>Ga0209636_10009323_pt1 | contig 10013 bp, 7 predicted proteins | sample DeeMarSWOR152_54_FD_187464 | JGI IMG/M metagenome (GOLD analysis project Ga0209636, IMG submission 187464) | Marine sediment microbial communities from White Oak River estuary, North Carolina - WOR-1-52-54 (SPAdes) (version 2) | ecosystem: Environmental > Aquatic > Marine > Intertidal zone >... | reverse complement strand
ATACCGGTGCTGGGCAGGGCCAGAGAACTCGGCCAGCGTGCGGTCTGTCTGAGCAATCTGCGGCAGCTCACCCTGGCGTGGCTCGCCTATGCTGACGAACACGATGGCAAGCTCGTTTGTGGTTCAGCCTTTGGTCATCGTACACATACACGTGGTAGAAAAAGTGCCACTCTGAAAAGCTGGGTGGGCTGGGACTTTTCCCCTATCCGGCCAAGCAGCGTAACGGGCCCCGACAAAGGTGCCTTGTGGCCATGGATTCGAGACGTTCATATCTACCGCTGCCCCCGGGGCTGGCCCGGCCATTTACTTACATACGCTACGGTCATCTCTGCAAACAACGACAACGTCAGCGCGCCAAGAGTATACGCCGAGGCGGAAGGGACATACCTGGAGGGTACCGGCGGCTGGGAACTGACAGCGTTCGGCAAACGCGTAAAGCGTACAGTTCTGAAACTGACCAGACTGACGGATATCTTCAGCCCCGGTGCGGGGCAGCGTGCGGTCTTTGTGGATATCGGCTGGACGCCGACAAGCTCGGATTTCTATGTTTATTATCTTTACCCAAGATGGTACAGGTTCGGTGCCCCCCCTGTACAACACGCTGACGGTATGACGCTCTCGATGGCCGATGGACACGGTGAGTACTGGAAATGGAAGGGCCGTGAGACCGTAAGCATGCCTCGCGAGCTGCTTCCTATGCGTAATCTGTTCATTGAAGTGCTGGAAAATGACTACGAGCCGCAGACTGAGGACGGCCTGTACGACCTGCAAAGACTGCAAAAGGCAACCTGGGGCAGGCTGGGGTATTAGACCACGGAAGCTCCGTAGCACGCAAGAGCAAGATAATGTATGCAACTGCTTATTTCTTTATCGCTGCAATCTTTTTGGCTTTTTTTCTTCCAAGGATGCGGTCGGCTTCATAGGGTGTTTCAGGCGGCCACTGTCCCGCTGATTGCAGTTGTTTTAGATGGTCCAATTGTTTAATGCTGATAATGGTTCTGCACTTTGGGAACCTGTCGCAGCCTAAGAAGGGACCTTTTTTGCTTTGCCTGATTAACAACCGGCCATCTTTGCAGTTGTGGCACTTTATCCCCGTCGGTTCAGCCGGTGGTTTTGGTGGCAATGCGTTGCCCTGCTTATCCAGTTTAAGAGTTGTTTTGCAGTCTGGATAGCCGCTGCATCCGAGGAACGGCCCGAATCGGCCGTTTTTATGAACCATCGGCTTGCCGCACTCGGGGCATTTATATTCGGTTTGCTCCTCTTCGAGCATCTTGCCTTCTTTGTCGCAGGGACAGGCAAATGTGCACTTCGGATACGCTGAGCAGCCGAGGAACCTTCCATTCTTGCCGAATCTGTAAACTAATTGCTGACCGCACCGTGGGCATTCATATTCGCTGGGCGTTACTTCGGCCTTGGCGTGTTTCATTTGCTTCTGGGCTTTATCGAGGCTTTGCTTGAATGGGCCGTAAAAATCTCTTAAGACACCAAGCCAGTCGAGGTGCTGCTCTTCGATTTTGTCAAGCTGCTCTTCCATATAACGGGTGAAAGCAATGTCCATTATTTTCGGGAAGTACTCGTTTAGTTTGTCGGTAACTACCTCGCCCAGGTCGGTGGCAAAGAATTTTTTGTCTCTTTGCTCGACGTAACCTCGTTCCTGAATGGTGCTTATTATTGTGGCGTATGTGCTTGGTCTGCCGACACCTTCTTTTTCGAGGGCCTTTACCAATGCCGCCTCGGCATATCGGGCAGGGGGTTTGGTAAAATGCTGTTCGGCCTTGAGGTCAACCACCGCCAGCCTCTGGCCAACTGTCATCGGGGGTAATTGCTGCTCGTTTGATGCGACCGGCCAGATTTTCATAAAGCCGTCAAAGACCAGGACTCGGCCGGTTGTTTTGTACCAACACTGGCCCAGCGACGTCTGGGCTGCGATATTTAGATTTGTTACATTCCATTTGGCCGGTTCCATCTGGCAGGCTACGAAGCGGCGCCACACGAGGTCATAAAGTTTGAACTGATCATTGGTAAGAAACGGCTTTATATCGGGCGGTGTAAGGTCAACGTCGGTCGGGTGGATGGCTTCATGTGCCTGCTGGGCGGTCTTCTTGGAAGCATAAACCTTTGGCTGGGCCGGAAGGTAATCCGGGCCGAGGTGCATACTGATATAATTTCGAACCTCTCCGATAGATTCGCTTGACAGGTGCGTGCTGTCCGTTCTCATATACGTAATAAGGCCCAGAAAACCCATTGAACCAAGGTCAATGCCCTCATACAACTGCTGAGCTACCGCCATAGTTTTTTTTGCGCTAAAGCCCAGCCGATTTGCGGCGGCCTGCTGCAATGTGGAAGTTATAAAAGGAGCCGAAGGTCGAGAAATAGATTCTTTGGTTTCTATATCGGCGATGTTAAACTGCGAACCTTTTAACGCATTAAAAATCCGCTCGGCTTGTTCCTTGTTAGATGCCTCGAATTTCTCATCGCCGATTTTGTACAGTTCGGCCTTGAAGGCGTTGTGTTCTGTGAGCCATTTGTTTTGTTCTGCGATGGTGGGGGGTTTATCATTTTCTGTTTTTGGAGTAATGAAATCGAGCCATTGCTGGTGGTAGTCGCTTTGCAAATCGGTGGTGAACACTGCGGGGATAAGCCAATACTCGATGGGTTTAAAATCGCGAATTTCTCTTTCTTTCTCAACGATCATTTTGACGGCTACGGACTGGACGCGGCCTGCTGAAAGGCCGCGGGCGATTTTCTTCCACAGTAGCGGGCTTATCTGATAGCCGACGATTCTGTCGAGAATCCGCCGTGCCTGCTGAGCCATGACCTTGTCCATATCGAGCCTGCCCGGCTCGGCGAAGGCACGTGTTATAGTCGAGCGGGTTATAGCGTTGAAAATCACGCGGTAGGTTTTTTCCTCCGGCACGCTGAGGATTTGTGCGAGGTGCCAGGCGATTGCTTCGCCTTCGCGGTCAAGGTCGGTCGCCAGAAACAGTTTATCGCATTTCTTTGCTGCAGCCTTTAACGATATTACCGTGCGTTTTTTGCCGGGCATTATATCGTAAGTCGGCTCGAAATTATTTTCTATATCGACATTGAGCCCTTTTGAAGGCAGGTCCCGGACGTGCCCCATTGATGACTTTACCTCGAAGTTCGAGCCGAGATATTTGTTTATCGTTTTGGCCTTGGCAGGCGATTCGACTATTACCAGCGATTTTTTAGTTAAGCTCGATTTTGCCATAATAAAACTCGTGATTCGTGGTTCGTGATTCGTGGCTCGTGATTACGGTTTTGTATTTTTTCTTAAGCTCTTTATGAGATTCATTATCATCCGACTTTCATGGTCCAAGTCTTCTTGAAGATTATAAATTTCTTTCTGAGCACTATAATTTCTTCTTTGGGCGATTATCAATTGCGTTTCGAGTTCCGCACATGAGCCCAGAGCTATATGCAAGAATTGTCTGTATTCAGCGCTATGACTTCTGGCAAAACCTTCAGCAATATTAGATGGTATACTAACAGCAGACCTCTGCATCTGAAAAGCAAGTGCGTAAAGTTCCTTTTGTGGGAAGTTGCCCGTAATCTTGTATACGCGGTCAACAATTTCTATGCCTTTTTTCCAGACGTCCAACTCTTTATAGCTTTTGACTTTCATTCCCGATCCAGTATCTACGACTCACGATCCACGAATCACTATACACGATTCACTAATCGGCGGTTTTCACAACAGAATTTAAAATTGGACAAATAAAGGCGACTCGCAGAAATGTCAAGAAAAAACAATTTTTAGAATTTTAAGTGATGGTTCCCCTTTTGATTTCCAGCGCAGCGAAGCAGTCTTTATTTAGTTTCGCGTTTGGAGTGAAATCTATCATAGGCGGGCAGGATTTCTTTTCAGCCGCCAAGAAGTTTATCAAGCGTCGGCTTTAATTTTCGGATAGCGTTGCCGCGGTGAGAGATTGCGTTTTTTTCTTCGCTGGTTAACTGAGCTACAGTTTTGTTCAAATGTGGTACAAAAAAAATCGGGTCGTAGCCGAAGCCGTTTTCCCCGATTTCTCTGTCGGTTATAAGACCTTCCAGTGTCCCTTCAGTTTCAATAAGGATTCTTTCAGGGCTTGCCAAACACAGAGAGCAAACGAATTTTGCTGTTCTTTTTTCTTTGGGCACATCTTTAAGAAGCTTAAGGACTTTTGCAATATTTCGATGGTCTATCAGCGTTCGATTCTCACCTTTTAGTTTTTCACCGGAGAATCGCGCAGATTTTACGCTTGGTGCTCCGCCGAGTGCATCAACTACCAGCCCTGAATCGTCGGCGATAGTCCAAAGTCCGGTTGACTGTGCATAGCCGGCAGCTTTTTTGCGGGCATTTTCAGCGAAAGTGATGCCGTCTTCTTTGATTTCAACAATACTGCTGAAATCACCAAGGCTGAGCAACAGAATATCAGCATCGAGCATAGCTCTCAGTTCAGCAATTTTGCCCGGATTAGCAGTAGCAATGAGAATTTTCCGCTTCATCGCTTCGGTGTCTTTGTTACCCTAATAGTTTTTTTAATAAGGCTCGCTGGAAGTGGAGGCGGTTTTCGGCCTGGTCAAACATAATCGAATTTGGTGATTCCGTAACTTCATCGGTGATTTCAAAGCCGCGATAAGCCGGCAGACAGTGCATAATCTTGACATTGGCCGGTGCGGATTTGACCAGCTCAGCGTTGACCTGAAAACCTGCAAAATCCGCCTGCCGTTTTTGCTTTTCCTCTTCCTGCCCCATACTAACCCAGGTGTCGGTATAGATAATATCGGTATCAAGGACAGCCATGCCTGGGTCGTTTGTTTGCCGGACGCTGTCGGCTGATATTTGATTCGCCTTCTCGATTGTTTCAGCATCGAGTTCGTAGCCGGCCGGCGAAGCAACAACCATTTTCATACCCAGCTTTGCGCAGGCAAAGGCCAGCGAGCGGGCCACGTTATTGCCGTCACCAATAAAGGCAATTTTCACACCCTCTATTTCTTCGAAATGCTCCTGGATTGTAAGTACGTCAGCCATCGCCTGGCAGGGATGCGACCAGTCCGTCAAGGCGTTTATCACCGGCACCGTTGCATATTCAGCCAATTCGGTAACAGTCTTATGCTCGAAGGTTCGCGCCATTATACCATCAACATATCGACTCAAAACCCTTGCTATATCCTTGATTGGCTCACGCTTGCCGATGCCGCCAATGTCTTCGGGCTTAACGTAGATTGCGTTGCCGCCGAGGTCTGTCATAGCAACCTGGAAACTAATTCGGGTCCGCAAGCTCGGCTTTTCGAAAAGCATCGCCAGAGTCTTGCCCGAAAGGCATAAATCATTACCGCCGACGCTGTACAGACTTTTCAGTCTGGCGCTTATCCGCAGCAGTTGTTTTAGCAGCTCAACAGGACAATCAATTATGGAAAGAAAATCCTTTCTCATCTCTTATTCTCGCTCAAAACCTCATCAAGGATATCGATGGCCTGGTCAATCTCATCTTTAGTGACAATCATCGGGGGCATAAGCCGCAGAACAGTATCATTAGTGCAGTTTATTCGCAGGCCCTTTTCCAGACATTTGTTTACTATTTCGGTGCCGGAAGCGGTTAATTGCACGCCAATCATTAAGCCGATACCTCGCACACTATCTATAATTAAGTGTTTTTCCTTCAACTGCTGGAGCTTGTCTTTAACATATTCACCCAGCTCAGCAGCATTTTTCAAAAGATTGTCTTCTTCTATTGCCTCGATGACCGCAATCCCGGCAGCGCAGGCCAGGCAGTTGCCGCCGAAAGTGGAAGCATGTTTGCCGGGCACAAGTGAGGCAGCGATTTCTTCTTTGGCCATCATAGCCCCTATTGCGACGCCGCCACCGAGAGCTTTAGCCATTGTCATAATATCCGGCTCGACTTCAAGATGCTGGTATGCGAACCATTTACCGGTTCTGCCGATTCCGGTCTGGACTTCATCAAGAATCATCAACGCTCCATTCTCATCGCAAAGCCGGCGAATCGCCTGTAGATATTCGGCAGTGGCAACGTTTATTCCGCCCTCACCCTGGATAGGCTCAACCATAACTGCTGCAACCTCATCACTAAATGCTGATTCCAGCGCGGTAATATCGTTAAACGGCACGTAAACAAAGCCAGGCAGTAACGGCAGGAAGCCTTCATGATACTTTGGCTGAGCGGTTGCAGTAACTGTGGCAAAGGTTCGGCCGTGAAAGCTGCCCTCAGCAGTGATAAATTTATATTTTTCCTGTGCAGTGTGCAGACGTGCCAGTTTCAGCGCCGCCTCGTTGGCTTCAGCACCACTGTTGCAGAAGAAACACTTGCCGCCGAAAGCCCGCTCGCTTAGAAGCTTTGCCAATTTACCCTGCGGCTCGGAGTAAAAAGTATTATCGATGTGCAAAAGCTCACCAGCCTGCTTGCGGAGCGCCTCAACAACCTTCGGATGACAGTGGCCTATTCCGCTGACGGCCCAGCCGGGGAACATATCCAGTATCTTGTTGCCGTCGGCATCATATAGATAACAGCCCTGGCCTTTGACGATAACACGCGGCAGTCGAGTGTAATTAGCAATAACGTATTTATCAAACAAATCAATAGTCTCCTGTGTAGTCATACTTCGTAACCCGTCTTTCGTATCTCGTATTTTGCAATTATCATTCGCTTAAAAGTGCAAAACCCTATATGTGTCATTCTGAGGCGAAGCCGCACAATCTCGCTTTTAACCCTGGTTTTGGGCACTGCCTTTATGCTTTTCCGGTTAGCTCCTGCCTCAATAAACGAACTTCTTCCCTAAGCTTCTTTAGTTCCGCAAGAATTTCTTGCCTCTTTCTGCTACTATGAACAATGTAAACTATGGGTAGGGCAATCAAAAGAAGCCAAAGCGCAATAGGCATCAATTCTGGTAGCCCTCGAAACCAGGCAGGGAGAATACCATTTATCATTTTCTTCTGTCCTTCATATTCCTGACGATCTCCGTTCCGATTCCTTTGTCGGTATAGATTTCCAATAGTAGTGAATGTGGGATTCGTCCGTCGATAATATGTGCTTTTTTCACTCCGGCGTCCAGCGCTGTCAGACAGGCCTCGACCTTTGGCAGCATTGCGTTGGTGATGATGCCGGCATCAATCATTTCCTTGATTTGTGTTTCGTCTACGCTCGAAACCCAACTGTCCGGGTCTTCGACGTTGGTTCGTATCCCGTGAGTATCGCTTACAACAACGAGCTTTTCGGCGCCGACTTCCGCGCTGACCTTGCCGGCGGCGCTGTCGGCGTTGACATTCAACTTTCCGCCGGCCTTATCTTTGGCTACCGAGGCGATGACCGGTATGGTCCCATCGGCACATAGCGTCTTTAACAATTGTCCGTTTACTCTCGTAACTTTTCCGACCAATCCGAGGTCAAGTTTTCGCCCATCTTCGCCGGCCAGTCTCATGGTTTCAGCAAACAACACACAACTACTAAGTGAGTGCAGCCCCATAGGGCTGCATCCCAATTCGGTCAGGGTGTCACAGATAGGAGTATTGATTTTGTGCACAAGGGTATGTTCTGCTATCGTTAATGTTCGCTCATCGGTATAACGCAGTCCCTGTACCCATACCGGCTCAAGACCTGCCTCGTTCATCGCTTTTGTGATGGCCTTTCCGCCGCCGTGGACGATGATTGGCTGCATCCCGACTGTTGCCATAAAGGCGATATCGGTCAGCAGCTTTTTTTGCAGAGAGGTATCGTCGAGGACGCTTCCGCCCAGCTTTACTACCACGATTCGCTCGCGAAAGCTGCGGATATATTCCATCGCCTCGATAAGCGCACCAGCTTTTGCAATAGCTTCTTCCAAGTCAACAACTCCTGAAAACAGCGATTAAATAAAGCAATGAGTGTATGAATGCAGAAGCAGCTCGTCAAGCCAAATTTGCTGCTGGCTTTTATACAAGTCGTCAAACGAACGCAGTGCAAGCGGATAACCGAAAATATCAGTAAAAATTGCGCGACTAAAATAGCATTGCACTGCTATGGGCCTCGGAAGTACTATTTCGTTGCATCGGCTGCAGCTTCTGTGTAGCCTCCTTCGGGTGTCTAACCCCGCGTTTTTTGCTGAGGTTTTCTATAAACCATTTTCGCAGTGGGGCGAGCTCACTGGCGATTTTCTCCCTCCTTGCCTCGGCCAGTTTGTCCTTTGGAGTAAAGAAATCGAACATCACAACATGAGCAAACAGCGATGCGCATGCCTCGTTGGGATGGTAGACGTTTCCGGTTAGAGGAAAGACTTTGCGGTATTGCCCTACCTCGAGCAGATTGCGAAAAATCGGCTTGCCGTCTTTGAAGTCTTTCGGGCGGAAACGCCCGTCGCTTTTAACAAGCTCAACGGCGATCATGCGGAAGTCGTTCGGCAGCCGCTTCAAGTCCTCGCCTTCGGCAAAAACCACAAGCGGCAGGATATAAGTCGTACTTTCTTCCTGCTGAATGGGAAAGACCCAACAGCAATCTATGCCGTCCGGGTTGGCTAAATGGTGTTTTTCAAGCCATGGACAGCTTTCGATTTCTTTTGCCTTAATGAATCCCCATATATCTGTATACAACGAATCAAAAAATCCGGGATTAATCCTCTGAAAGACGTGCATCTGCTCGTGTACAAGCAATCTGCCAAATGACAAAGCCGCCTGTTCTGGAGCCGATTGGTGAAATATGGTAAGTCGTTTACAGGTTCTCTCGGAAAGAATAATGTGCTTGTCACGCGTATGGGAAAGCCCTCCTTCAATGTTGTCTGACAACTTCAGGAAGCTCCACGGCATTTCGGCGAAAAGCGGATATTCCTGCTTCAGAGCCGGATACAGTCCTTTCACACACTGGCGCATCGCCTCTTTCTCGTCATCGCTGAACTGGCGTACCCCCGCCTGATAGCGTTTTCGGCACTGTTCCCGCTGCTCCTCGAGCGTCTGTCCGCTGATTGCTGAGCCGGTCTTGGCCGACATTTCCATCGTCTGTAGTTGGTCAAAGTAGGGATCGAGCGAATCATCAATTATTGCAGCTTTAGCCTCCTCAACATCCAGGAAAGTTATTGACACCGATGGAGCGGACGCCTCTGAAGTTCCTTTCGGGGCGACCTTTTCATCACCAAATGCCCCATTTGAAATGCACAAAACTACCGCCAGCAGCCACAGCAGAATGGTTTTTGAGTTCGACATTATGCCCCTAAAAAATTCACATCTTGCTGAATAACGCCGACATCCTAAGGAAATTGTGGAAAAACAGCAAGTACAAAATCCTCGCCTAGCGATGTAAAACCAGCATAGTGAAAACCTCACCTGTCTTATCGCGATTGTAGCAATTGTCTCTGGCAGATGATGCGTATGAGATGAGCAGCGCGCGAGTTTGGGTCTGTCACCACGTCTTAGCCGGCAATGATAGGATTAAAGCAATTGATTTTATTGGAATTCCTACAATTTTGGTGAAAGAGCCAATTTGGCTAAATACTTATCTAACTTTTAATGTGCAGGACGGCATTGTATTCTCTTGTTAACCTTTCCCCAGGATTGCGTTATGAGAAAACTTTCTTCCATATTCCCAATCATTTCAACAAACCTATTCATCGGCACTGAAAAGCTGAGAAAATCCTCAGGGATTAACGGCCGTGCCGAAACATCGAACATCCCGAGAATCCCTCTTGGGCGGTCAGAATCTTTTTCAAGATAAGGATACTGAACTATGGAGCCACAGCTGGCGGCAAATGGCGCAAATACTCCATTCGGCTCACATTCATCGAAGTTTGCAAGCGTAAACAGCCCCGATATAACATCAGGGCGGGCAAAGAAGATAACCACATCAGGTTCGTCCGGCTCTTCGAGCATACCCCATCTCTTGAAAACGATGAACTTACCAGGCGCCTCTAACTTTGGGACGTTTTCCATCATCTCTTTGACCAGTTCAGGCGTTTTTTTGTAACGCTCACCCTCAAGCTTTCCGGGAATACCGCAGGAGAGGAAATATTCAAAATTCTCCATAACCTCTGAG
>Ga0209636_10009322_pt1 | contig 10014 bp, 10 predicted proteins | sample DeeMarSWOR152_54_FD_187464 | JGI IMG/M metagenome (GOLD analysis project Ga0209636, IMG submission 187464) | Marine sediment microbial communities from White Oak River estuary, North Carolina - WOR-1-52-54 (SPAdes) (version 2) | ecosystem: Environmental > Aquatic > Marine > Intertidal zone >... | reverse complement strand
GTAAAGTGGCAGTGGCAACTACTCGAGAAAACGTTGACGCTGTAGGTTGCTGTCTTGGCCCTCGGGGCATAAGACTCCAAAGCATCATCAATGAACTAAACGGCGAAAAAATAGATGTAATCCAGTGGCATGCTGACCCTGGGGTATTTATCTCTAACGCTCTTAGCCCAGCTCAAGTAGCAAGCATCAAAACCGATGAGGAAAGAAACACAGCTATTGTGGTTGTCCCTGATAAGCAACTCTCTCTAGCTATAGGCAAAGAAGGACAGAATGCCAGGCTAGCAGCGAAACTCACAGGTTGGCGGATCGATATCAAGAGCGTTTCTGCTATTGAGGCAGAAAGGGCTGTTACACAAGAGCCAGAAACAGCAGCCAAAGTCATTTCCCCTAAAATTAAGAAAAGGAAGCCACTTGAAGCAGAGCCAGTTGAGGAGATTGGTGAGGAGGAGCCGGTTGAAATTCCAAGCATTCCAGAAGCTCCATCTGAGAAGCCCGAAGAGAAACAGATTCGCTTTGCTGAAGATATTCTAGCGGAGGCGTTAAAAGTAAAAATACCAGACAAGATAAAAGACGAAACTAAAGGCAAAAGAAAGGGGAAGGTGATAAAGTATAAAAAGCAAGATGAGCATTTTATAGATGATGGGAGCGAAGCGTAAGCATCTACCTCAGCGTACTTGCATAGCTTGTCGACAGATTAAGGAAAAGAAAGCCTTGATTCGCTTAGTGCGTGCTAAGAACGGAGTTGCTGAGGTAGATATATCTGGGAAAAAGCCGGGCAGGGGTGCTTACTTATGCCCCCAAAAAACCTGTTGGGAGTTAGCGCTGAGGAAAAATCGACTGGATTATGCCTTACGAACAAAACTTCATGGCGACAATCGACAAACCTTACTTGAGTGCGGTCATAACCTGTTGGAGGAAAGCTAAATTTGGATAACAACAGACCAAAATTGAAGGAAGACCTATCCCAAGTTGAGCTTCCGCCTTCCATAACTGTGAAGCAGCTAGCCGACGTATTAAAAGTAGAGCCTGTAAAGGTAATTAAACAGCTCATGCGCAAAGGCATCATGGCCAATATTAACCAGACCATCGACTTTGATACTGCAAGCATAACAGCTGCAGAGTTTGGCTATGCTGCTAAAGCAGCAAAAGAGCATAGAGTTTTGCCCTCCCGAAAGACAAGAAGAAAAGGAAGACTGTCAGCTCGCCCTCCAGTGGTTACTGTCATGGGACATGTTGACCACGGCAAAACTACCCTCCTTGATGTCATTAGAAAGACTAATGTAACTGCTCACGAGGTAGGAGCAATTACCCAACATATTGGTGCCTACCAAGCCTTAGTGGATGGACGCAAAATCACCTTTTTGGATACACCGGGACACGAGGCTTTCACTGCCATGAGAGCCCGGGGGGCACAAGTAACTGACATTGTAACATTGGTGGTTGCCGCTGATGACGGTGTTATGCCCCAGACTGTGGAAGCTATAAACCACGCCAGAGCTGCCAAGGTGCCCATAGTGGCGGCCATCAATAAAATTGATAAACCTGATGCTAATCCCGAACGTGTAAAACAGCAGCTTGCCGATTTGGGTTTGGTTGTGGAGGAGTGGGGTGGCGATACTGTTTGTGTACCCATGTCAGCCAAGCAAGGACAAGGAATATCGGATTTATTGGAAAACCTATTCTTAGTTGCTGACATATTAGAACTAAAAGCTGATCCTGATAGCACCGCAGAAGGGGCAGTCATTGAGGCTAAGCTAGACAAAACTAAAGGGCCTTTAGCTACCTTCCTTGTCCAGAAAGGCACCCTTAAACGAGGCGATGTTGTGGTAGCTGGCGGTGCTTGGGGGAAAATAAAAGCCATGTTTGATGATAAAGGAAGGCAAGTTCACAAAGCTGAACCGTCCACTCCAGTGGAAGTCCTCGGCTTAAATGAGGTGGCAAAAGCGGGAGACCCTTTTATTGTGCTTCCCGATGAGCATGAAGCACGAAACATCGTTGAAAAACAAAAATATCCTAGACCACGCCTCACCCTAAGTTTAAGTGCTCTTTCCAGCCAAATAAGTGACGGGCAAATAAAAGAACTCAACATAGTTTTGAAGACAGATGTCGAGGGCAGCATTGAACCCATAAAAACTTCTATAGAAAGGTTGGGCACAGAGAAGACAAAAGCTAGAGTCATCCATGCTGCTAGCGGGAGCATCACCGAAAGTGATGTGCTTTTGGCCTCAGCCTCAAAAGGCATTATCATCGGTTTTAACACTCCTACCTCACCTGGAGCAATACAGCTAGCTAATGTGGAAGCAGTGGGCATCCAACATTATGATGTAATCTACAAGCTAATAGAAGACATGGACAAGACATTGAAAGGGATGCTTGAGCCAACTTACGCTGAAGTGCTTGGCGGGCGTGCTGAAGTAAGGGCTGTCTTCCCCAGCAGCAAGCTGGGAAAAATAGCCGGAGTTTATGTTATGGAAGGAAAGGTATGGAGAGATGCCCGAGTTAAAATATTGCGCAAAAATAAACTTATTTGCGACTCTCGAGTCTCCAGCTTAAAGCGTTTCAAAGAGGACGTCTCCGAAGTCTCTTCTGGCCTCGAATGTGGCTTGGGGATAGAGGGGGTTGTCGATTTTCAGATTGGCGATATCATTGAATTCTATCGACAGGAAAGAATAGGCTAATTATACTTCCCAGATAGGAGATTCAAATGAGCAGGCGAAGTGAACGAACAAGTAGACTGATCCAGCGAGAAATCAGCGAACTGCTTGAGCGTGAGGTTAATGACCCCAGATTGAGCAAGCTTGTTTCAGTAACAGAAGTCACGCTTTCACCCGATCTTAAGCATGCCAAGATATTTGTCAGCACCCTGGGTACCGAAATGAATAAGGAGGATTTGCTGGCAGGCTTTAACAATGCTTCAGGATTCTTGCGCAAGGAACTTGCGTCACACTTAAAATTGAAATATACACCGCAACTCAGCTTTTATTATGATGATTCCATTGAGCGCGGGGCGAGATTACTCAAATTGATCGGGGAGCTAAGCACTGATGAGGATGATAAAATTAGCTCCCATAATAGTTCTCACAAACAAAGGAGGTGATAATGGAACCAATAAACGTAGCCATAATAGGCGTCGGTAATTGTGCCTCATCTTTAGTGCAAGGAGTTCATTACTATAAGGATGCTAAAGAAGATGAATTCATCCCCGGTCTAATGCATGTCAATCTGGGAGGCTATCATATAGCTGACGTTAACTTCGTGGCTGCCTTTGATATTGATAAGAATAAAGTAGGCAAGGATTTAGCCGAGGCTATTTTCACCAAGCCGAATAATACTATTAAATTCTGTGACGTGCCTAAGACAGACATTCGAGTTGAGCGGGGGATGACCCACGATGGACTGGGCAAGTATCTGTCCCAAATCATCACTAAGGCACCAGGCCCGACCGCCAATATTGTAGATATACTCAAGAAGACTGAAACTGACGTAGTGATTAATTATCTGCCTGTAGGAAGCGAGGAGGCAACTAAATGGTATGTAGAACAAGTGCTAACTGCCGGCTGCGGCTTCATCAATTGTATGCCTGTTTTTATTGCCCGTGAGCCTTATTGGCAAAATCGCTTTGCTGAGCGCAGATTACCCGTCATTGGTGATGATATCAAGTCCCAGGTAGGCGCTACGATTACTCACAGAATATTAACCAAACTTTTTCGTGACCGCGGTGTTAAACTAGAACGAACTTACCAGCTAAATTTTGGCGGCAATACTGATTTCTTAAATATGCTGGAGCGCGAGAGATTAGAGTCTAAGAAGATTTCCAAGACAAACGCTGTTACCTCACAACTAGACTACGACCTTGGTCCCGATAACATTCATGTCGGTCCCAGCGATTACGTACCCTGGCTAGCTGACCGTAAATTTTGTTACTTAAAGATGGAAGGCCGTACCTTCGGCGATGTGCCTCTGAATCTAGAGCTGAAGCTAGAGGTATGGGATAGCCCAAATTCAGCCGGCGTAGTTATTGATGCCATAAGATGCTGTAAACTAGCCATGGACCGTGGCATAAGCGGGACCATAGTGGGTCCCTCAGCTTATTTTATGAAATCTCCGCCAATTCAGTATTCTGATGAGGAAGCCCGCCTAAGAACTGAAGCATTTATCACAGAACAAGGGCAAGAAGATCCCATTTCCTTGCCTGAGCTGCACTCAATCGAGGCCAAGGGATAAGTCACTCTCGTGGCAAAATACTGTCTTCAAACAACGTAGGTTAAGAGACCACAGCGAAGTCTTAAGTTTGCCACAAGCTAGAGGTTGCAAGTTGCTCAAAATTTCGCTCTCCACCATGTGGGCTAAAGGTAGATTTAGCCATATGGCGGGATTTGTCGCCAAAGCTAGAGAATTGGGCTTCACCCACATAGAAACAAATACTTCAATTTCGCCAATAATGCTCGGTGAGCTTCTCAAAACCAAAGTTCCTATTTCAAGCATTCACTCTCCTTGTCCAGCGGTATTGTCATCCAGAGGAATCCCCGTAAGTAGCCTTTCCTTAAGTTCGCTGGACGAGAGCGAGCGAATGGAGGCTGTTATCTTCACCAAGAAAACAATAGACCTTGCGGCAAATGTGAGCGCTAAGGCTATTGTCCTTCATATGGGTGAAGTGCCAATTGACTTGAGTTTACAAGATAGGCTTTATAAGCTTCCCAACGGAAGCTACGCTCAAAGCAAAGAATATAGCCAGGTTAAAGAAGAGCTGGTTTACCAACGCATTTCCCAAGCTCCTCCTTACCTTGATGCATCGAGGAAAAGTCTTCAAGAGCTTAGTGAATATAGCCGGCAAAAAGGTGTAATGCTGGGACTTGAGACCAGATTGCATCTTAACGAGATACCAAATATGGACGAAATGGCAGAGCTACTTAATGGAGTATCGCAAAGCTTGGTGGGCTACTGGCACGACGTAGGGCATGCTGAAGTGCAACAGCAGCTTGGATTTAGCTCGCATGAAGAATGGCTTTCACGATTCAAAGACAGAATGGTTGGCATCCACTTACACGACACCCGTGGCATTTCCGATCACCATGCCCCAGGAAAGGGAAATATGAATTGGGAAATGGTGGCCAAATATTTACCTCCGGGAATAGTAAAAGTCTGCGAAATCGGCGAGTGGAATGACGAAGAGCAAATGCAAGGAGTAGTCAAATTTCTTCAAAAGAAAGGGATAGTAAACTAGCTGGAAAAGCCAAATGAATTTAATAGACATTCGACGAAATTTAGCCTATCGTATTACCAATCCCATAGTCGGGATTTTGAGTAAAAGCGGAATAACGCCCAATGTTCTTACCTTTATCAACCTGGCTCTGAATATAGTTGCGGCCTATATTATCGCTACGGGGCACTTTCTTCTTGGCGGGGTCTTAGTCCTGGTTGCAGGCTTATTTGACCTTCTTGACGGAGCCTTAGCCCGATTCACCAAGCAAACTACAAAGTTTGGCGCCATTCTGGATTCAACGGTTGACCGCATTTCTGAAGCTGCGATACTCTGCGGTCTCTTGATTTGGTATACACCACAAGAAGGAGCCAGCTTGAAAATCGTACTTATTTTTGTTGTTTTGATTGGTTCCTTCTTAGTTAGCTATATAAGGGCTAGGGCAGAAGGACTTGGGTGGCAATGTCAGGTTGGCTTGTTTACTAGAGCAGAACGTGTTATAGTATTAGCAATAGGTTTGTTGGTAAATCAGATTTTTATTGCTTTGTGTGTTCTAGGGGTCTTTGTCCTTATCACTGTAGTTCAAAGGTTAGTTTACCTATGGAAGCAAGGAAAAATTAAAGGTGATTAGGTGGCTGTTATAGCTGTTGTGGGAGGGCAGTGGGGTGATGAAGGTAAAGGAAAGATAATTGATCTCTTAGCTGAGAAAGCGCAGATAGTAGCTCGTTTCTCCGGGGGGGATAATGCTGGCCACACTGTGATCAACCCTTATGGCGAGTTCCGGCTGCATCTCGTCCCTTCGGGCATTTTTTACCCACAGGTAACGTGCATTATCGGCAATGGTGTAGCTATTAACCCAGCAGTACTTCTTAAAGAGATAGACGACCTGCACAATCATGGTGTCAATACAAGCCGCCTTTTTATTAGTGCCCGTGCTCACTTGATCATGCCCTATCACACCCTCCTCGACAGACTGGAAGAAGAAAGGCGCAGTAAAGGAGCAATTGGTACCACACTCAGAGGAATCGGCCCTGTTTTTGCTGATAAAGTAGCTCGCTTGGGAATTCGTGCTGGAGATTTGTTAGATAAAGATGTATTTCTGAGCCGCTTGGAGTCGGCTCTGGAGCTCAAAAATATTATCCTGACCAAAGTATACCAAGTTTCTCCTCTATCACTGGAGGAGAGCTATCAACAATATTGCCACTACGGAGAGCGGCTAGCTCCTTTCATTCGAGAAACTAGCTCCATAATTCGCGAAGCGGCGACGAAAGGAGAGTTTGTTTTACTAGAAGGTGCCCAGGGAGCTTTACTTGACCCTGACTTTGGCACCTATCCCTATGTGACCTCTTCTTCACCATTGGCCGGGGCAGGCTGTATTGGAGCAGGCTTGGGCCCGAGGCAAATCGATCGTGTGGTGGGTGTGTTTAAACCATATAACACTAGAGTCGGGGCCGGCCCTATGCCCACAGAGCTCAAGGACAAAATTGGTGACTTAATACGAGAAAAGGCTCGTGAGTATGGTGCTACCACAGGAAGGCCACGAAGATGCGGTTGGTTTGATGCTGTAGCGGGTCGCTTCGGCGTTCAAATAAACGGCCTTAGCGATATAGCTCTAACTCACCTCGATATCTACGATGGTTTCTCCTCAATTAAAATATGCACCGCTTACAAATTCAAAGACGAGGTCCTAACTTCTTTTCCTAGCGATATAGCCATATTGGAAAAATGCCAACCTATCTACGAAGAATGGGATGGCTGGCAAGAATCAATAAGTGGAGTCCGAAATTTTGAAAATCTGCCAGTGGGGGCTCGCAAATATATGTCCCGGCTTGAAGACCTCCTTTCCTGCCCCATCAGCCTCGTTTCCGTAGGACCAGCTCGGAGGCAAATAATATTGGCTAAAGACTTCTTCAACCAATAACAACCAGCCATCAGTCCTTGGGGATAGGCAAATCTATCTTATAGTTCCTTAGTGTCGCCTTTATAAGATCGGCTGATTTTTCATCAGGCTCAACTAGAGGCAAGCGAGGTTTACCCACTGGAAAACCTACATAATTCAAGGCCCACTTGACAGGTACAGGGTTGGAAACGATGAACAGGACATTTACCAGGGGTAATAAGTGTCGGTGGATTTTGGCTGCTTCTTGAGGTTTACCGTCAAGGAACTTATCTATCATGCCCTTTATCCGGATTCCTACTAGATGAGAGGCGACGCTGATCACGCCATAACCGCCCAGAGCAAGTATGGGAAGGGTATCACTGTCATTGCCGCTGTAAACTAAGAAATCTTCCCTGGTTCCCTGAATAATCTCAGCTATCTGCCCAAGATTGCCACTGGCTTCCTTCACGCCCACAATATTATCAATTTGGCTCAGCTTGACTACCGTATCGGCAGCGAGGTTGGTAACCGTACGTGATGGCACATTATAGAGGATGCAAGGCAAGGTAGTACTCTGGGCAACGGCCTTAAAATGCTCCCACAAGCCTTGCTGGGTCGGCCGATTATAATAGGGAACTACCAAGAGACAAGCATCAACCCCAGTCCTCTCCGCTTCCTTAGTCAATTCTTGACTTTCTCTTGTATCGTAGTTACCTGTGTTAGCAACTACCGCTCCACGGTCGGCTATCGCTGATTTTATTTCAGCGAAAAGCCGTAGTTTCTCTTCCCGGCTCAGAGTAGGAGACTCACCAGTGGTGCCCGAGACCACTACCCCATCACTACCCGAATCCAGTAAAGATAGTGCCAGTTTCTTAGCTTGTTGATAGTCAACCTCGCCCCGAGTATCAAAAGGCGTAACCATCGCTGTTAATAAGCGACCTAGCCTATTCTTACCCTGAAAATTCAAAGAGCTTTTGGGGACCCCCGGCTTATTCATTTAACCCAGCTAAACTCTTTTTACGGCTTATCCAACCCCTCGCTATCCCCTCTTCAGCAATTTGTACAGCGTTTAGCGCTGCCCCCTTTCGCAAATTGTCAGCCACTACCCACATAACAAGTCCATTGGGATGCGAGATATCCCTTCTAATTCGGCCTACAAACACATGATCTGACCCACTCGCAGCCCAGGGTTGAGGATAAAAACTGACGGTGGGGTCATCAAGCACCCTGACTCCGGGAGCTTGAGCCAAAACCTTCTTTGCTTCTTCAGGAGTGATGGGCGAACTGAATTCTACGTTAACTGCTTCACTATGCCCAAAGTAAACGGGGACTCGGACGCAAGTAGCCGAAATAGCTATGTCTTCAGCGTGCAGTACCTTCCGCGTTTCTTCCACCACTTTCTGTTCTTCTTTAGTGTATCCATTATCCAAAAAAACATCGATTTCCGGCAGTACATTAAAGGCTATTTGATGAGAATAGACATGAGGACAAATACGGCGCCCTTCCAAAACTAACTGTGCTTGATTTGTCAACTCTCTCAGGGCAACACCGCCACTACTTGATACTGACTGGTAAGTGCTCACTACAATTCGTTTTACGGGATTGATCCCGTGCAAGGGATTAAGCACTGCCACCATTTGGACTGTAGAGCAACTTGGACTGGCGATTATCCCCTTATGCCATTCTATATCCTCAGGATTGACTTCTGGGACTACCAGAGGCACTGCAGGGTTCATCCTGAAAGCAGCACTATTATCAATGACCACCGCTCCAGCTTCGGCAGCCAAAGGCGCTAACCTCCGACTAATATCAGCACCAGCAGCAAAAAAGGCAATATCAACATCACGAAACGCCTCTGCCTTCGCTTCCCTAACTTCAATTCTTTTATGATTAAAGAGGAGTTTCACCCCAGAGAAATACCCAGGGGCTAGTAATTGGATGGAAGCTACGGGAAACTTGCGCTGCTCAAGTACCTTAATAATTTCTTGCCCTACAATTTCGATAGCGTCAACAATAGCTACATTGAATCCTGCCATGGTCTTTCCTACAGCTTTAGCAAGGCATCCAACCCGTAGGTTAGCCCCTTGCGTTTTGTCACTTCCTTAATTGCCAGGATAACGCCAGGCAAGAAAGACTCCCGACTTATAATATTGTGACGTAAGCTCAGAGTTTCACCCGCTCCGCTAAATACAACTTCCTGTCCAGCCATAAATCCCGGCAACCTCAAGCTATGGATAGCTACGCCATCCATCTGTCCTCCTCTAGCATTGCTGAGTACTTCACGGATAACTTCAGGATAAATGAATGGTTTACCATGCGCTTGCGACATTGCTCTGGCTGTAGCTATAGCAGTCCCTGAAGGAGCATCAGCCTTTTTATCATGATGCATTTCGATAATTTCGGCTTGGTCGAAAAACTTAGCAGCAACTTTTGAGAAATGTATCAAAAGTGCCGCCCCCAGACAAAAATTAGGTGCCACTACTGCCCCTACCTTATACTCCCGGCATAATTGTTCAATTTCTGCCAGATTCTCTTCAGAAAGGCCAGTGGTGCCAATAACCATATTGACTTTCTGTTTGATAGCAATGCGGGCGGCTGCCATAGAAACCTCGGCACTAGTGAAATCTACCACGACATCAGCGTCACAGCTCCTTAAAAGCGAGCCTAAATCGGAAGAAAGCTGTACCAGTTCGTATGCCTCAGCCGAAGGAAGATATTTTTGAGTCACTTCCTTTTCCACAGCACCCACCGCCCTTAATCCGGGCTCACGAACCACAGCTTTAACTACCTCCTGCCCCATCCTGCCTAAAGCGCCATTAACAACTACTCTTATGGGTTCCACGTTATACCCCCCAGCGGTGAAATAGTTTATTTCCTGCGATTGCCATGCCGTTCGCCCTCACTAGAAGGGTGGACGAATTTCCCCCGACGATGT
>Ga0209636_10009321_pt1 | contig 10015 bp, 10 predicted proteins | sample DeeMarSWOR152_54_FD_187464 | JGI IMG/M metagenome (GOLD analysis project Ga0209636, IMG submission 187464) | Marine sediment microbial communities from White Oak River estuary, North Carolina - WOR-1-52-54 (SPAdes) (version 2) | ecosystem: Environmental > Aquatic > Marine > Intertidal zone >... | reverse complement strand
AGAATACAGGGACGAAAGGATTCCTCTCAGTGTTCTTATACATCTGTTAGAGGCCTGGGCTATAGGACAGGATAATAAATACCTTCTGAGCCAGGCCTTTATTAAACCATATCCCCGCGGACTTGTAGAAATAATCGACTCCGGGAAAGGAAGGAATCAGTGAAAATCGGCTATCCCTGCATTAACAGGATTGTCTTTATATTTATGTAAAAACAGGCATACCGGTTCTCTTTGATAGTTTCCATCATCAATGCAATAATTCAGGAGAATCAATGAGAGAAGCATTAATACTTGCAGGTGAAACCTGGAGAAAAAGAGATGGACGATTTATGGTTGATTACAGCAATCAACAGGAAAGCCAGAGGGATGGGAAACATGCTGAATTGCTTGACCCTGTGTTATTCAAACAATTTTTAAGAGTTTCTGAGGAAAATCTACTCTTCGTTAGACGTGGTCTTAGAAACTTTTCTGCTTTTTCAATTAGTAAAAAAATTAGGAATTCAGGGCTTTGATGGCTTTAGGGACCGTCTCTTCAGGCTTTACCTTGTACCATGCCTCTATGATTTTTCCCACTTCATCTATCAAGAATGATGATCGAATTATGCCCTCGTACTTTTTGCCGTACATTGATTTTTCACCCCAGGCACCGTAAGCTTCGGCAACAGCATGATCTGTATCAGACAGCAATGGGAATTTCAGGTCGTGCTTGTCGTCAAACTTCTTCTGTTTCTCAGGAGTATCCGGGCTGATGCCAACATATGCGATTCTATGGTTTGAAAGATCTTCCCTTGAATCTCTTATGCTACATGCCTGGCGCGTACATCCCGGTGTATCAGCTTTTGGATAGAAATATATAAGAAGTTTTTTACCCTTAAAGTCGGAAAGCTTTACAGGATTTCCTGACTGGTCGTTCAGTTCAAAAGTCGGAGCAACCGAACCTTTTGTAAGCTGTGCCATTATTTCCCTCCATATTTTATGTTTTTACAATTTATACGTTAATTGTGATTACTGAAATAGCAACCAGTTTTTTCGATTTTCTTGGAAAGTGTATCTTTTAAACTGCCGGTGTGATGTATAAAATGAAAGTACAGTGTAAAAGTGAGGGTTGTTTTTATAACAGTTTATTCTTAGATGATTAAGACATGCAGTGTATAGATTTTTGAAGGCAGAATATCATGCCAATTTTTTTGTGTATGAGTTGGTTTTAGATTTTAATAGTGGCATTCATAGATCCTTTTTATATACTCTATGCTTCTTATATACCTGACCGCCGACTTTTTCCATTTCAGCTCGCATCATTCTGTTGGACTCAAGTTCGTGATGACTGTCGGCAATCTCCATACCGAATTTATTGGCGCTTTTTATCATTGAAATGCCCAGCAAAGTATCAAGACCCTTCCCTCTAAACTCTTGTTTTATGGAACCGAGGAGAAGATCAAGCCGCTTTGATTTTTTCTGGGTAAACTTGATCTGAAAATAGCCGAAGGGAATAAGCCGACCTTTCGCCTTTTTAAATCCTTCGGTGACATCCTTGATACCAAAAATGAAACCAACGATTTCATTTTTCTCGTTTATCACAACCCTAAGAAAATGCGGGTCCATTATTTCAAAGTAAGTGCGAGAGATTTTTCGTATGACCTCTTCTGTGAGGGGAATAAATCCGTAAATATTGGTAAAAGTTTCATTCATGAATCTGAGTACCTTAGGAAGGTACTTTTTTGCTACCCTTTTTTTTGAAAACTCAAGCACTTTCAAAGTTGATCGTTTTTTGACTCGTTCCAAGATCTTTTCATAGACCTGTGGGATTTCTTTTGGAATAAGAACTTTATAGGTGACGTAGTCGACCTCCTTTTCATATCCAGCATTTTCCAGGAGCTTTGGAATATATTCAAAGTTATATATCGTGCCGATTGAAGGGCGCTCATCAAAACCCTCAATGAGAAATCCCTGAGGGTCCTGATTTGAAAATCCAAGAGGTCCTACCATATGGTTCATGCCGTGATCTCGAGCCCAGTCTTCAACTGCCAGGAGCAGGGCGTTTGCCACATCCTGATTATCTATTGATTCGAAATGGCAAAAACGTGCCTGTTTATTCCCCCAGCGTTCATTTAATTTTTTATTAATGATTCCCATGATTCTGCCGACCACATTGCCGCCCTGGTGAGCAAGGAAGCAGACAGTTTGTGAGTACATCATATGATGATTCTTCTTAGGATCGATTAAATTTTTTTCAAATATTCTTAACGGAGGAACCCATAGCTCATGATCTTTATGGAGAATGTAGGGAAAGTTTATATATGTTTTTCTCTGCTTTTTGGAGGTTACTTTTGTGACTGAAACGGCCATTTTACATCCCTTCTTGAAGAAGTACATTGATAAATAAATCTCAAATTGTTAATAAATATAGAAATAGTCAAGAACGAATTATTTATAAATTTATTTATTTTTTTACAGTTTTGTATATAGTGAAAAAGTTGGTAAAAATGATACAAGGAAATGATTATATAAATCAGTAAAAAAGGCTTGAACATGAATGAGAAAAGAATACGTTGTTTGAAGGAAGGCCGTAGAGACAAGGGGCCTATTGTTTACTGGATGAGCCGTGACCAGCGTGTGAGGGATAACTGGGCGCTCAGTCATTCCCAGCGGGTCGCACTCGAAAACCATAGACCTCTCGCTGTTGTTTTCTGTCTTGCACCATCATTTCTTGACGCTGCTCTAAGGCAGTATTCATTCATGCTTGAAGGTCTCAAACAAGTTGAGAAAGACCTTGCCGATAAAAACATCTCCTTTTTCCTTCTTTCTGGTGATGCCGAAAGAGTAATGCCTGATTTTATCAAACAAAATAAGTCAAGTGAGTTGATTTCTGATTTTGATCCGCTTAAAATAAAGAGGGAGTGGAAAAAGAATATAATTAAAGTAATAAGGGTGCCATTTTATGAAGTAGATACGAGGAACATTGTTCCATGCTGGATTGCTTCAAATAAACAGGAATATGCTGCCTACACCATCCGTCCAAAAATAAAACGCGTTCTTTCTGAATTTCTTGATGAGTTTCCCGAATTAGAAAAGCATCCATATACATGGAAAAAAAAGAAGGAGGAAGCAAATTGGGATGAGGCAGAAAAGTATTTATTGATTGATAGGAAGGTAAAACCTGCAAACTGGATAAAGCCGGGAGAAAAAGAAGCTCACAGGATGCTGCGTAATTTTTATCATAATAAGATAAATACATATCATCTTGACAGAAATGATCCGACGAAAGATGCAGTATCAAACCTATCTCCCTATCTGCATTTTGGACAGATATCATCCCAACGGATAGCATTAGAAGTGCATAAATGGAAAGGTGATCCCGAGGGGAAGGATGCTTTTCTCGAAGAGCTTATAATAAGACGTGAGCTTTCAGACAACTTCTGCTTTTATAATCTGTCATACGACACACCTGACAGCTTCCCCAAATGGGCCAAAGAAACACTCAATAAACACAGTGCAAATAAAAGAGAGTTTGTCTATGATCTTGAACAGCTCGAGAACGCCAAGACCCATGATCATCTGTGGAACGCTGCCCAGACCGAGATGGTTATAAAAGGTAAAATGCATGGTTACATGAGAATGTACTGGGCAAAAAAGATACTGGAATGGACCAAGGATATCGAAGAAGCAATGAAGATTGCCATATATCTGAACGATAAATACGAGCTCGATGGGCGTGATACAAATGGTTATACAGGAATCGCCTGGGCATTAGGGGGAGTTCACGACCGTGCATGGATCGAACGACCTGTATTCGGTAAATTGCGATATATGAGCTATAATGGCTGTAAATCTAAATTTGATATAACTAAGTATATAGATCAGGTCCAGAATCTGGAATCATAGTTCATCTACCGATTCAATCAATCTACAGGAAGTTTTATGGTAAAGACAACGCCTTTTCCATCCGGTAGGTTTGCAGCTTGAATACTTCCATTGTACTCTTCAACAATTCTGTAACAGATTGAAAGTCCCAAACCCATACCCATCTTCTTCTTGCGGGTAAAGAAGGGATCAAAGATGTGATCAAGATCTTTTTCAGCTATCCCTGGACCGTTATCTGATATATTGATGATTATGTTACCTTTGGAAAAACCTGTTTTAATAAATATCTCTTTTCCTTCCATAGTCCTGCTTTTCCATTTTTTATAAGGATCTGAAGTACTGTTTAATGCTTCAATGGAATTATTAATAAGATTCATAAATACCTGTCCCAGTTGCTGTGGAGAGGCTACTATCTCAGGAACCCTTGGTGAGAGCTGAAGGTTTACTTTAATTTTGTTCTTCTTAAGCTGAGTATTCAACAATGACGCTGTAGCCTTGATGATCTGGTTAATTTGTATTGGTTCTCTGTATTCGTCTGCCGGACGGCTTAGGTCAAGAAGGTTTTTTACTGTAGTCTTAATTCTATCAAAACCATTTTTCAATATTTCGATATTTTTCGATTGTTCGGGATCATCCTTATATTTTGATTTCATCGAGTTTAACATAACAGTTATCGCCTGTAAAGGGGAATTAATCTCATGGGCGATTGTTGCAGCCAATTGGCCTGTTGCTGCAAGTTTTTCAGATTGTATGAGATGTTCCTGGATTATTTTTGATTGGGTAATATCTGTCAACATTCCCCTGAGACCCGTGACCTTTTTCCCTGCATAGATGGGTTGAATTGATGTGCGAACCCATCGTGTTTCGCCAAATTTTGTCTCAATGCGGCATTCATTTTTTTCTTCATTTCCGAAGAGGCTTTTTCGTATCGATTCAGCAACGATGCGTTTATCTTCTGGATGTATGAGCTCCATAAAATGGTTTCCTATGACTTTCGAAGGGGTATTGCCAATGAGTGATTCAATTGCAGGGTTTATATAGGTGATTACTCCATTTTTATCAGTTGTAAAAAACACATCGGTCAATTTTTCAACCAGGTCACGGTATTGTTCTTCGCTTTTCTCTAGGGCCTTCTCCGTTTTCTTACGCTCTTCAATTTCCGTACGGAGCGCTTTATTTGACTGAATGAGATCTGTAGTTCGTTCTGCAATACGCTTTTCAAGCTCTCCATGAGCCTCCCGCAAGGATTCCTCTGCATGCTTTCTTTCCATAATATTAACAAGCAGTTCTCCCATTCGCTCCTTTAGTTCACTGTAGAGTCGAGCATTTTCTATTGCCATTGCTGCCTGATGGGCAAAAATACTCAGCAAAAGACTGTCCTGCTTGGTAAATAGTGTTCCATTTGCCTTATTTATTACCTCAAGAACTCCTATCAATTTTGTTTTTGATTTAATTGGCACGCAGAGAACAGATTTTGTTTCGAAACCACTGATTTTATCGATTATCTGATAAAAACGAGGGTCCTTTTTTACATCAGGAACCAGAACTGACTCCTCATGTTCTGCAACCCATCCAGCAATACCTTTTCCAAAGGGTATCCGAATGTCGGTGAGTTGGTCTGCCTTTGGACCGGTCGGAACACTAAAAACAAGCTCTTTGGTTTCATCATCCAGAAGCATGAGTGTACTGGCAACCGAATTGGTCACTTCATTTGCGTGTCGCATGATGAGGGTCAAGACTTCAGCGAGATTGAGTGATGAATTGACGATTGAACCGATTTCAATTGCAATTCCCAGCTTATCGCTGTCCAGGGAATTGTATACTTCGACCATTTTTTGCTGGACTTCTAGCGCTTCATCAAGTTGCCCTTTTGTGAGTACTCCCATTTCAGTTAAGATTTTTCCAAGCAGGAGCTCACTATTGAGTCCAGTTGCCCTGCGTGCTTCGGCAACAAGGTTCGCCCTCTGTAATTTTTCGGGCAGTGAATCTTTTTCATATATTTTTTTCTGCTGTTCTAGGGCCTCTTCAAGCTGATTTTTGGTCACAAATCCCATATCGGTGAGTATTTTTCCAATTAGATGTCTCAGTATCATTTGTTTCGTCTCCGAGAAGATCACATGTATTGCATAACTCAGAACTCATAAGAAACAAATATTCAGAGTATATCTCGTGCGGGTGATATCCGTCTTGATCAGGAAAGAAGATCGATAAGGTTACTACTCCCCTCTAAGAATAATATACCATACAATATCCTATTTTCAGTTTTTGTCAAGAGGGTGTATTGTAATTATTCTCAAAAGATTTACTCAAGGTCACTGATTCAAAATTAAATAATTGTGGGCCACGCGGTCATTTATTTGTAAATACAAATCTAACTTGCTCTCTCTGAAATTTTTTATTTAATTAGTCGTTGGTGAACATTATCCTGCTTCGCAGGAGGGGACACCAAATCAACAATTTTGAGCCGATTTACCGGCGACTCATTAGTTCTTTAACTCATTAAATAATAAAAACTTGTAATTTTATACCCTATTCATTTTTTCTGAATACATGAATTAGCCACCAGTTTCGCTGGTGGAGATGTCACGACGAACTAATTATAGTGAAATCCATTTTTAAGGAGCGTGATGTGAATATTATAATGATGGGCGCACCGGGGGCTGGTAAAGGCACACATGCAAAGGAAATATCTAAAAAGTATCAAATTCCGCACATTTCTACGGGTGATATATTACGTGATGAGGTGAAGAAGTGTACTAAGTTGGGGAAAACCGCAAAGTCATACATGGACAGTGGGAAGCTCTTACCCGACGACATCATTATAGAAATAATCAAATACCGGCTTCAGCAGGATGATTGTAAAAATGGCTATCTTTTTGATGGATTTCCCCGTACAATTGCACAGGCAGAAATGCTTGATAAAGTATCGGACCCGGATTTTGTTATTTACTTAAAATGTCCGGATGATCTCATTATCAAGAGGCTTACAGGAAGAAGAATAACAAAAGACGGAAGAATCTATAACATCTACTTCGACCCACCACCACAAGGAGTTGAGGTATATCAGCGGGATGATGATAAAGAAGAAACCATTAGAGAGCGTTTACGGGTTTTTTACGATACCTTTTCACCAATCATGGATTTTTATAAAAAGAAAAGTATTTTCTATGAGATAAAGGGAGACGATGATCGGGAAGTTGTACTGGAGAAGATATTCAGGATACTGGACCATAATAAAATATAATTATACTTTTAGTGAAAATATATTCAGTGAATTAATAATTCTAACAAACTTGGCTTCTCAAATAATCTTTTGATTTTAAAATATATGTATATAAAAATCGATTAATAATACTTTACTTGTACGATAATTTATCGTATACTATATCGTATGAAAATAACAGCTTTAATTCCAGATGATATTGTCAATGAAGTAAGAGAATATGCAGGTGGTCAAACATTAACAGAGAGCCTTATTGTAGCGTTAAAGGAGTGGCTTTCTCTTAAGAAAATTAAAAAGTTAAATCAGCAAATTGAGTCATCACCTCTCTACTTTAGAGAAGATGTTTCGGCTTCTAAAATTCGGTCTATAAATCGAAAGAGATGATTATTCTCGACACGTCCATATGGATTGAATTTTTAAAAGGGAATCCACACTATTTCACGATCGTCAGACAACTTTTAGAAAACCAGGAAGTTAGGTCGGTAGAATGTATTTTTGGAGAATTGCTTCAAGGGGCAAAAAATAATGAAGAAAGTGAAATAATTAAAAAATACTGGGAGAGCCTACCTAAAATTAAGCATGAGGGCCTTTGGATAGAAGCAGGTGAATACTCTTATGAAAATAATTTAATATCGAAGGGTGTAGGATTAATAGATGCTGCTATTATTATCGCTGCCCAAAGAGTTAATGCCCGGATTTGGACACTTGATAAAAGATTGCATTCTATTCTGGGAAACGATATACAATACACACCACAAGGATAATTTTTGTAATTACGTATAACCTGGTGTAACCGGCTCAGGCGCCTGAAGGCGCATTCGCCTAAACCAGCCTCCTGAGCCTGAGTTGTTATTTCATTCCTGAATACTACATTTTCTGATTTGAAGCTCTAAAATTGTTAAGAGATTGTGAGAGTAATGTTACCGATAGTTTCCTGCCAAACTTATTGGTACTGGTAATTTTTGTTGTATCATTTGATTCATCAATTCCAGGGGCACTTCTCAAATAAGAGGTGAAATGTTTTGAATTGGGAAATCTCTCTATGGTTGCAATATCTGCCATTAATGCAATCGCAGTAAATACACTAATCCCTTTCATGCTGGTCAATATGATCTTTCCCAAATATGCAGGTCTTTGTAAAGGGAAAGAGGTTTTGTTTTAAAAGAGCATGAATCCTATTTTTGAGCTGTCCTATCTGCTCTCTGATTAAGCGGTAGGTGGTAAATAAAGAGTGTAAATCTTGAATGGTATTCTCCGATACACAAACCGGTTTAATCAATTCTTCCCCACTGAGTATCTGCATCTTTAGATAGATGGCAAGTTTATCAGCGTCTATTTTGTCTGTTTTCTTCTTCACCAAAGAGATGAGCTTTAATTTATGAGTATTTGCAACATAGACTTCTTTGAACTTATCTCTGATCAGCTCAACAAACTTAAAGGTGTTTGTTGGCGCCTCTACCATCACATAAGTCTGTGTATCAACCTGACATTATATAAAATTAGTGACTGAACAATTTTAATTTTAAGTACTATATTAATTAATTAGTGGTCCAATGTAAAGGGTGCACATCAATAATTTACCAAAATGATTATTCTTTAATAAAAACTACGTATTCAAAGGAATCATACAAATGTCACTTTGTACTTTTAAGGAAATACTCAATGATGCCAAGGAAAGAAAGTACGCTGTAGGTTCGTTTAATGCATGGGATATATATTCGGCAAAAAACATAGTTACTACTGCGGAAAAAATGCGTTCACCAGTTATTATTTCTCTCTGGCAACCAGAGCTTGATTTTGCGGGAGAAAAAGAACTTTTTGAGATTTGCATTTCGTTTGCAAGTGCTGCATCTGTTCCAGTTGCGATTTTTATTGATCATGCAAAAGAAATAAAAGATATTAAGCGGGCCATAAAATTTGGAGCTACAAGCGTTATGATTGACGGTTCTCATCTGCCGCTTGATGAAAATATTTCTTTTACCTCTCAAGCGGCTGAAATTGCTCATAATGCAGGTATATCCATTGAAGGGGAGATAGGGGTCCTGGGAGAAGAAGACAGTTCAGAGCCCGACGAAGCATACTACACTGATGCACAAGAAGCCGGACTTTTTGTTGAAAAAACTGGAGTTGATGCACTGGCTGTAGCTATCGGCAATGCTCATGGTTTTTATAGAAAAGCACCAAAACTTGATCTTGATCGTTTGGTATCAATTAGCTTAATTGTAGATGTTCCATTAGTATTGCATGGTGGCTCCGGTATACCAGCAGAAGATTTGCAACGGGCCATCGATATTGGAATTACAAAAGTAAATATTGGCGCAGAGGCCCGTAGTGCTTACATGACAGGATTGCGTAAATCACTTTCAGAATCAGATGAAAATGAAAAGTTTCCTCATAAAATATTTCCGTGTGCTCTGGAATACCATGCGAAGCTGATCCAAGAAAAAATGATAGTCTTACTTTCAGATGGTAAGGCATGATGTATGGTATATAAGGGTGTATTAATTACTGATCATCCAATAAGTCAAAAGCGCTTTACAAATATTAGCAATAAGATACTAAAGAAATAAGATGAAATAGCTCAGGTTTTACCATAACAGCGTTTAATTGGCTTCGGCGTTTTTACATTAATATTCTCTACATTGGATGTATTTTCATGATTCGCTTTATATAATAAGGCGTAGTAAATTTCATTTTTGAGGAGTATACTTATCACTAATATTGGATTAATGAGAGAAAGTAGCTTGCATGCAGAATTGAAACGTCTATACTCTACTACTAATGCAAAACATGAATTAAATGTTTGTGGATTTATTGTTGATATTATACAAGATGATTCAATAATCGAGATACAAACGGGGAGTTTTTCAAAGATAAAAAACAAACTTTCCTCACTACTTCAGGATTACAAAGTTAAATTAGTATATCCTA
>Ga0209636_10009320_pt1 | contig 10015 bp, 9 predicted proteins | sample DeeMarSWOR152_54_FD_187464 | JGI IMG/M metagenome (GOLD analysis project Ga0209636, IMG submission 187464) | Marine sediment microbial communities from White Oak River estuary, North Carolina - WOR-1-52-54 (SPAdes) (version 2) | ecosystem: Environmental > Aquatic > Marine > Intertidal zone >... | reverse complement strand
CGGCATGCCTGCTGCCATGGCAGAGGTCGTGGAGGCAGACAGTGAGAAGCTTGTGCTGGTACTGGCACGCCTCGTCTTTCATCCCGCACTGGCTGGTGTTTTTATCGCCTCGCTGCTTGCAATGATTATGTCTTCGGGAGACTCGGCGCTGTTTGCTCCGGCTGCAATACTTGCGAACGACATCTGGAAGCCGCTCTGGGAAAAGTCCACGAACAAGGAGCTTTCGGACCACGCCCTTATGAGCGCTTCGCGGTGGAGCGTCATCATCATCGCTGCATTAGCTCTTGTCATCGGGTTCATGGCCGAAACCATGTACGACCTGCCACAACCAGTCGTCTGCAGATGCATGACACCCTGCATGGTAAAAATCCTCGAAGACCAATGGTTCCTGACCTATTCCGACCCTGCGTGGAAAGAGAAAACTAAACAAGCATTAGCCAAAGCACACGTTTACCCCGAAACCGCAGTCCCATGGTTCCAGACAATCATAGACTGGCTAAAAGAATGGGCTTGCGCAAGAAAAACAGGCATGGGCACACCTTTAGCATGGAGCCCAGGGTGGATAATCGAAACCCTAAGCGACTCAACACTGTACATGGCATTCTACACCATAAACAAACACGTCCGCCAACACGACATAAAGCCAGAACAACTAACACCTGAATTATTCGACTATATCTTCCACGGAAAGGGAAAAGCAAACACAATCGCAGAAAAAACCAAGATAAAACCAGACATTTTAGAAGCAATGCGCCAAGAATTCCTATACTGGTATCCAGTCGATTTACGCAATTCTGCAAAAGAACTCGTCCCAAATCACCTAACCTTCTTCCTATTCCACCACGTTGCATTGTTCTCGCCAGCACATTGGCCAAAAGCCATCGCAGTCAACGGCATGCTAATGATTGAAGGCAACAAGATGTCAAAATCGAAAGGCAACTTCATAACCTTGCACAAGGCTATCGAACAATACGGCGCCGATGCAGTCCGATGCGCGTTACTTTTGGGAGCAGAAGGCATGGACGACCCGGACTGGCGAAGCGAAAATGTCAGAGACCTCCGCGCAAAATTGGAATCCTTCTATCGCCTAACAGAAAGCATAGTTACAAATGCAAAAGACGCGAAAACTGGGCATCTTGAACAATGGTTATTGAGCATACTGCAAGACCGAATATCCGCGGTAACAGAAAACTTAGAAGCCATGAAAACCAGAACAGCCATAGAAAACGCCTTCTATGAAACATGGAATGACTTTCGCTGGTATACACGGAGAAAGGGCAGCACAAACTCCAAGGCATTAAAAGAAGCGCTAAAAATCTGGATAAAACTACAAGCGCCTTTCGCACCGCACATTTGCGAAGAAGTCTGGAACAAAATGGGCGAAAAACAATTCATCTCCACAAGCCCGTGGCCAGAATATGACAAGAAAAAACTGAATGTCGAAGCAGAAGAAAGCGAAAACCTAATCAAAAACGTGCTAGATGACACTCAACACATACTGAACGCAACAAAAATCACGCCTAAGAAAATCTTCTACTATACAGCTGCTCAGTGGAAATGGGTAGTCTATATCAAGACGCTAAAGGCTTCGATGAGCAAGAATGTCGTGATGGCGGAACTAATGAAAGAACTTATGAAGGATAAAGAATTAAAGAAAAACGCGAAGCAGGCTGCGAAATTTGTTTCTCAAGTAATGGAAGAAATTAACCGAATGCCAAGCAACAAAAAACAAAGACAACTTCAAATAAAACATTTAGACGAAAAGAAAACATTGGCAGACGCAATAGGCTTTTTCGAACGAGAGTTCAACGCAAAAATCCAAGTACACAGTGAAGACGACCCGAAACGCTATGACCCTAAAAAACGCGCCGAACTAGCCAAACCATACCGTCCAGCCATACTCATCGAATAAAAGAAAACACCACTATCTCATCATGTATTTGATTTTTACATTGTCCAAACCTTTATCATCGAAGTAGCGTACCAGAAAATCTTCCAATTCAGCTTCCGTTACATCAGGTCCGACACGCAACGTTTTGATAAGAGCACCCTTGTTTTCTCCATACCTTGGAATTATCTCTTTAAGCCCAACGTTCCATAATTTAGAAACCTTAATGCGCCAACGTTCTAATCCGTGTTGTGGGCAAACGTACTCCACTTGCACGAAAAACGTGTTGGCGAAGTATCTCAATTTTTCCATCCTCCGGTGAGACGGCACTTCTCCTTCCAAATACAAATAAAAATTTTTTTGCAGAGGTTTATAAGTTTTATCAAAAAGTTCAACCGATACCGCATTTGAGAAAATAAAGATTAATATTTTCGGCAACAAAACACTATGCAGTCAAAAAACGGGCCCGTGGCGTAGCATGGATATGCTTAGGCACTATAAAGCGCGTCGGCCCTCTATCCGTAATTGCTGAGGAGGATAGCCGGAGATCCTGGGTTCAAATCCCAGCGGGCCCGCCATTCCATTTATTGTTTAATCTTATTGGCTATGAGTTTACAGTTAGTTTTAAATACAACGCGGTATTACAGCAATTTCGTTATCTGGTGTTCGATGCGTGCTGGTCGTTTCAAACATCGACCTAACAACAAACGTACCTGTAATGAAGCCTTCGACGTTTCTTCACTCGTCAATTAGAGACCTTGTTCTCAATGTTAACAATGATTATAGATACATGAAAATAGGTTATTATGTCTCTTTACATGCAGAGACGCTTGGAAATTCCGTCGTTCCAGCAAGTGAAGACATAATTGACGTCAACAGGACGCCTATACTTCTGCTTAGAGCTTCCAAAGCAGGAATTCCAACTTTGCCCTACCTAGTAACGGATTCTGTGAAACAAATAATTGCAAGTTTCGATTTTCCTGTAATCGTTTTTCCTGTTAACCCGTTTTCTTACAACGGTTTCAAAATCGCAAAAAATAGAAGTGCGCTTTATAGAGCTTTCAAAAGTTTGAGCATGAACTACAAATACGCCGTTTGTGCTCAGCCTCTTCTAGGGGAAATGATTTCGTTTAAATCTATTTTTGGAAAATGCGAGCTTGATCAAAGTGTAAGAGAAATTTCAGAAAAAGTTTACAAAATTTTTAAGATTCCAATTTACAGATTGCACGTTCAACGTGTTAAAGGAAAAGACTATCTTTGTGGTTTACATCCGTTGAAAGTGGAAGAAATTTTGCAAACTGACGTGAAGACCATTTCTGAGGAAATTTTGCAGGCATTGCAAGGAGACTGCCTTGGCTAAAATAGCATGTTTTGTTGAAAAATATAATTTTTCAGATTCTGCTGAAGTTGATGCGCTCCAGAATTTCCAACTCGTAGCAGGCAGAATGGGTCATGAATTTAGCTTTATGTTTAAGGAAAACATTTCGGAAATTCCGAAATATAACGCTGTTTTTATAAGGGCAACGACAGACCCGCTTAATACTTCTTATGTAGTTTCTAAAATGGCTTGGGAACTAGGGCTAAATGTTGTTGACGACCCGAAGTCTATACAGATTTGCGGAAACAAGATTCACCTTTACAGCCTTTTCGAGAAGTTTAACATTCCTCATATTCCAACAATTTTCTTGAACAAAGACGACTTCAACCATAAGCGGATTTTGGAGATTTTTGAGCTATTTGGGCGGCCTGTTGTAATAAAGGCGCCTTACACTAGCTTTTCAAAATATGTAGAGAAAGTTGCCTGCGAGACAAGTTTTCGTGACATTGCCAAGAAATTCTTTAGAAAATCCGATGTTCTTGTTGTTCAAAAGTTTATGCCCACGTCTTTTGATTGGAGAGTTGGTGTTCTAAACGGCGAAGTCTTGTATGTGTGTAAGTATATGATGCGGAAAGGTCGATGGAAGCACGGTGCCAAACTTAGAGGAAAGCCTCGGTTTATCTGGGGAAGAACTGTGTCGCTTAGAAAGGAGCATGCACCTTTGGAGCTTAGAGAAATTGCTTTGAAATCATGCGAAATCATAGGGCAGGGGCTTTATGGAGTGGACATTAAAGAGGTCGATGGCGACTATATTGTTGTAGAAGCGAATGATAACCCAAGCATATATGCAGGTTACGAAGACTGCAGAAAAAGAGACATATACGAAAAAATCATAGCATATTTAGCCAACTAGGACGCCTTTTTAACAAAAATGACACCAACTTTTTCATTAGAATACTTAATTGTGAATTTGCTAGGTTCAAGAATCGCTGGAACCGTTATCGTAAGCGTCTGTTGGCTAGTATTTATCTTATTATTTATATCATGGTCTATGAAATTACATTTTCCCTAAAAATTATTCTTGCCATAAGACAATAAAAAAGAGGACATAGGAAAAGAAACGTTATTTTTTGTTCTGAAGGAAACGTAAGTTATAAATGCTATCAAGTTAAAAATAGTTAGTTGCCACTTTACTATTTGACTAGTAAGTGTGTAAGGGAGGTCCATTATGGGCACTCATGCAGAAGATTTGAAACTCAGGTTAATGACTATAGAACTCTTGCGTACCGCAAAACGACAGTACACCTACCGTAAATTGTCAGAAAAAACAGGTTTACCTGTCACCGTATTGAGCCGTTACGCAAAAGGGCATGTTTTACCCAATGTCGCCCGCGCCAAACAGCTTTGGCGAACCTTAAACAAAATGGTTGGCTTAGAAGTAGAGCTTCACCGCCGCATAGAATTCAACAGCGAAGGATATTTCGACAACACAAAAATCATCGGTGACTACAACATTCTTAGACAAGCAGCCCATTTCGCACTTGCCACTTTTGCAGGAAGGCGGGTGACAAAGGTTTTGACTGCGGCTGTGGATGGTATTCCGCTTGCGACTATGGTTGCAAGTAACATGGGAATTAACTTGGTCATCGCCAAACGTGGGAAAGAGGTTGGTGTTCCCGCGTTTATTGAGGAAACTTATGTGTTGAGCGATTCTGGCGTTACCATGACTTTGTACTTACCAAGGGATGTTATCAGAAAACGTGACAGCGTGCTCATCGTGGATGACATGATAAAAACAGGAGAAACCCAAATGGCGCTGGTCAACCTAATTCGCAAGGCAAAAGCTGAGGTTTCGGGTGTCTTCTCATTGGTAGCTGTTGGGGAGAACTGGAGGAAACGATTGACTCTTCCTCAAGGCTGCCCGGTTGAAGTAGTGACTCAAATAAAGCCTCCAGCCCAAACCAAATAATACAATCCGTATCTATTCCTGTTTTTTCCTTCGCATATCTTTACCTAAACGCATTAATGTAGTCTCAAAATTGACAAACGTATAACCTGCAATTCTATTCTTTTTCCAGAAAAGCTTCAATTCTTCAAGAGCTCGTTGCGGTTGCTCCGTTTCTATTATTTTAAGGTTCTTTGCGGCTAGCACAACTAAAGGTGTGGGTTTTGGGTCAGCTTTTTCCCAGATTTCTCTGAGGTCTCGTAGGAATATGCTTACGGTTACGTTTCCTATGCCCTTGCCTAATTGTTTAAGGCGGTTTTCTAGATCAATCGAATTTGATGCTTTTTGATGGAGAAGGCTAAGGCTTCCATTATAGCGCTTTTCCAAGTTGCCCATTACTAAGAGAAGCTTGTCAGCAGTTTTAAAATCGTACCTTGTATAACTGCCCTCATCAAGAATCTCTACTAAACCATCCCATCCAGTTTCCAAAATTTTTCTTGGAGTTAAAACATTGTGCTTTTCAAAGCACTTGTAAGTCTTTATCACAGAAGACTCGGTAATCGGCGCGCCAAACAACACAGAAACGAGAAACCATTTGAAAACTTCCACGTCTGAACCAGTTTTAAGCCGGATTCCTAACATTTCGGAATACTTTTGCCCAAACTTTTCCAGCAGAACTTTTAAGGCATCATGCTCCATAATGATTCACCTATGAACCCATAGCCCTATCTATTATAAGAAAGTTGAAGAGGCAATAGCTTTGAGAACAATTGAATGGAAAGACGGAGTCGTAGTCACAATTGACCAGACAAAATTACCGAACAAACTGGAACATTTCGAAATAAAAACATGCGACGAAATGGCAGATGCAATCAAATCTATGAAAATCCGTGGTGCTCCATTGCTAGGCGTGGCTGCGGCTTACGGCTTGGCGTTAACAGCACACAATAGCAAGGCACGAACTAGAGAAGAATTGTTGAAAGAAATTGAATTTTCCGCAGCGCTCTTAAGGAAAACGCGACCAACCGCTGTAAATCTTTTTTGGGCGATAAATCGGATTCTAGAAAAGGCGAAGAAAACTTCTGGCGACGTACATTATGTGACAAGAACGATAGTTCAAGAGGCACAACAGATGGCGAAAGGGGATGCAGAGGCTAATCGGAAAATTGGAGAAAACGGAGCTAAACTAATCGAAGACGGCGACACCATTTTGACACATTGTAATGCTGGCAGTTTGGCGACAGTAGAGTACGGCACCGCATTAGCAGTTGTGCGAGTTGCTGTTGAGCAAGGTAAACGGATAAGAGTTTTTGCAACCGAAACTCGACCAAAGCTGCAGGGCGCACGGCTTACAGCTTTCGAGTTGAAACATGACAAAATTCCTGTAACCTTAATCACTGATAGTATGGTTGGCTATGTCATGTCGAAACATCTAGTAAACAAGGCTATTGTCGGTGCCGACCGTATTGTGAAAGACGCTGTAATTAACAAAATCGGCACATTTACGGTTGCGGTTTTGGCGCATGAACATGGCATTCCGTTTTATGTCGCGGCGCCCAAGTCTACTTTTGACTCAACTAAGGTTTCCAATGAGGTAACTATTGAGGAAAGAAGCTCTGAAGAAGTTACGTATTGTGGAGGGCAAAAAACAGCGCCCGACGGGATAAGTGTTTTGAATCCTGCCTTTGACATTACGCCATTAAAGTATGTGAAGGCGATAATTTGCGAAAGTGGAGTTCTTTCAGTCGCTGAATTTAGGAAGTTGTCTGCTGATTCTGTTAAAAATTATTAAACGTATGCTTTCTATACGTAATTGTAAGTTGGTAAGTTATGGCCTCTAAGCAAATGGAAAAAAGAACTACGCCCAATGACAGTGGTGCACCGAAGAAAATTGAAGCTATACTTTCGGAAAAAGAAATAATAGTTTCCACCCCAAGCGATGTAGATGTGCTTTCTTCTCGAGGGTATGGCGTTGTCGAGAATGGGAAGCTGAAATTATCATCATATGAGGCTCTTTTTCTTTTAGGAAAAGGGTTAGTTGAAGTTAGGCTGGAGAAATCTAAGAAAGAGCTTGGTTTTCAGGAAGTTTTGCAGTGTTTTGAGGCTTTGGATAAGAATGTTTGGGTTAAATATTTGATTTACCGTGACTTGAGGAGCCGGGGTTATGTGGTAAGGGATGGTTTCGGCTTTGGTGTGGATTTTCGACTTTATAAACGTGGGGAGTATGGGAAAGACATTGCGGAGTACATTGTTTATGGTATTCAGGAGGGTAAACCTGTTTCTATGCAAGAATTGGCGCGTGTTCTCAAGTTTGCTCAAAGTGCCAAAAAGAAACTTGTTCTAGCAGTGTTGAATCGCAGAGGCGAAGTTGTCTACTACTCTCTTTCACGACTCACAATCAAATAGATGCGATTAATACTCCCTTTTTGACGTTTTCCTTGATAAAACGATATATGTACCTTTCTATAATCTTTCGCTGAAATCCTTTTTAATGGTTTGCGGCTTTAATCCGGATATAAGCCCTATCCCATGACTTCGGGGTTAACTTTGATTTCATGTTGGAGCACGAAAGGAAAAACAAGGGTTGTTACGATTGCCATTGACACTAGCGCGGAGAAAACTTCTTGGACGATTAGCCCATGTCTAAGTGCCAGTAAAGCAATCACTAACTCCACTGCGCCCCGCGAATTCATGCCCCAGCCAATGAGGTATAGTTGTTTCGCGTTTAACTTCGAGAAAGGCTTAACCATTAAGGTGCCCAGAATCTTTCCAGCAAAGGCTATGGCGATCGTGAAAAGTAAAAGAAATACGTTACTCAATAGATAGTCGTAGTTGAAGTTTAAGCCGACGTTTACGAAGAAGAAGGGAACAGCAAAAGCCAACGTAATAAGCCTTGTAGCAAACACAATCTCAGTTTCGTCTTTTTCTCTTAGACGCCTCAAGGAGATCTGCATTAAGAAACCAGCAACCAAAGCGCCTATTAAATATCCCAGTTCAAAAGTTTCAGACAAAGCTGCTATGATCAAAGCAAAAATTATCACTAACGAGAAAAGTTCCACCTTATCGACGCTTCCCTTGATGACTCCCAGCATTCTGGAGACAACTTTGAAAAAGACAAAAGCGATTATGATGAAAATTAAGAATTCTAATGGAAGAAAAGCAAGCTGTGATAAGCTTCCTCCAAACCCAACTATGGTGACTAGGCTTAAGAATAGAACCTCGAATACATCGTCAATCGCTCCTGCGGAGACTATAATAGCGCCTAGTTTTGTATTAAGCGCGTTAGCATCGATCAAAACTTTTACAGTGGTCCCTTCTGCAGTAACAGATAAAGCGCCTCCGAATATAAGAGACGCAATAAAACTGTAACCCAGCATTTTTAGAAACAGAAAACCCAAAATCAAAGGAACAATAGCGGCGCCAAAAGAAATCATGACTGCTTCTTTTGAGCTCTCCAGAATCTTTTCTATGTCTATCTCAAGTCCCACGAGCAACAACAAGAAAATAATGCCCAGCACCGCTAACAAATCAACAATTTCAACAGTTTTCGGATCTTCAAAAATAAGCGTTTTTATGATTGGAACCCCTAGGACTAACCCGCCTATTATCTGACCTACCACGGGAGGAAGCCCAATCTTCTTAAAACTTTCATTGAACAAGAAAGCAGTTCCAAGAACGATTGCCAATACGACGATGACGCTAAGCATTAACTTGCCTTCTTTTTCTCTACCACACTTCATTTCGATAAAAACTTTTAGGTCTTTCACGTAGATACATGTCGGGTTTGCCACATAGGTTGCCGGGGCATCTAACCTTTTCTTCAAGAAAAAACGTACAATAAACTGCGATGTCAAAGTTTCGATCTTGCAAAATTCCAAAAACATAAATGTAAACCCCTCGATGTACACTAGTTATTTATGACGTGACAGGTGGAAAATATGCCGGAGTTTAAGACAGTTCGTGGAATGCGAGACTTCCTACCAAACGAAGCAGCGACAATGAGGTATGTAGAGAATATAACACAAGAACTGGCTCAGCTTTACGGCTTTCAAGAAATAATAACTCCAATAATGGAATCTTATGAATTGTTGGCCGCAAAATCTGGCGAAGAAGTCCGACAGCGCATGTATGCATTTGAGGATTTAGGCGGTCGGAGGGTGTCGTTGCGTCCAGAGTTTACTGCTTCTGTTGCGAGGCTTATAGCGACAACTTTGCGTAACGAACCTAAGCCAATACGTTTGTATTGTGTGGGAAGCCTTTACCGCTATGATGAACCACAGTTTGGACGTTTCCGAGAGTTTTGGCAGTCAAACTACGAACTTTTCGGCACAAGCAGACCAGAAGCAGACGTGGAAATTCTAATGCTAACAAACGACCTCTTCAAAAAGACTGGAATCCACAATTACTGGTTCAAAATCGGGCACGTAGGAATTATTAGAGCAATACTTAACGCAGAAAATATTGAAGAGGAAAATCAAAACAAAATAATGCAACTACTTGACAAGCAGCAATGGAACGACGCGTTGGTGCTCGCTAAAGAACTAAATGTTTCTGCACAAGGCATTACCACTTTAAAGAAGATTTTCAAAATAAAAGGAAAAGACAGCAGTAAAGTTTTGAAAGAAATTAAAAACACCGTGCGGAATTATGAGGAAGCATTGTCTGCTGTAGAGAATTTTAAAGAAATTCTTGTGCTATTAAAGGAAGGTGATGCCGAGTTTGACTTGTATATTGAGGCAGGGTTTGCACGGGGACTTGAGTATTATACGGGTATTATTTGCGAGGTTGCTGTGCCTGATATGGATGTGGCGCTTGCAGGTGGAGGACGCTACGATAGGCTTTAGCCCCAACTCCCTAAACATGC
>Ga0209636_10009318_pt1 | contig 10018 bp, 6 predicted proteins | sample DeeMarSWOR152_54_FD_187464 | JGI IMG/M metagenome (GOLD analysis project Ga0209636, IMG submission 187464) | Marine sediment microbial communities from White Oak River estuary, North Carolina - WOR-1-52-54 (SPAdes) (version 2) | ecosystem: Environmental > Aquatic > Marine > Intertidal zone >... | reverse complement strand
GCCAATCCACTCACCGGTAACAAACATGAATATAATGCCGCCGGCAATAAAAACATAGCCGATCACCCGACCTGACAAAGTAGCGATGCGCGTTCCCCGCATGTAATTGTCGGTTCTCAACCATACGATAGCCCGCAAGATCCTGCCACCATCCAAGGGGAAACCCGGGATGAGATTGAATATAGCCATCAGTCCATTAATATAGGCTAGCCATTGGGCTACAGTAGCCAAGGAGTTGCTTAACAGAAAGGAAGCTCCCAGGAAGATGCTGGCTATTGCTACACTAGCTAATGGACCAACTATAGCCACTAGCATTTCAGTACTCGGGCGGCTTGCCTCTTTGGCTATCTGGGATACACCGCCGAAAACAAATAGAGTAATGCCTTTTACGGGCATATTATTCTTGACGGCTACAAGGCTATGAACCAACTCATGGGCGGTTATCGAAACAAAAAGGAGAAGGCTGGCGGCTACGCCAAGAATTATCCGGTGCCAAAGAATGTAGGGCCCTGATATTGGGAGATAGGCTACTAGCCAAGCCGTTATCAAGACGAAGACTAAGAACCAGGTATAATGCAGCCGCAGCGGAATCCCAAGAATCCTACCTAGATTGAAACTGCTCTTCATCTTGCTCTCTTATGACATGACATAACCGATTAACTTATAGGCTAGTTTCGCTGCCAGGAAAGCGCAGGAGGTGGGCCCTCCCTCGGACACACTTCCACCAAGTCGAAGCCGACTACGTGCTTATGCAAAGTCACTGGCCTCAATAAATTTAGAACTTCTTGCCACTGCATACCGCCCGGTTCGGGAGTGCCTACCGCTGACATAATTGAAGGATCGAAGACGTCTAAATCAATAGATACATAGACGTTATGGCTCAGTGAAGACACTACCCTCTGTGCCGATGCTGAATCTGGGGTTGCTGTCGAGGTATAGAATGGCTGCATCTTGTTTTGGTTCAGAAACTCCTGCTCCTCCCAACTCAAGCTCCGTATGCCAACTTGGATAACGGGGCAGAGTTCAAGAACACGACGCATAACGCAGGCGTGACTGTATCTAGTCCCAGAGTACTCATCTCGAAGGTCAGCATGAGCATCTAACTGCAACACACACAAATCATTATATTTCTCCTTGAGAGCTTGAACCATCCCGAGGCTGATGGAGTGTTCTCCACCCAGCATTACCACGAATTTGTTATGTTGGATCAATTCTTTGGCTACACGGTAGACTTGCTGTACCATCTGCTCAGGACTGCCTAGTAAAGGCTGGATTTCAGGCAGAGTGTGAATTCCTAGCTTGTGTATTTCCTGACCAAGCTCTATGTCATATAACTCTAAGTATTGTGAAGCGTTGATGATAGCTTGAAGGCCTTCGCGCGTTCCGCTATGCCATTCGGTCGTGCTATCGTAAGGCGCTGGCAAAATGGCTACTTTGGCTGTTTCCAAATCGGCGTAGGGCGATGATAGTCCGGCGAAGTTGTATGGTGGGGAAAACAAATCTTCTACATTCTTCATGCTTTATGCTAGGTCCGGCTCAGGTATTTTGCTGGCTTCGGCTTGGTGTGTTGGGTCCCAGTCTCTGTTGATCAGGCGACTAGTAAATCTGGTCAATTGGAATTTGTCTTGAAAATCCTTGATTACCTGCTCCGTATTGAAATCCTTGCACGAAAAAACGTCGATATTCACATAGCACCGTTCGACGAAGGTATGAATGCTGATGTGACTCTCGGCGATAAGGACCAAGCCAGAAATCCCCCAATCTTCGGGTTTAGAGCCAACATATTTGAAGACAAGCGGAGCTGAAATCTTGGTCATCCCAATCTCAGTGGGATAGGAGTCCAAAAGCTGGCTGATGTATTCCTCATCCTGCATGAGTTTCGGGTTGCTTCCATAGCCATCAATAGTCAGGTGCATGACTCCTCCTAGAGCAGAATTCTCCTTAGTTCGAAAAGGGCCGAAGTAACCGCCCTTTGTTTGACTTGCAGGCGGTTACCGGGATAGTCTCTGGCGAAGCTCTGCTTGCGCTGTCCGTCATCAATACCGATGAATATAGTACCGATGGGTTTACCTTCGACCTCTGTCGGCCCCGTAACCCCGGTAAGACCAACACCGATATCTGCTGCCAGCTTGTCTCGCGCCGTTGTTGCCATGGCCTCGGCTGTCTCGGGGCTAACAGCGCCATACTGCGAAAAAAGCTGTACGTCAAATTCAAAAGCTGCCCTAGCCTCGTCGGTGTAGGCGATTAAGCCTCCTCTAAAATAGTCTGAACTTCCGGGGACATTGGTAATGATATTGGCCAGAAGACCACCAGTGTAAGATTCCATACTGGCCAGAGTTAGCCCCTTTGCTGTAAGCAGAGTTCCAATGATGCTCTCAAGACTATCAGAATCCACGCCCCAAGCATGGTCATCTAGAATTGCCCGAATTTCACCTTCCCGCTGAGCAATCAGCTCCTGCGCTTCACTCATCGCACTAGCCTTGGCTGTAATACGCAAGTGAATGCCATCAAGCTTGGCATATGTGGCCAGTGTTGGATTTGTGGCTGAAAGGAAGGGACTTACTAGCTCATCCACTGTAGCTTCAGTCAGACCAAAAGTCTTAAGTGTTTTGGAAAGAATTACGGTGCCTTGCATTCTCTGTTGCAACTTGGGAAGTAGTTCGTTTGTCCACATTGATTGCATCTCGCGTGGTGGGCCGGGCATGGTGATGAGTATCCGATTATCCCGCTCTATCCACCAGCCGGGAGCCGTGCCTCGAGGATTAGAGATTATCTGTGCTGAAGGAATAACTCCTGCTTGCTTAATGTTGCTTCGTGGCATGTCTATCTTGTAATGCTTGAACAACTCCTCGAATTTCTTGACTAGATCGGAATCAATCGTGATTTCCTCGTCCAACAGCTCAGCAATAGCCTCGCGCGTAATATCATCTTGGGTTGGGCCCAAACCGCCAGTGGCGATAATGACATCTGACCTTTGCCAAGCTTGCCGCAGGGTGTCGACCAGCCGTTGCTGGTTGTCACCGACTGTTGATATGTAGTGAAGGTCGAGGCCAAGTAGAGGTAGTTGACTGGCAAGGTAAGCGGAGTTTGTATCGGTTATTTCTCCCAAGAGAAGTTCAGTGCCAATAGAAATTATCTCTGCTTTCATCCTGTGCCATTATCATAGAATTAACATCTAATTGCTGAGACTCCCAGATACTCCTTCACCAGTGCCATAGCACAGTAATCACCGCACATACTGCAAGCTGGCCCGGTAGTAGCATACTTATTGTGAACCAGTCGAGCCTTTTCTGGGTCCAGGGATAATTGAGCCTGTGATTCCCAATCAAGATTATTTCTGGCAATGGACATTTTCCTATCCCACTCGGCTGCTTTCTTTGTGCCCCTAGCGATGTCGGCGGCGTGAGCGGCTATACGTGAAGCTATTACTCCTATTTTCACATCCTCGGCGTCGGGAAGTGACAGGTGTTCCGCCGGAGTCACATAGCATAGGAAGTCGGCGCCTGAGGCAGCAGCGATAGCGCCGCCAATAGCGGCGGTGATATGGTCGTAGCCAGCAGCAATATCAGTCACCAAGGGCCCGAGGACATAGAACGGAGCTCCATGGCAAAGGCTCTTCTCCAATTGGATGTTGGTTGTAATCTGGTCCAATGGCACGTGTCCTGGACCCTCTACCATTGCTTGAACGCCGGCTTCCCTAGCTCGTTCCACTAATTCACCCAGCGTGATGAGTTCTTCCACTTGAGCTCGGTCGGTAGCATCGGCCAAGCTCCCTGGACGCATACCGTCGCCTAAGCTTAAGGTAACGTCGAATTGACGAGCCAAATCCAGTAGGCGGTCATAATATTGGTAGAGAGGGTTTTCCTGGTCATGGTGCAACATCCAACCAATAAGAAAAGCTCCACCTCGGGAAACGATATCGGTCACTCTTTGTTGACGTTTCAGCCGGCCGATGGCCGCTTGGGTAACACCGCAATGCACCGTCATAAAATCAACGCCCTCTTTAGCCTGCTGGTCAATCACAGCAAAGAGTTCATCGATAGTCATGTTCACTATTGCTCCATGTCGCTCAATTGCTTCGATGCCAGCTTGATATATTGGCACAGTACCTATGGGCAGTGTGCTAGCCGCGATAATTGCCTGGCGGATGGCTGAAATGTCACCTCCGGTGCTCAAATCCATAACTGCATCAGCACCGAATTGAATAGCTGTGCGCAATTTCTCTAATTCACTGTCTGTGTTGCCGTAGTCTGACGAGGTGCCAATATTGGCGTTGACCTTGACATTTAATCCCTTGCCTATGCCGCAGGGAACCAGGTTGGCATGATTAATATTAGCAGGGATTACGATCTTGCCCTCAGCGACATACTGTTGGATGGTTTCCTCGCTCACACCTTCGTGTTGAGCCACATACTTCATTTGAGGTGATAGAGCACTTCGCTTTGCCATCTCTAGTTGAGTCATTTCTCTCTCCAAAATAAAAAACCAAGAGCTTTAGTTACAGACCACTAGACCCTTGGTTCAAGTCCGCTTCCCTACGCTTGAATTATCAAGGTCAGGTGCTAAGGGTTCTCCGCCCCAGCGAAGTCTCAGCCTTGAGTCTCGATTCTCAGCACCCCTAGCGGCTAACTAAGATCTCTGTCGACTCTTAATATACCATACTCAATATATCACATATTGGCACCAAGGAGCAAGTAAAGCTTGTAGAAGTAGGGCCTCTCAATCCTTTGGGCTGTTTGCCCGCCAAGTTAGTATAATAGATACCAGCACAACAGCTACAAAAACCACCGGAATAGCCACAGCTAGAAGGAGGACTTGACCAGACATCACGATTAGTTCAAATTCTTGGACCTCGGACCACCCACTTTCATTGCCGACGTCGTCTATAGCTTGTATTCTCCAACTGTAGCTACTGGGGATTAAGACATCCTCTTCGGACAGAGTGTACTCTGAGTGGGTTAAACTGTCTTTCACCAAAACTGGTGAGGAAAAGTCATCAGCGGCAGCAACTTGAAAAACATAACTCACATTGCCAGAGTCAGTGGCTCCTGACCAGTCAAAAGTAGCCATTGACGACTTAATGGTTCCGTGCTTGGTACCTGTAGGATAGACAACAATTCCGGCCAGGTATCTAGCAGCCCCGAGCATCACGTCACCGACTGAGCCAAAGATCTCCAGTCTAGCCCCCTCCCCGGGGGATAATAATTCTGGTGCTGTTGGGGGGGTCTTCTCAGTGGTGAAGCTAGCCTGGGCGGAATTAGCATCACTACCTAGAACCGTGATCGTATGCTCTCTGCTTTTGCTTTGCGGAACTTCAAAGATGGCGCTGAAGCTGCCTGAGTGATCGGCAGTCGCTGCCACATCTAGTGGCATCTCATCGAAGCTGATAGCTGTTGCCTCATGTCCAGCAAAACCCGTCCCCGTCATGGTTACTCGCGTTCCTTTGTTACCTGAGGTAGGCTGCAGTTCTATTTGAGGAATGATTTCGAAATCAGTATCAGGTACAACACCTTTCGGTGTGAAGCTGCTGCCGTAGACACCGACTGTGTGGTATCCCTGCACGCTAGCCGGGAGTTTCACCATAGTGCTGAAACTGCCGTCAGTCTCTGCTACTATATTACACTTGATTATTTTGCCGTCGTACGTTATGGTGATGCCATCTTCACCAGTCCGAAAGCCAAACCCGTCGATTGAAATCTCCGTACCTACTGGTCCCGAAAGGGGTTCTACTCTCGCCGCTGGACCTATGATAAGCACCACCTCAGCAACTTCAGCGACGTTCGTTGCGTTGCCGAAAGCACCGATGAGATGGTCACCCTTGGCCTCGTCTCCAATGTCAAGACTAGCGCCCCACTTACCGAGTTCATCAGCAACGATAGGGAAGTTGGAGGCGACGCTGCCATCCCATGTTATTCTAATATCCCTTTCGAAGGCAGCAAAGCCGGTACCGGTGATTATAGCTTGTGACCATGCTCGACCAACCTGTGGAAAAACCCTTATCTGCGGAAGGACGGTGAAGGTAAGTGATGCCGAGCTACCAGTCCAATGGCTATCGTCGGTAACCTCGATAAGATGAGCACCCTTGCACGCCCGAGGAATATCCAGACTGTAACTTAGCTCACCTGTTTCAGTGATGGGCACGTTTTCAGCCATGACCTCACCGTCCCAGTGAATGGTGGCTAGGTGGCCAACGAAGCCTTCGCCACTGATTAGCACTGATGTACCTACAGTGCCTGACGTGGGACTGACGGTGATGCTAGCAGCATATACCGGAACGGGGAATACCAAAACCATCAATGGAAGGAGAATAGTGATCAAAGCTGGAGCCAAGCATGAACCCCTGATATGTATCAACTTTATCCTCCTGTCATCCTAAAAGCGAAGCCGAATGTGATTAGCCTCGTTGAAAGAATTGAGGCGACCCCCGAGTGATTAATAATCTTCCCCTATAGCAGTGCTAAACACGTAGCTTATATTACCTGAGCCAAAAAATCAATCAAGCTCGACATCGGATGTGGACAATGGCCAGGGGGTTATGGTGTGCTAGATGACTGCTTGGCTTGACACGGTGAACGCTGTATTGATAGACTCTTGTAGATAAGAGTGCTTGAGCAAATCTAGGCTCCTATTAAGCTTGGCCCCGTAGTGTAGCGGACTAACATGCCACCCTGTCACGGTGGAGATCGTGGGTTCGAATCCCATCGGGGTCGTTTGCATTCTTTCCTGGAAGCATTCCACGGATCGCGAAGGTGGATTCCGATTTGGCTTTCGGCGGGACTGAGAGATAGCCGCCGAGAGCTTTTCTTGTCTGGGTCAAGACAGAAAATCAAGGAAGGGGGGACTACCTAATGGCAAATGTACCAAAGAGAGTTGCCGTCATTGGGCTTGACTGTGCGCTGCCCCATCTGATTGAGAAGCACATCGCCGAAGGTCATCTACCGACCTTCAAGAAGCTCATCGACGAAGGGGTAATAGCGGAGAACTGTCTGGGGACTTTTCCCACAGTCACGCCGCCGAACTGGGCTACCATTGCTACCGGAGCCCGGGCTGGTACCCACGGCATAACTGGTTTCCACTTGCATGAGCCAGGAACTAGCCCGGTTACTGCTAATACCAGGCAGGCGTTCAGCAGCGACCGGTGCCAGGCGGAGTTCATATGGGATGCGGCGGATAAGGCGGGCAAGAAGTGCATCGTACTGAACTACCCTGGTGCCTGGCCCTCGAACATGAAAAACGGAATCATGGTTGGCGGGACTGGGCTGTCGGTAGGCGAATACCGTGATGGAAGGCCTGGTCTGAGTGCCAGGATAACTCTGTGTGCCGACCAGTTGGTCACGACGGCAGCATATCCGGCGGCCATTCGCAGTGAGTTCAAGCCAGCGGAAGGTTGGGTGAGTGTTCCTGAGATGGGGGATGAGCCTCTGGAGATGGCGGTCGAGCTTCGGTTCCCGGCTGCAATGCAGAAGCCAGCAGACACGACCTGGTATGTCTTGGTGCGCAAGACAGGCGACAACGGCTATGATCGGGCGACGCTGTCTCCTACCAAGGACTTCAACGACTCATTCTGCACCCTGGCTGTGGGGGAGTGGTGCCGGAAGGTGGTGACAAATATCGAGATGGGGGATGGGGTAGAGCGTGAGGTGTTCTTCCGTTGCAAGCTTCTCGAGCTGTCCGCGAAGGCGGAGGATTTCCGTCTTTTCATCACCGCCTTGGCGGAAACATCGGGGTGGAGTTCTCCTCCGGAGGTCGCTAAGGAGATCGTCTCCGAAGAGGGTACCCTTGCTCCAGGTGGTGGGGTGTTGGGGTATGTCCTTGAGTGGTTTGATTCGGATACCTATGTGGAGATCAACGAGCAGTATTCCAGGTGGCTTGGAGACGCAGCCGTTACCCTGCTGGAGGAGAACGATTGGGACGTGTTCTTTGTGCATTCCCAGTCACCGGACTGGACGTATCACATTCTCATGACGGAGATGGACCCCGCTCTGTGTCCGGATGAGGCTAGGCGGCGGGAGGCATGGGATGTACATCTCAGGATCTATCAGGCTCAAGACCGGATGCTGGCTCAGATCCTTCAAGTCCTTGATAAGGATACGCTGGTCATCCTGGTCTCAGACCACGGAGCTACTCCGGACGGATCGGCGTTCAGTCCGTACGACTGCCTGGTGCCTGCTGGGCTGACCGCTCTTCAGGAACAACAGGGGGGTCCGGAATGGGTGTCCGCAGCGGCAATTATGGTTGAACGAGTGATCGGTCCGGGAGCAAGGGCGATGGCCCAGGTGCCTGATGTGAAGAAGTCAAAGGCCATTCCCCAGCGAGAAATCCACGTTTACATCAATCTCAAGGGGCGGGACCCGGAGGGCATCGTTGAGCCCGAGGACTACGAGAAGGTGCAGCAGCAAATCATCGACGCTTTGCTTGGCTACGTGGACCCGGAAACAGGGAAACGGCCGGTAGCTTTGGCGCTGTCCAAACAGGATGCCCGAATTCTGGGTCTGCACGGCGATGGCATGGGAGACGTGATTTATGCTCTCTATCCCAGCTTTGGAGGCCAGCACGGACATATTCTGCCCACGGGGCAGTGGGGGATTGGCTCCTTGAAGACACTGTTAACCATGACCGGGCCGGGGGTGAAGAGGGGCCACCGTCTTCACAGGACGGTCTGGCTTACTGACCTTGTGCCCACCATCTGCTACCTGGTGAATCTGCCATTGCCCGAGCATGCTGAAGGGGCGGTGATTTACCAGGCGTTCAAGGACCCGAACTTCAAGCTGAAAGAGATTGGTAAGCTGAAGGACGGGTTGGCCCGGATGCAAACGGCGCTGGCCCGAGGAGCTCGGGAGCCCTGGGACAAACACGAGTCCGCCTGATTTCGTGAGTCCCGATAGCGCCTCATTCGGCACATAAAAAGCTGTTGCCTATGCCCAAGTTTGATTGCAACGCTTGCCTAGTGGATTGTCAATACCGATTGTCTATAGCTCAAGACAGAGCCAGGATTGTCGGTATGCGCTGGCCTTAGTGTGACCTTCAAAACCGTGCTGTTTCTCTCGGCAAGAAGTCGGGTTGACCGCACCGACAGTGGCTAGCCCAGCTTTCTCAGTTCTGCTCTCAAGACCTTGCCCAGAAGGTTCTTGGGCAGCGCGTCGGTGAACTGGACTATCTTCGGTCTCTTGAAGGTGGGCAGGTAGTCCTTACAGAAGGTGATTATTTCCTCTTCGGTGGCCTTCTCGCCAGCCTTGAGGACTACGAAAGCCTTTATCTCCTCGCCGTACGTCTTGTCAGGGATGCCAATAACCCCCGCTTCGGCCACCTTGGGATGCTGGTACAGAACCTCCTCCACCTCTCTGGGTGACAGGTTCTCGCCTCCCCTGATGATGATATCCTTCTTCCGGTCGGTGATGTAGAAGTAGCCATCCTCGTCAATGTAGCCTATGTCTCCGGTGTAGAGCCAGCCGTCCCTGAGGGCCTGGGCTGTCTCTTCGGGGAGGTTCCAGTAGCCCTTCATGATTGTGGGACCTTTGACCACAAGCTCTCCCTGCTGCCCCTGGGGGACCTCATGCCCGTTGTCGTCGAATACCTTTATGGTGTTGCATTTAATCATGCACCTGCCAATGGAGCCGATCTTGGGTGGACGGTCGAGGGGCTGTCCCGAGGTGGTTGCCGCCGTCTCAGTCATTCCCCAGCCTTCCCTTATGTCGATTCCCGTCTGCTTTTTCCATGCTTGGGCAACTTCCAGGGGAAGAGGTGCCGCGCCGCAGGCGCAGTCCTGGAGTGAACTCAGGTCGTACTTGTCCAGGTCAGGGTGGTTCAATATCTGGACATACATGACGGGCACGCCTGCCATCCCGGTAACCCGGAAGGTCTCTATGGCCTGTAGTGCCTCCTCCACATTCCACCATTTGAGCACCACTGCCCTTCCTCCCGCGAGGTAACCCGCGTTCATCAATGCAATGCCGTATGAATGGGACAGCGGTAGCACAAAGAGGCTAACCCCGGCCTGGTTGAGGGCGGTAACCTGCTG
>Ga0209636_10009317_pt1 | contig 10019 bp, 9 predicted proteins | sample DeeMarSWOR152_54_FD_187464 | JGI IMG/M metagenome (GOLD analysis project Ga0209636, IMG submission 187464) | Marine sediment microbial communities from White Oak River estuary, North Carolina - WOR-1-52-54 (SPAdes) (version 2) | ecosystem: Environmental > Aquatic > Marine > Intertidal zone >... | reverse complement strand
CGAAGTTGAGAACAGGACGAAAGACCTTGAGCAGGTTCAGGAAAAGCTCATCCGTTCCGAGAGGTTAGCCGCCGTTGGCGAACTGGCCTCGGGTGTAGGCCACGAACTCCGCAATCCTTTGAACGTGATAAGGAACTGCGCCTATTTGCTTAACATGCCTCTAACCGAAAAAGAGGACGAAGAGGCACTGAATACACTGAAGGTTCTGGACAAGCAGATTGACATAGCCAACAAAATTGTCACAGACCTTCTGGACTTCACACGCATCAAACCACCGTCACAGGTCAGGGTTGACGTGAGTAATCTGGTCAATGAGAGCCTGTCATGGGTGACGGTACCCAAAAATATAAATATCCGTACCAATACAAATGGTAATCCATTGCCGGTTAGAACTGACGCCGAGCAGATATGCCGCGTTTTTACCAATATCATCTCCAATGCAATACAGGCCATGAACGGTAAGGGAGAACTGGATATAGATACCGGTATTGAGGATGGCTTCGTAAGGATTCAGTTCAAGGATAATGGCTGCGGCATACCTGAAGAAAATCTTGAAAAGATATTCGAGCCTCTTTTCACCACCAAACCGAAGGGGATTGGCCTCGGCCTGGCCATTACCAAAAGACTGGTGGAGCAGAACGGAGGCAAAGTCGACGTTGCCAGCCAGACAGGTAAGGGCACGACGTTTACCGTAAAACTGCCGCTCGCGAAAAGGAGGTAGGCCCGGAATGCATGATGAACTGACCATCCTTGTAGTTGATGATAACAAAGATTTACTCGATACTTTTTCCCTGATTTTAAAGCGGCGCGGTTTCTGCGTTGAAACGGCAGAAAACGGGGCTTCCGCTGTCGATAAATTTAAAGAACAGAACTTCGACGTCACGCTGATGGATATTGTCATGCCCGAGATGAACGGTGTTGAAGCGTTCCGTAAAATTAAAGAGATGCACCCTGAAGCGTCAATTATCCTGATGACAGCGTACTCCGAGGAAGAGTTGATTCAGCTGGCGAAAGATGAGGGTGTCCATAAAGTAATTCATAAACCTATAAAAATTGAACAGCTGATTGAACTGATAAAAGAAGCCGCCACCAGCCAGCCGATTCTCATCGTGGATGATGACGATGATATCTGCCAGACCCTGACAAAGGTGCTGACGTTGCAGGGGCATCAGGTGCTCGCCGCCGGCAGCGGCGAAGATGCCATCCTCATAGCCCAAGAAAAAGACTGCCAGATAGCCTTTATTGACGTCAAGCTGCCGAATATAGACGGACTGGAGACATTCCTCAGGCTGAAAGAAATCAATCCGGATATCCTCACCATTATGATGACCGGATTTCGTAACGAAGTTAAAGACGCCCTGGAAAAGGCGCAGGCAGCCTCGGCTATTACCTGCCTCTACAAACCGTTTGACCCTGCCGAAGCCGCCGACCTGGTGAAAAAAATCAGTAAGAAACATCGCAAATCGGGGACCGAAGATGAAAGCCAAGGACAGCATACTGGTAGTTGATGATGACCTTGATTTCCTGGAAATCATCAAGCGTATCCTGGAACTCAAGGGATATGAGGTAGAGACCGCCCCGTCGGCCGATGAGGCGATTTCCCGTGCAGAAGAGCGTTTTTATAATGCGGCCATTCTTGATATCAGCCTGCCGGATGCCGATGGCACCGAGCTATTATCCAGGCTTCTTGAAGTGCAGCCGGATATCGTAGCCATAATGCTGACCGGCCATTCTTCGGTCAAGAATGTCGTAACATCGATGAACCGCGGCGCTTTTGCCTACCTGGAGAAACCCCTGGATCCGGACAACCTTTTATCGGTTATCAGCCGCGGGATTGAGAAGCAGCAGCTTGTCCTGGAGAACCGTGAATTAATGGAAGAACTGGAGCAGCATAACCGCGTTACTGACACGCTGCTCAGCGTATCCCGGGCGGTATCGCAGTCACTCGACCTTCAGCAAATTATCGATTCGGCACTGGAAAACGTAGCCAAATCCACCGGCATCGAGGCGATTTTCATCTATCTCTATGAAAACGACCGCCTGGTGCTCAAGGGATACTACGGATTATCGCGCCGGATAACCAAAGCAATGAGAAAAGAGCTTGACAAGGACGATGGAGTTATCGGCCGCATCTTCGAGCAGGCCAGCCCCGTCATCGTAGACCATTTATCGGAGTCTTCCGAGCCTGATATAGCCTTCCTAAACAACAAGGGCTACCGGTCATTTGCGGGCATTCCGTTAACCATTCTGGGAGAAAGCATCGGCGTTCTGGGGGTTGCCACGGGCTCAACACATGGCTTCAGTTCCAAGAGCATCGAACTGCTCGCTGGAATCGGCAGGGAGATATCCATCGCCGTACGCAATGCCCAGCTGTACGAAGAGGCATCAAGCGCCAAATCGCTCAGGGAGCTGGACTCAATGCGCACCGATTTCCTGGCTAATGTATCCCACGAACTGCGCACGCCCCTCGCCGTGATTAAGGGCTCAGCCAACAGCCTCCTGCAATCGGACGTGATTTTTGACGAAGAAACACGGCGGGACTTCGTGCAGTCCATCGACAAGGATGCCGATACGCTTAGCCGCCTGGTAGATGACCTGCTAATGATGTCCCGTCTCGAAGCCAACGCCCTGGAGGTCAAAAAGAAACCGCATAAACTTACCGACGTGGTCGATTCGATAAAAGATAGACTGGATAATCTGACAGCCAGGCACCACCTCCGCTTTGATATCCCCGATGAAGCGCCTCGGGTTGTTATTGACGAAGGCCGTATCGGCGAAGTGCTTACCAATCTGGTGGAGAATGCCGTCAAGTTCTCCGAGGAGAATACCACCATTACCATTGAAGCCAGTCCTAACGGCAGGGAAGTTATTGTCAGCGTGTCTGATGAAGGTATTGGTATTCCTCCGGAACTGCACCAGAGAATATTCGACCGCTTCTTTCAGGGAGACGAACGTAAGACGGGACGAAGAAAGGGAAGCGGACTGGGACTCGCTATATGCCGCGGTATTATCGAGGCACATGGTGGCAGAATCTGGGTGGAAAGCGAACCGACCAGGGGCACCAGATTCAGCTTTAGTCTGCCGGTTAGTTGAAGGAGGAAATAACCGTGGACAAAAGGAATATCCTAATTGTTGATGATGACCCGGCCATACTGAGATTGCTCAGCACCAACCTCAAGGCCAGGGGCTATGAAGTCACTACCGCAACCGATGGCGAAGAATCTCTGGAAGCGGTGCAGAGAGACTTTGTGGACCTGATAATCCTCGACCTCATGATGCCCAAGGTGGACGGTGTGGAGGTATGCCGCCGCATTCGGGAATGGTCTGACATACCCATTATCATACTCAGCGCCAGAGGCGATGAAAATGCCAAGGTCAAGTGTCTGGAACTGGGCGCCGATGACTACCTGACCAAGCCTTTTGGCATTCCCGAACTGATGGCACGAATCAAAACGGCTTTCCGCCACCGCGGTGATCCCACCGTAGCACCCGCCCAGGCCACCTTCACCTGTGACGGCCTGGAAATCAACTTCGCCAAGAGGCGCGTCACCGTAAACGGCAGGGAGATAACACTCACCCCCACCGAATACTCGCTGCTGCAATACCTGGCCGTTAATTCCGATAAAGTCCTGACGCATAACATGCTCCTGCAGAACGTCTGGGGAAACGAGTACTCTTCGGAAAAGGAATACCTTCGTGTCTTTGTAGGGCGGTTGCGCCGCAAGCTGGAACCCGATGCCAAGAACCCGAAATATATCCAGACCATCCCCGGCGTGGGCTACCACCTGGCAACGGCGTGAAATTAGCCTTTAGTTAGAATTGAAAGCAACGGGGGAGCTATAATGGCTCCCCTTTTTTATTTACATACACTTTTACGTTGGCTATGTACAATACTTTATTTCAGCCAATTTCACACTCTAAACGCACTTTATACTTGTTTCCTGTATCCCCACCCCATCATTAACAAGATATTTATCTTACATACGCTGCCGTTTATGCCGTGTTTACTGCCTGAATGTTAGTCTTATACCAGAACATAGAACGACAACCACAAGGAGGCTGACATGCTGGCAAAAACAAAAATACTTACCGTTAGCAGCGACCCGGACCTACGCAGAATCCTGCAACAGGGATTGGGTAACGGTAATTTCGAGATAGTATGTACGGAGCATACCGGAAACACCCTGAAAGACGTCATTATCGCGGAAGAACCCAATTTTATAATCCTGGATATTCTGATGCCCGATCTTGATGGCATCGAAATATGCCTGCGACTTCGCCAGTGGACTCAGCTCCCCATCATGATGCTCACGACCTGGGGCACCGAAGACAGCACGGTACGAGGACTGAACCTGGGTGCTGACAGCTATCTGACCGAGCCTTTCGGTATTGATGTATTAAAAGTACGGATAAAGGAGACTCTCAAGCGGAATACTGCCGCCACGTACGATCCTTTCGCTAATATTAATTTCCAGAAGCCTTAAAACCTAGGATATTACTTTACAGGCTGTCCCCGGCCCGATAGTTTTTAACATGTCACAGGGCTTGGCAAACGAATTGCTAAGCCCTTTCGCTTTATAGTTGATGTCCCATCAAATCCACTGTCGCTTCCAACATCAAAACGTTTACAGGATATTTACGGCATCCCCCCAGCTTTTTATGCCTTATTACTCACGATAGCTATAAGCTAAGACTACAAGATAGAAGCCCGACCTACTCCAAAGCTAAAAACACAAGGTCAACTATAATGAAAAGAAAGCTCATATTCGTCCTGTTCGCGGCATTACTACTTGCTCCATGGCCGGTAGCATATGCCTATGACGACGGTACGAGCAGGCAGCCTCAGGTACAGATAGAAGCCGCCGCCCCCACGGCTGTACCAGTATTAAATGTTTTCGGTAAAGCGGTGGGCGGTATAACTCCCGGCGATCTATTCTATATTGATACCGGCGACGTTGCCACCGATATCCCCATTACCCTTTATATTACCAACACCGATGAGCTTATCAAGCATTACCGCTACATGACCCTAAATATCGGTGTCTATGTCCAGACCAGCAGCGGCCAATGGGAGAAAGTAGCCACGGGTGACGGCGAAATGCTCCCTGCTATCTACATAACGATGTCAAATGGCCAAGCGAGCTTCACCCTTCCAGGACATACCAGATATAAAATCACCGTTGATAAGGGCTGTTTTTACTGCTATGGAACCAGCAACGGTGAGAGAGTTGCCGCGCCCGCTTTTTATCTGACAGCGGGATAAAAAACGAGACAGAACAGGCTGACTATAAATACATATTGGCACAGGAGGCGAAGTAAGTATGTTAATACTATGGATAAGGAGAAATAAAACAGACAAGCAAACAAGCCCACCTAAAAACGATAAAGAGACCCTTAAGAAACATAACGAGGACATGAAAAAGTTTCGCCTTTCACATCCCGAGATTGAAACCATAAACGTCAAGGACATTATCGCGCCCGATGGAGCCATTCTTGCCCCGGTCCACGGCGTGAAATTAGCCAAGAATGTACAGAACTGACGTTGCGATATCTCGAGAGGCATCTATCGGATAACAAGGCATAGCAACGGGTTTACTCGAGATACACATATAGCTCTCCTGTAAATAGAAGATGGGAGAGCTATTCTTATACTTACCCTACGCTTCCGGATTACTCTATCTCGCTTGCCACAATATCGTCAGCAATGATAAAATTAAACACAGTACATACAGGCATGGGCCGCTAGCTCAACTGGCAGAGCAGCTGACTCTTAATCAGCCGGTTGGAGGTTCGAGTCCTCCGCGGCTCACCATTTTTGAGGCTAATTTTCCTCATTTTAACGGTTCTCCTTTCAGTTAGGGGGGAGCCATTCGTATCAAGGATAATTTAACTGTGGATATCGTTCCGAAGTCTGTTTACATCAACCATGGCTGGCATGAAGCCAACGTAAAATATCCTAACTGATAATAACCCCGTTAGTCCCATGGCTGGCAACCATTCACCCAAAGCTGTAATGTGCCGAGTGACCAAGGTTTAGCGAAACTAGCTCAACCAACGAGATAGCTACAGCTCCATTTCTCAGCTTTCTCCATTGCCTCTATATCTATATAGGTCGTTTATGATTATCTACACCACTCGGATTGAGCTCATAGAAATATCCCCTTTTATGGGGGTGGGCTGATTCAACACCGTGGTAAGATAATTGGTGACCTTTAGTGGTGATGCAATACTGTATTGAATAAAGAGTGGACCGACGCTCTTGAGACTTAACTATCTCTACTTTTTAATGGATTGTTGGAGCATTCGAGGAATCAAGGCTGTATTGGTTAAGTTAATTGGGAATTCTTAGTGTTACCGTAGTACCGACACCCAGTTCTGATTGTACAATTATGGTACCCCCAATTAAGCGTGCTCTTTCACGCATTCCAATAATACCGAGCTTACCGGATAGAGCAAGGTCACTCGTTCTCTGGGGCATATTAAATCCCTTGCCATTGTCGCTTATAATCAGGGTTAAGGCGTCAGCACCAAAATCTAGTGTCATCTCAACTGTGGAGGCCTGTGAATGTCTTCTAACATTACTTAGTACTTCCTGAGCGATACGAAAGACAGTTAATTCCTCCTCTGGTGCCAGCCGACGCTTACTGCCAGTAATACTGACCTTCGTGGTAATCTCGTAGCTCTCCTTGAGGTCGGTGATTAGCCACTCTAGTGCCGGTACTAACCCCAAGTCATCTAGTATTGATGGTCTGAGGTCCTGACTGAAACGACGCACCCCCTCGAGAGCAGAGTTAGCCGTTTCATGCAGCTTTCCCAAGTGTTCTATTACCGGCTTTGTTAATTTCTTTTCTCCCGTGATAAGCGAGTCGAGGCCACGCGTAAGGGTAGCGAGAACCTGAGCGGTGTCATCGTGAAGTTCCCGGGAGATACGTAATCGTTCGTCTTCTTGGGCTCTGGTTATTTGTTTCATATAATACTCCATATTTTGCCGTAATTGCCTCTCTTCGGTTACATCTTGGGCAACAACCTGCAGTCCAATTACCTCATCTCCTCTGAGTAAAGGGCTAAATCTAAGCTCAACAAATGCCTCTGTCCCATTTTTTCTGGTCAAACGGATCTCTTCAGTCCCACCTACCTTTACCCGCCCTATTTTTCCTGAAAATAGTTGGCTGACCTTCTCCTTGCCTACCCCAGAAAAGAGATCATAGAGAGTAGTGGATTTTAGCTCCTTTTGTGTATAGCCGGTAAGTTGTTCACAAGTTCTATTAACTGAGATAATCCTGGCAGTAGTAGAACAGATAAAAATGGCATCACTAGAATTTTCAAAGAGACCCCTATAGCGCTCCTCCGATATTCGCAGTTCTTGCGTGGTAACCTGCTGCTGTTGATAAAGGTGCGCATTCTCAACAGCAACGCCAATCTGATTGCCAATGGCAGTAAGCAATTCGACCTCCTCCGGCTGAAACTGGCGGTAGCTGTGCATGGCTATACATAAGGTACCATTGACCTTCCTTTTAGATCTGAGAGGCACGATAAGCGTAGAATGTAGCTTAAACTTACTTACCACTTCCCTGGTAAGTCTGGGGTCTTGAGAGGCATCCTCCACAAACAGAGGTTGTCCTGACTGAGCTACCCTGCCATTGAAACCTTCGCCCAGTTTGAGTCTGTCCACGCCTCGGGCAAGCTCTTCGGATGTGCCACGGTGATTCGCCAGAGAAAGCTCACTGGTTGCTTCATCCAGAAGAAATATCCAGGCAACGTCAGCTTTCATGACATCAATAACATTGTCGATAGCGTTGCTCAAGACATTACTCAGCTCCAGAGATTCAGATACGGTACTGGCTATCTGGTTAAGAGAGGCCAAGCGCTTCTCATCATCCTTGATGATCTGAACATCTGCCTGAAGTTCCTGCTGGGTATTTTCCAGTTGATGAACCGCTTGCTGTTGTCGATGAATCAGCCAGCTTATTAGCACCCCAATGCAAAAGAAGGCAACAGTCTCAGTGACTGCCTCTGACACTTCATCGGAAAAGAATATAGCCCTCGGGAGGAGTGCCAGACTGATGAAAACGGCCGTAATTACCCCACCCCTCAGCCCGAAAACGAGGGCGGCGTAAGCTACCGGGATGACGGAGAGAATACGGTATGTTGAGTAGCGAGCAAGTTGAATAGGTGCCTGAGGTAAGATAGTCTGAAGCAAGGGAATTCGGTCGGCATAATAGATAAGGGCTCCGCACGTCATGATAGCGATAATAATCCAGAAATGGGGGACCCTGTACACCCTCTTCACAAGTACCATCCTCTCAACCAGCCCTTATGCTAAGTCATCCAGACCGAGCCAGCCTTTTCTTAGCGCCTGCAATACAGCTTCAGTTCTGGAGCCCACATCCATCTTGCGGAAGATATTACCCAGATGGGCCTGCACGGTACGCCGGCTCAGGAAAAGCTTATTAGCAATATCCTGATTACTCATACCCTTGGCGGCCAGCCTTAGTATCTCCATCTCTCGTTCGCTAACCCCGGATAGCTGTGTAGGCTCGCTTGTTTTCCGACCAGTAGCACTCAGGTGGCCGAAGATTTTCTGGGCAATAGTGGGGTGAAGCACAGCTTCACCAGCATATACAGCACGAATAGCGCTAACCAGGTCCTTGCCGCTGACATTCTTCAGCAGGTATCCGGCTGCCCCTGCTTCTAACAGTGCCATAATGTACTGGTCATTATCATAAGCGGTGAGAATCAGTACCGCTGTGGACGGCTGGCTGGCTTTGACTCGCCGGGTTGCCTCAATACCATTGACCTTGGGCATCGCAATATCCATTAAAGCAATGTGGGGATGGAGTTTGGTCACTAACGCAACAGCCTCTTCACCATTGCTAGCTTCGCCAATAACCTCCATATCTTTCTCTTTCTCAATCAGGTTGCGCGTTCCCTCACGAAAAAGTACATGGTCATCAGCGATAATCACTCTTATCATGCCCATATGGTTATTATCTTTACTAACTCAGTGGAATTTCTTCACCCCCATTATAGTCTGTGAAAAGGAAGAGTTCAAAGGCACACAGCTCGCCCGAGATAGTTAGTGCTGAAGTACAACTTATGCTATGTAATTAACTTCTATCTAACTGCACAAATTGCCTAGTTAAAAATAGGCAAAGGTTACAAGTGAGATTAGGCGAGGTAGGCGATGAAAGGTAATTCATTCACTGTTAACCTGAAAATAGAGGAAGTTTAAGGAGGCGATACCTATGGAGAGGGGAAAGAATGATAATTTTATCAACATTTCGACAGTGATTGATGAATTGGAAAAAGACCTAATACGCCCTCCAATTGAACTGGAAAAAGAAAAAGCTCCCTCTGGCAAAGAGGCAATTCTTAAAGTACTGGAAAAAGCAGCCGATGACCACAAGTTCCTGGCTAGGCTGGCGGAAAACCCGGAAAAAGTACTCAAACAGTATAACCTGACATCAGAAGAGAGAGCTGCCCTAGCATCAGGTGACTTAAGACGGATAGAATCATGGGTCGGTAAGCTGGATAAGCGATTGAGCACCTGGATCTGGTGCCGGCTTCAGCAGGAAAAGTGGTAAGTAAAGAGAGGTCTAGAATGAGTATGACTGATGTCACACAGGCTACAGGTGCGATAGAAAAGCAAGATGAAAGTAATATAGCGGTTAAAGTAGATGAAGTGCTGTCGTCATTTACTGGCGAGAAGGCCGAGTTAATACCGATATTACAGCAGGTTCAGCACGTCTTCGGCTATTTGCCCGAAGAAGCAATGAGCCGGATAGCGGAGTTTGTCGACGTGCCGGAATGCACCGTCTACGGGATAGCCACTTTTTACGCTCAGTTCAAGCTTGTCCCTACGGGACGAAATATCATAAAGGTTTGCCGGGGTACCGGCTGCTACGTACGTGGAGCACCCCGTATACTGGATAAACTAGAGAAAGAATTGGGTATCAATGCTGGTGAAACGACAGCCGACTTGGAATACACGCTGGAAACGGTCGCTTGTTTTGGTTCTT
>Ga0209636_10009316_pt1 | contig 10019 bp, 7 predicted proteins | sample DeeMarSWOR152_54_FD_187464 | JGI IMG/M metagenome (GOLD analysis project Ga0209636, IMG submission 187464) | Marine sediment microbial communities from White Oak River estuary, North Carolina - WOR-1-52-54 (SPAdes) (version 2) | ecosystem: Environmental > Aquatic > Marine > Intertidal zone >... | reverse complement strand
GCAGCCTTGAGGAGGCGCTCGAGCACTTCGCGCCGGTAGCAAGCAAACTGGTCAGACTCGCTGAGGATGCCTACGGCCTCGAACCGTCCGACGACGGGTTGCACTTCGAGGTGGCGAGCTCGACGGTGACTTTCAGCGAAGCTGGGGCACGCTACGGATTCCTGAATCCCGTCCACAGTGTCCAGGGCGAACCGCTAACCCGAATCAAGCTCTCCCAGACGCCGCAGGGATCCGTGGTCGGTGTGAGCATGTCACACGCCGTCGCCGACGGATTCAGCTACTTCCATTTCCTGTCCAGCTGGGCACGCCTCTTTCACGGGTTACCGATCCACCCACCCTCGCACCGGCGCGAACTGCTGATCCCCGCAAGCACCGAACCCGCCAAGCGACTCACGTCCGAAGACGTGCTCGCTGAGTGCGGCGTCCACTGGGGCGAGCGGCGGAGCGCGATCGCCCGAGAACGGCTACGCTGGCACCGCTACCAGTTCTCGCGCGAAGAGATGAACGAGATACTCAGCCAGGCACAGCGGGATTGCGATGTCAGGCTCTCCCACAACGACGCGATCACCGCCTGGCTCTGGAAGCGATACGTGCCCGCCTGGAGTGCCGGAACGACGGATAGCACTGCCCTTGCCAGCTGCCCGGTGGATTTCCGCAGGCTGCTCGACGGGTTCCCACCGACCTACTTCGGCTGCGCTGTCAGCCTGGCCATCGTGTCCGTCGACCGCGAGTACCTGAGCGATGCACCGCTCGGCGTGCTGGCCCAGAAGATCCGCAGCACGGTCGCTCAAGTCGATGCAGACTACGTGAGGAAGTCGCTGAGTGTTGTCGAGCGCCTGCGCAGGCAGGAGGGACTATCCGTCCTCGAGCACTGCCACGTGATCCACCCGCACAGCGGTATCTTGGTCACCAACCTGTCACGGCTGCCCGTGCACGAGTTAGAGTTCGACGCCGGGCCACCTGTCGCCTTCGACATTCTGACGCCCGCGGAGCGCGGCGCCGTCATCCTGCCCGCTGCTGACGGTGCGGATATCCGCGTCTGCCTGCCGCAAGAAACGAGCTGACGCCACAACAGACCGGGCCGGCGCCCGCCTGGTGCCCGCGAGGCGTTGCGACGGAGAGGGGCCCGCTTTTCTTTGCGGGCCTGTTTCGCCAGACTACTCGTCAACGAGTGAGGCGTATGCGCTGAGCATCCCGGCTGCCGGTGGTTCACTGATATGAGCACTTTCGTGCTGATGCGGATCCTCGAATCCGCTCCACAGCGATACGACTTGGGCATCCGTCTGCTCACGCTCGGACGTGTGCAGAGAGCTTACGATCGCCTGGCAAGCTACATAGACCCTGGGCAGCGGGTGCTCGACATCGGTTGCGGTACCGGCCCGCTAGCCCTGCGGGCAGCTCGCCGTGGAGCCAGCGTAAGGGCGATCGACGTGAACCCCCAGATGCTCGAGATCGCCGCCCGGCATGGGCGAGACACAGGCCTTTCAGACAGAATCGAGCTGGTGGAGATGAGCGTCGCCGAGCTGGACGCGGAGCGGTCGGAAAGCTACGACGTTGTCATGAGCGGCCTCTGCCTGTCCGAGCTAGGTGACGACGAGCTCGCCTACACCCTGAAGCAGGTTACGCGAATTCTGCGGCCCGGAGGGCTCCTGCTCGTCGCCGACGAGGTCAGGCCTCAAAGCCTTGTCACTCGAATGTTGCATTCGCTGGTCCGGATCCCCCTCGCGATTCTCACGTACGTCATCAGTCAGCGGACGACACGCCCTATCGCGGGCCTGCACGACAAACTGACGCAAGCGGGCCTGAGTATCATGTCAGCCGACACCAGCAGGCTCGGCAGCTTCATCGAGCTGATGGCCAAGAAGCCGGATAAAGCAACAGCGTGAGCTACCTCCACTACGCCTGGACCAATATTCTGCAGACGCTTCTCAGGGTGCTCCCATTCCCGTGCCGGACAGGCCTGGTCAAGATCGGGGCTCCCGGACGTGACTCGCCGGTCCTGCTCACCTGCAACTTCCGCCTCACGGTCGCAAGAGTGAGACGCGCCATCCAAGGGATCGACGCGTATCTGCTGGTCGCCAACAGCCGCGGCATCAATGTCTGGTGTGCTGCCACCGGTGGCCTGTTGACGAATCACGATGTCATCGCAGTTCTGAAGACAAGCGGCATCGAGGATCTGGTCGATCACCGACAGCTGATCCTGCCTCAGCTTGCCGCCACCGGCATCGAAGGCGCGGTCGTTCACCGGAAGACGGGCTGGACGGTTGTCTGGGGACCGGTCCGTGCCAGCGCGATACCCGCCTTCCTGAAAGCCGGCTCGCAGGCGGCCGCAAGCATGCGAACGATCGATTTCCCGTGGCCACAGCGGCTGGAGATGGCCGTTGCCTGGGCATCCCCGATCTCATTGCTCGCGCTGTTGCTCCTCTTGTTCTGGCCGCAGGGCGCACTTCCGGTCGTCGGTCTCGTGTGGGCGTTGTCCGCCCTCATCTTCCTATCCTTTCCTCTCTATCACGAGCGGCTCCGCACAACGGGCGGACGGATCGCGCTCGCGCTGCTGCTCTGGCTACTGTTCATGGCCGCGCTGCTCGCCGCGACCATCCACGCAGGGACTCTCTCATGGCCGCTCGCCATCCGCTGGGGAGCCATCTCGCTAATCGTCGTGGCGATCCTCACGGTTGACCTCATGGGGAGCACGCCAGTCTACAAAGGCGGGTTCCAGGAGGACCGCCTGCTTCAAATCGCCTTGGACGGCGAGCTGTGCACGGGAGTTGGCCTCTGCGAGCAGGTATGCCCCAGAAACGTCTTCGAGGTGGACTACCAGCAGCGAGTAGCGACTGTAGCGAAAGCCGAAGATTGTGTGCAGTGCGGTGCCTGTATTGTGCAGTGCCCCTGCGACGCGCTCCACTTTCGCAGCGCGACAGGGGCGGTCGTACCGCCCGAGACGGTGCGCCGCTTCAAGGTGAACCTGCTGGGCCGACGCCTGGTCGATTCGGCAAGAGCGACTTGACGGCGGTCAATCCCCGACGTAGTAGAGAACTCACGTACCGAGCTCAGTGTTCTCGACGGGCCCGGCCTCCTGAGTCATGCGCCTGTTCTGTAACCAGCGACGAGGTGAACGACGATGCTCCGCTCTTTCCCTGCTGTGGCCTGGGTCGTCTGCGCCCTTCTGGCCATCGCGCCTCCTGCGGCCGGCCAAACGGACCGGCTATCGGTCGAGGACATCTTCAACATGGAGTACGCGAGGGACCCACAGATCTCTCCCGACGGTCAGCGCGTGGTCTACGTGCGGCAGTTCGCCGACATCATGACCGACCGCCGCTACTCCAACCTCTGGATCATACGCTCCGACGGGAGTGACCACCGGCCGTTGACGAGCGGCAACTACAACGACCATACCCCACGCTGGTCACCCGACGGTCAACGGCTCGCCTTCATATCCGATCGCGAGGGCAAACCCCAGATCTTCATTCGCTGGATGGACACGGGGCAGTCGGCGCCGATCACGAATCTGACCGAGCCTCCCAGCAACATCGCGTGGTCTCCTGACGGTACACAGCTGGCGTTCACGAAGCTGGTCCCGGCGGCCCCGTTGAAGATCGGCAAGATGCCTTCGCCTCCCCAAGGCGCGGAGTGGGCGAAGCCGCCCCAGTACATCGACAGGCTCACCTACCGGTTCAACGGCGTCGGTGACATCCCACGGGGCTATGTCCACCTGTTCGTCATCCCTTCAGAGGGTGGAACGCCCCGTCAGATCTCGAGCGGGGACTTCCATCACGGCGGCGTCGGTTTTGGGAGCGTCCAGCCGGCGTGGACGCCGGACGGCCAGTACCTGATCACCTCCGCCAACCGCCGCCACGACTTCGAGATCGAGACGCGCGACACCGAGATCTACGAGTTCTCGGTCCAGGATGGCAGCGTGCGCGCGCTCACGGATCGCCCGGGGCCCGACAACTCGCCGGCGGTGTCGCCTGACGGCCGGCGTATTGCCTACGTCGGCTTCGATGAACGGTACGTGGGCTACCAGCTCACCCAGCTCTACGTCATGAACCGCGACGGCTCCGGCGCTCGGGTCGTCTCAGCCAGCCTAGACCGCAGCGTCTCGAACCCGACCTGGGCGCCCGACAATAGCGGGGTGTACGCCCTTTACGACGATCAGGGGAACACGAAGCTCGCCTTCTTCTCGTTGGACGGCAGCCATCGTGTGCTCTCCGGTGACATCGGCACCCTGGGCAGTGCCTACGGGTCGGGCGATGCGTTCTCCGTGGCCCGTAACCGGAGTATTGCATTCACCTACACGCGACCGCATGTGCCCGGCGACGTAGCGGTCACCGACCGCAGAGCCAGGGAGGTACGGCAGATCACTGCCCTCAACGCCGATGTCTTCGCTGGAAAGAAGCTGGGTGACGTGGAAGAGATCTGGTACAACTCGTCGTTCGATGGGCGTCGCATCCAGGGCTGGATCGTGAAGCCGCCCGATTTCGACCCGGCGAACAAGTATCCGTTGATCATCGAGATCCATGGCGGCCCCTTCGCCAACTATGGTGATCGGTTCGACATGGAGAAGCAGATCATGGCGGCCGAGGGCTACGTGGTGCTCTACGTCAATCCGCGCGGCAGCACGAGCTACGGCGAAGCGTTCGGCAATCTGATCCACCACGCTTATCCTGGCGACGATTTCTACGATCTGAACTCCGCCGTCGATGCGGCGCTCGAGGCGGGCTACATCGACGAGAACAACCTCTACGTCGCCGGCGGCAGCGGTGGCGGTGTGCTGACCGCATGGATGATCGGGCGCACCGATCGCTTCTGCGCCGCCGTCTCGTGGTACCCGGTCATCAACTGGTACAGCTTCAACCTGACCGCCGACATCGCGCCCTTCACGGTCAAGAACTGGTTTCCCGGCCTACCCTGGGACCACGTCGAGCATTACGAGAGCCGCTCGCTCCTCTCCGTGGTCGAGAACGTCAAGACCCCGACGATGATCATGACTGGCGAAGAGGACTATCGGACGCCAATGTCGGAGTCCGAGCAGTACTTCAAGGCGCTGAAGCTGCTGGGAGTGGAGACGGTCCTGGTGCGCGTACCCGGCGAACCGCACGGCATCCGTCGGCGCCCGAGCCATCACATCGCCAAGCTCCAAGGGACGCTGGGTTGGTTCGAACAGCACCGCCGTGCTGGGCCCGGTGACTAGCGAACATCGCAGACATCGCTGATACGCAATCGCGGCGTCTTCGCCCTTGGCCAGGCCTAATGGCGGCCGGCCTCGCTCGCGCCGTAGCGGGCGCCGCTGCTTGCCCCGCCGAAGCGTCTTGCGGGTCGCCAGGGACGGCTTCACACTGAGCGTCGCCGCAGGCAGTGCCAAGCTCCACCCACGACCTCCTGCGTGCATCTTTGGGGGAGAATGGAGCGGATGGATTCGAACCCACGACCTCCTGCGTGCAAGACAGGGCTCGGTGTTCAGATACGGCAAAGCCCGGCGTTGACACTCTGGGGGCACAAGTATCGCTAACCTGATTTACAGATCCCTAAGGCCTCTGTAAGTCACGTCAACGGAATGCGTGCCACCCCTGGTGGAACTGAAGGTCACTCGCGGAGGTCACACTCATGTGCAGCCTGTCGACCCCGGCCAGACCTCGATTGTGATGGAATCGCGGACCGTCGGATCGACTACCGAGTTCGCCGCGACGAAAGCCTCGCCTCTTGTGTAGCGGCACTTGGTCAGGACGCGCCCCCACCAGACGCGATTCTGTCTTCAACGCCAGGTGGAGTTCACTATCCACCGGAAGCATGAGGCACCACCTCCTCTCTTAACGGGTTCGGGGTGGTGCCTCATGCTTTTGTCTTTAGGCCTGTGTCAACGAAAGTTCCTACTGCCCTATTTGCGGAAACGAAAGACACAAGCCCATCCCTGTAGCGCGTCGCACGACTTCCTCTTAGAATGCCTTTTTCAAGCAGGCGGAACCTCACCCGTCTGAAGCGTTGGAGGGAGCAGCTTGCGATTGCAGGGTCAGGTCGCCGAGCCGCGACCCGGCGTGGTAGAGAGGGCCGCAAAAGCGTGCAGTTCGCCGCTGGCGAAACGGATCTTGCTCGTACTTCTCGTCGCGCTGGTGGCGTTCCTCTGGTGGAACATGGTGAGGCGGGCCGTTCAGGGGCACGGATCTCAGTTCGATGATTGGATCGAGTTCAGCCGTGACCTGGTGTACGAGCGGGTCGACGTGTACCGCGAGTACTCGTGGGAGCGGACGTCGATCGGAAAGTACCCGCCCTTCTTCGGCCTGCTGTTCACGCCGCTGGTTCTGCTACCGACGCGCCTGGCGGCGTCCCTTTGGTTCCTGCTGAACCTCACGCTGGCAGTGGGTGCAACGTACTTGAGCGTTCGCACCGTGGATGAAACAGACGGCGTGGAGGCGAGGCGGCCGTCGATGTTCTGGGTCCCTTTCGTGCTTGCAGCGGGGATCATCGGTAGTAACCTGGAGACGGCACAGGTCAACATCGTGATCCTCTTCTTCCTGTGCCTCGCCCTGTACACGTTCAAGCATGGCGCCGATGTGCGCTCCGGCCTAGCGTTGGGGCTAGCCACGGCGCTCAAGCTTACACCCGGCCTCTTCATTCTCTACTTCGCCTACAAGCGGGCCTATCGGGTGGTGCTCGGTGCACTCACCGGTGTCGTCATCTGCTGGCTGGTCGTCCCGCCGCTGGTGTTTGGCACGGATCACTTCAGCGTCGTGATGAGCGGCTGGTTCGAGAAAGTGAACCCGTTCCTCGTGGAGGGCACGCTGGCGGAAGGGGTGAGCGGATTCAGGCACACGAACCAGTCATTGAGCGCGGTATTCCATCGCTTTTTCACCGCGACTCCGGCGGGCGGAGGGCGCTCCGACTTCTACATGAATCTCTTGTCACTGAGTCACATCGTGGCGGATCGCGTCGTAAAGTCGCTCTCGCTGGCGATCGTGGCCGCCCTCGCCTGGACCTGCTGTACACCTCTGGGCGGCAGGAATAGGGTAGCGCTCTCGTTTGAGTACTCGTTAGTGATGATCGCGGCGCTCTTCATCTCTCCGATCTCGTGGATCAATCACTATGTGGTTCTGCTGTTCCCTTACACGGCTGCGGTCTACTTCGTCCGCACACGGCCCGCATCCAGTCCAGAGCGGAAGTTGATGCTCTACGCGCTCGTAGCATCGTTTCTTCTCGTCTCGTCTTCGGCGTCGCGGCTGATGCAGGCGTTCTCGCTCCCCTTCCTGGGCGCGTTGATCCTGGCGGCTGCGCTGACGATCGTGGTGCGGAGCGAAGGGCGCGGTGAAACTGCGGCTAGTGTGGCAGGGCCTGTCCTCGCGCAGCGCGGCTGACGCACCTCAGGCGCGTATTCTAGAGGTTCTCCGTGCCCCGGCGTCAGCCAGCGCTCACCACCACCGGTGGGGGCTGACACTGAGACTGTGACTGCCGAAGTGGGCGCTGCTCGGCTCGTCCCCGCCACGCGACCGCGCCACGAATCGTCCGTCTTACGACGGATTGCGACCTATCGCCCGCTGGCGACACCTGAGTCAAGCCGCTGGATAGCACTTGGTGCGGGCCCGAGCTCCCGAAGGCACGCTTTCGGTTGGAAGAGGTTCTCCGTTCTAAGGCAGCTGAGGATCCAACAACTTCCGACCTCGGCGCGCTACCAGCTCGAGAGCGTAGACAGCCACACAGATTGCAGCCGACAGCTCCAGCAGCTCTTCATAAGGAGGGTTAGCCCTCCAGCCGAAGAGATCGGTCTCGTCCGCTGCAGCGATCAGATAGAGGCCCAAGGCCAGAACCACCCAGACGAAGCTGCGCGAAACCAGCATCGAAACGAGTGTCCGCGGCTGCAGGTACCCCAGCCGCCACAGCGCTGCGGCAACGACTAGGAAGATCGCCACCACAGCTGCCAGGCCGACGGGCCCCAAGACCCCTTCGGTAGTCAGGCGAATCAGGTCATGGAGCGAGCCCGCGTAGACGCCTTGAATCCTCCCAATGAAGGCGCCGAAGATCCCGAAGTAGTCGATCTCCTCCAGGCCCAACAACAAGCACATAGCGGTGATGAACTGCCAGTGCTTGCGCTCCCGCCCCTCCAACGTCCGGCTGGCGCCAAACAAGATGATCGTGGTGCCAAGGTAGGCGAAGAGTGTCGCAGGCTCTGCGAGGCCGTACTCGGCCAACACGAACACCTGGAACCGCGCCGGGGCGTACGCCCTCAGAGTCAGCCCCAGCGCCAGAACACCGATCGTCAAACCAAGAGCCACCGCCTGGCGACGCTGGGGAGCGGTCGCGGTCCAGCGAGCCGCGACAGTCTCGCGATGCCGAGCGAACTCCACGAGCAGCAGGAAGACCGCAGCGTAGGCAGCCAGGTAGGACACGAGGGGACCTTTGATATTGGGGGGAATCGGAGGGAGGAAGAGCAACAGGGTGTGAACGGCCAGCACCATCAATCCGGCTCGACCCCACTGGGAAAGACGGCCGCACCTCACCTCTATTTCTCCGCCGTAGCTTCCCGTGGAGGGGCAGCTGAGGGGCTGACGGCGTCCCCACGGCCGGCCCTGACAGCTTGCCTCCAAATCCGCTGCCGAACGGGGCCGGGGCCAGGGGCTCGGACGGCGTTATCGTGTCTCACACCACCGGCCCTCCGTCAACATCTCGACGCTTCCATCAGAGAGATTCTCGTGCGGAGTGACACGTCCCTAGCCCAATCTCTGGCGGTTTCCCCAGGACCAGAGGTGGCGGTCGAGGTCCGTCCGATACAGCGGCGTCTCGGCGCGAGCAGGTACGGAACTGGCGGCCTGGGTCCAACCGTCCCACCGCGGAGCACCTCCGTGGTCTCGAACTCGCAACACTCGACTCCCCTTCTTCACCTCCGCCGCGATGACCACAGGTCCGCCCTCGCTTTTGACCCTCGAGCCCAGAACCTCGACCCTGTCTCCCGGCTTGAAGTCCTCGGTCTGGCTGTCCATGAACCACGCTGGGGCCAAGTGAATGCGGAGTACCTCGTCGTGCGTCTTGACTAGTAGTTGCACGCCGCGGGACATGCCGTGCCTTGGAGCGACTCTCTCTACCCCTATCACCTCCCCACCGACTGTCTGTACTGTCCTGACATCGTAGCATCGGTTGTAGTCGCTGCCTGTGGCCCAGCCGTGCCCTCTGTAGCCCGGCAGCTGAGCAGACGCGTCCACGGCCGTCACAAGCAGAGCTGACAAGATGAACAGCGCCGCGGCTGCTACGGCAAAGAACACAACTGTGCGCAACCCGTCCTCCTTATTAGTCCACCATCCCCGAGTTGGAGCCGGCTCGTCTACAGAGAACGCGCCTCCTGGTCCGAGTCGTGCTGTCGCCACTCTTCCGGGACGGCATGCAGCCTGGCTATCGCGAAGTTGTGAAGCCGAGCCAGGTCCTCCAGACGTGCCCGCCCTTCGAGGCGGCCGAGCTTGCCTGTTGTGCGGCTTGCCGCTACGTGGGACGGGGAGTAACTAAGTATGTACTCACTAATATAGGGCCCTACTTTCGCTCCGTCAAGCCTCGCTACCCTTGCTGGCACGGAAGCGACGCTCGCCTCCAACGACTCACTCTTCTGTCCATGCTGAGATGCCCTTCAAGTACGTATCCACGTATCCGCCCACCACGCGTTCCATCGAGAGGCGTGGGAGCACGACTTCGCCAATTAGTTCCCGCCATAGAATCTCATTGATAATCATCCCTACAAACGCCCGCCCCGCCACCTGCAGATCGAGGTCCTTCCTCAACTCACCTCGCGCCTGCCTCTCTTCCAGCAACTCGGTCAGCCGTCGGAACGACCCCTGCATCAGCTGGCGAAAGAAGGATCGCGCCAGCTCATGATCCTCGAGTGCGCTGTAAAGCAAGAGGCGAAGGAGTGTGCGATCGCGCTTGTACTTCCGCAGCATCGCGCTGGCTACGCCGCGCAAGGTTTCTTTCAATGACCTCTCGTCTGCCGCCGCCAACTCCGCGAGCATCGGATCCAGCGAGCGTATCTTCTCCTCAAGGATTGCCTT
>Ga0209636_10009315_pt1 | contig 10019 bp, 8 predicted proteins | sample DeeMarSWOR152_54_FD_187464 | JGI IMG/M metagenome (GOLD analysis project Ga0209636, IMG submission 187464) | Marine sediment microbial communities from White Oak River estuary, North Carolina - WOR-1-52-54 (SPAdes) (version 2) | ecosystem: Environmental > Aquatic > Marine > Intertidal zone >... | reverse complement strand
CTCTTAAGTATGTATGAAACGACATTACATATCCCTTTGGTAATTCGATATCCAAAATATATTCAAGCCGGTGCCACCTTCGACAACCTCGTCAGTCTGGTGGATGTCGCCCCGACAATCCTCGACCTGTGCGATATCCGCAACGAACATAAAACACTAAAATTCGCCGGGATAACTCTAACAGGCAACGACCAGCCGGACAGAACCTTCATCACCGCAGAAAATGAAAGGCCAATCAACGGCATTGAACTGATGAAAAGCCGTTTTCCTAATTTCGATACCGGCAAAATTGATTATCGTATGCGGGCACTCCGAACTAACCAGCACAAACTAATCTGGAACATCGACGATGGCAAAGAGCTCTACGACCTGCAGGCCGACCCCCGTGAACTAAATAATCTTGCCGACGAGCTTGCCGAAATCACAGACAAACTACACGGAACGCTTGTAAAGTGGATGCAGCAGACACCTTCCACCCCCGATGTATCTCTTCTGGAAGGACAGGACGCCGAAAGCCTGAAAATACTACGCTCTCTCGGATACTTAAAATAGATTTGAAACAAAAAAAGCAACCTTGTTCTAAACGTGAGCGATGAAAAAGATTATCTCAGTATCACGCAGAACTGATATCCCGGCTTTTTACGGACAGTGGTTTATGAACCGGCTCAAAGAAGGCTTTGTGGGCGTGGTGCATCCGCTCGGCGGAGAAAGATATATCGTATCTCTAAAGCCCCGGGATGTTGTCTGTTTCGTATTCTGGTCCAAAAACTTCAGACCCTTTCTTGAGAATTTGAAAATTATCGAGAATTTAGGCTACAAATTCTATTTCAATTATACCGTTACCGGCCTGCCCGCCGTTTTTGAAAGTAATGTGGAAAAAGATGCCGCAATTGAGGCATTAAAGCAGCTAAGCGCAACGTTTTCGCCTAAACATATAAACTGGCGGTTCGACCCAATCATCATCTCGGATATATCCGACCGCAATTTTTACATAAGAAGCTTTGAAAAGCTTGCAGCTGAATTTCAGGGTCTCGTTGAACGCTGCTATTTAAGCTTCGTGGTAAGATATGGTAAAGTCGTTCGAAATTTCGATAAACTTGCTGCACAAAAAGGTGTAAAAATTGTCGATAAACAAAACGATTTCAAGATTGAACTGGCAAATGAACTGGCAGATATTGCAGGGCGATTCGGAATTGAGATGTTCTCATGCTGCGGCGATTATCTGCTCGGTGAAAAAGTCGAAAAAGCCCATTGTATCGACAGCAGCATCATTGAGCGGTTGTTTTACCCGCACGGACTATCTTGCAGAACTAAGCCGACAAGAAACCAGTGCGGCTGCACAGAAAGCACGGACATCGGGACGTATGACACCTGTCCACACGGCTGCATCTATTGTTATGCAAACGCAAATAAAGAAAAGGCCTTCCAGGCTGCCGGTTGCCACGAGAAAGATTCTGCTTTTTTAGGTTACAGCAAAGCACAATCCGACCGCTGGCTTGAAGAAATTAAAAACGCAAAAACAGAAGAAGATTTTGAGCAACTGAAAATGTTCTGACGTCTCGCATATTTCGACGAAGCAATCCGGGCAAATCCTGCTCATCTCTAACCGAATTTCAACCTGTATCATAACCACCGGCAAGTTTGAAAACCAATTGCTCTATTGCGACCTGCGGTTTTGTTTGCCCTGTCTTTATCGCATAATCCGTCCGGGCCAATTGACGTAGATAAGTCCCTATCTGTTCCAGAGACATCTTTCGAAGCTGCGAAAAAAAGCCCTCCTTATTACTCCATATCCCCAGTCTGCTGGCAACCTCACTTTGACCAATGCCCTTCTCAAGCAGAGCTTTGGCCTGGAATGCCCTGCGAAAATGAAATGCAAAGGCACCAACAACTGTGTATTCCGCTGTCCTGTCCTCTGCGAACATATTCCGCAGCCTGCTTACCGCATCAGCAATGTTTCCTGCTAAACAACTATCAATGACGGCAAAAACGCCGAATATCCGATTATGACCTATCAGCAATTCTACATGTTTTGTTGTTATGGCCTTTTCGTTATCTGCAAATAAAGCCAGCTTGTCGATTTCACCGTATAGCCGCATTACATCATCACCGCTCAATTCGATTAGAAGCTCAGCCGCCGGCTTAGCAAGGTTCTTGTCGTGGGCATCGCTGGCATACTTTGTAAGACGGCCGGGAAGCTGCCAGGCTTTGGGCTGTGTTACGCTGAGCAATTTGCCGACCTTCGGCAATTTTTTAGCTAATTTGGTTCGCGAGTCCCAGTTACTTACCGTTAAAATCAGTATGCCCGTCGAGCTTGGATTATCAAAATACTTCTCAAGCAACTGACGATTCTCAGAAACAAATTTGTCGGCGTTTTTTATAACAACCACTCGTCTGTTGCTAAGAAAAGGCACGGTGCGCAGCTCGTCAAAAACCTGGGCTGCTGAAACCTCAAAAGGCTCAGGCTTAAAAAGACCCACCGCCCGCTCCTGAGGTCCCAATAGCTTGTCAACAAGCTTTTCGCACTCGGCCCAAACAAGAGAATCTTCTTTGCCGGCGATTACATAAATCAGCTCGCCGCTCTTTTTAACTTTAGTGTTACTCATCGGTTACCTAACATAACAACCCCTGCTGCTGATTGTCAAATCCCATTTCAAAATCAGCCCTGCTATAAAAAAATCTAAAGTATCGGAAGAATCTATCGAAAATAAAACCAAAGTAGTTCTCAGATAATTTGGCAAAAATAACCGGATGCAATAATGGCAAAAACCCAAACGGAAATCAAATCGCAAATCGCGGATTTATCACAAAATAAGATTTTGGCTCTTCATAATGAAACTTTTTCTGAAAAAGCTGTCCCGTTCCTTTCCAAAGAATTTACGCCTCTCTGTAAGCTCTGCGGAAAGGAACACTGGCCGTTACAAACTCCCTGCATTGGTAAAAAAAACAGCAACACTAAAATAAAAACAAGGCCGATAGAACAGCCTTACCTGCCGCCTGTAATTAAAAAAGCACTCAGCGGTAATACGGCTGTCCTTAGTACAACATACGCAAAAGATATTATGCAAAATGATGTCATCCAGCTAAGCCCCGACAACAGCGTCCTGGAGGCCCTGACAAAAATGCAGCAGCACAACGCAGAATATATATTGATAGCCGCCAATGGAGCCCTCGAAGGTATTGTATCAAAGTCAGATATAAAAAGCGCAATTAGCCCATATCTGCGTCCTGCGTTGGCAAAATGGCGACAACCCGCAGATGACGCCACTCTTCAAATCAAATTAAAATGGATAATGACCAGGCCCCCACGCACCATAAACCCTCAGACGCCGCTTACCGCTATAATGGAAAATATGTGTCGCTTTGCGGTGCGATGTCTGCCCGTAGTTAATCAACAAGGGAAACTAAACGGACTGGTAACATCGATAGATGTCTGCAAAGCCTTATTAAAACTAAAAGACAAACTAAACACTTCCCCACCCGCCAAAATCGCTCAGAACAACCACAGACTCTGGTCTCTATCAGCTTCTTCAGAAGATAAAAGCGAGCATATTATCCCCATCCTTGATGTCCCTGCTTCATCTAAAGAAAAGAAGCTTTTAACAGTGTCACTTTGACCCCGGCGAAGATTCTCACCCTCGGCGGAAATACTGCGTTATTTTGTCAGCCTTTTGCCGCTTTCTTCCCGCGCTTGGATTTTGGCTCCCCCTTAGTTGCGGATTCTTCCTCCGAATCGCCCGCAACTTCACTGGACCCCATTTTACTATCTTTTTGCAGCTCGGCAGCCTCGGAAACTATCTTTTCAACTGCAACGAGTTTGTCGTCGGCATTAAGCTTGATTAAGCGGACACCCTGTGTGTTTCTGCCTATCGACCGAATTTCCTCCAGACCGGTGCGAATTATTATTCCGTTGGCCGTTATCATCATCAACTCATCGATGTCCCGTACAGCTTTGAGAGCAACAACTTTGCCGTTTCGCTCCGTCGCTTTGATATTTATCAGCCCTATTCCTCCTCGGCCCTGGGGGCGGTAATCGTCAAGGCTCGTTCGCTTACCGTATCCTTTTTCGCAAACCGTAAGTAGCGACGCCCCCTCCTCCGCTATAACCATACCAACGACATTATCATTTCGGCGAAGCTTTATTCCTTTGACGCCGCGTGAAACCCGGCCCATTGAACGAACCTGCCCCTCTTCAAACCGTATAGCCATACCCTCTCTTGTGCCGAGAACTATGTGATCCTTACCTGTTGTCAGCGCAACGCCTATCACATCATCATTAGGGTCAAGCTTGATTGCAATAACGCCCGTCGCTCGCGGATTGCTATATGCACTTAATTTGGTTTTTTTCACAAGCCCGTTTTGTGTAGCCATAACAAGCTGACGTTGCTCAGCCTCTGTCTCCTCATCAAATCTGCGAACATTGATTATCGATGCAACCGTCTGATTGCCCAGCTTCAAAAGGTTTACGATATTTCTGCCTTTGCTTTGTCTGGACATACTCGGAATATCGTAAACTTTTAGCCAGTAGCATTTGCCCCGATTGGTGAATATAAGAAGATAATCGTGCGTAGAAGCCGTGAATAGATGCTCTAAAAAATCACCTTCTTTGATATCCGAGCCGATTACCCCTTTGCCGCCACGGGCCTGCTTGTGATACGTATCAACAGGCATCCTCTTAACGTAGCCGGAATGACTTATCGTTACTATAACCTCTTCTTCCGCAATCAAATCTTCAATCTCCAGTCGCTCGGCCTTGGCGGTAATCCTCGTCCGCCTCTCGTCCTTGTATTTCTCCCTTACCTCGTATATGTCTTCACGAATGATATCTAACAGAACGGCCTCGCTGGCCAGTATCGCCTCGTAACCTTCTATCTGCTCGGTAAGCTCTGCATACTCCTGCGCCAGCTTCTTCATCTCAAGACCAGTCAATCTTTGAAGCTGCATTGTCAAAATCGCATCAGCCTGTGGACCCGTAAGATACTGCTCTGATTTACTCTTCTCGGCAACAAAAGCTTCCGGCAGAATCTCTTTAAGCGTAGCAGATACAGCCAATCGCAACGGCTTTTTCATAAGGTTCAGTTTCGCCGTTGCCGTATCGGGAGATTTCTTTATAAGCTCTATGATTTCGTCGATGTCACCAACCGCAAGAATAAGACCTTCAAGAATGTGAGCCCTGTTTCGACATCGTTTCAAAAGATACCTGCTTCGCCTGCGAATGACCGTCTTGCGATGGTCTATGAAACAATCGAGCATCTGCTTGATATTCAGCGTTTCAGGCCTGTTATTAACCAGGGCAATATTGGAAATGGCAAACGTGCTTTGCAAAGGCGTATAACGGTAAAGCTTGTTCAGCGCAATTTCACCGTCCGCATCCTTCTTTAGCTCCGCTACAATCCGCAAACCGTGCCGGTCCGATTCATCCCTGACATCGGCAATCTCCGAAATCAAATCGTTTTGAACACAGTCAGCAATCTTGGATACTATCGTCGTCTTGACAACCATATAGGGTATCTCAGTAATTACGATTCTCGTCTTGCCTTTTTTGGTTGTCTCAATATCCGCCTTACCTCGGACCTTCAAATGCCCCCTGCCAGTTGTATAAGCATCGGTAATCCCTTTTTTGCCGCAGATAATTCCGCCCGTAGGAAAGTCCGGGCCGGGCAGTCGCTTGATTATATCCTTGAATCCACAGTTCGGGTCCTCAATTACAAGAAGCAGCGCATCGCAGACCTCAGTGATATTATGTGGCGGAATATTCGTCGCCATACCAACTGCAATACCGGTCGAGCCGTTGACTAACAGGTTCGGAAACTTCGAAGGCAAAACCGTCGGCTCGGTGCGAGTCTCATCATAGTTCGGAACAAAATCCACCGTGTCGTAGGTAATATCCTCCAGCATATCCGTAGCCGGTGCCGCCATCCGCGCCTCGGTATATCGCATTGCAGCAGGCGGGTCCGCATCGATACTACCGAAGTTGCCCTGAGGGTCTATCAACGGATAACGCATATTCCATTCCTGACCCAGTCGGACAAGGGTTCCGTATGTCGCCTGGTCGCCGTGCGGATGGTAGTTGCCGCTCGTATCGCCGACGATCTTCGCACATTTGCGGTGCTTGCTGCGAGGCCCTAAATTCAAATCGTTCATCGCAACCAATATCCGCCGCTGCGACGGCTTCAGACCGTCCCGAACGTCCGGAAGAGCACGCGAAACTATCACGCTCATCGCATAGTTAAGATACGAATTCTTCATCTCATCAAGAATTCGCATATCTTCGAACCGCTCTTGTTGCTTCTCGACTTCCTTCATATTTCGTATTTCCTTGAGCGTATACGCCATCCGCTATACGCTGTCAACTGATACCAGATTACCTGCAATTAACCGAAAAGTCAACAATTTAGAAATGATTAAATACCGGCTGAAACCAACAAAGAAGGGTCTGATTGGGATACCCACAGCCCTTTGGTCGGAAGGAACAGATACAGCTTTTTATCCCCTGCGTTTTCGCAGGATTGCCAAGCCGCCGAGAGCAAACAGCGTAATCGTCACTGGCTCAGGAACAATATTGATGACCGTTGTATCCTTTGTAACGAATGTTTCATCCGCCAGAATTACATCCACAGTTCCCGTACTGCCGCCCGCCGTGAGGTCAACCAAAAATATTATGCCAGGCGTGATGGTGCCCTCTGGTGTGGAAGATACCGTAATTTCAAACCAATGATAACCACCAGAGACATAACTGTAAGTATAGGTAACAAGAGGCGGGTCATAATAAGGGGTGCGAGGATTACTCAAAGTATACAGACCGTTATCTTCAAAGCCCAGATAGGCTAAGCCTGCATTTGTATTGCCCGTGTACACCTCGACGCTTATGGTGTTGCCCGTAACAACGTCATACTCTGGGCCTACGGACGAGCCATCTATGCCAAGCTGGATTTCGGTAAGAATTGCATTGGCCGTCGAAGCCAGGCCAAGAACCAAAATTAAGGCTAATAATCTTTTCATTTGCGTTTTCGCAGGACGGCCAGACCACCGAGGGCAAGCAGCGTAATCGTCATCGGCTCAGGAACAATGTTGATGGTTACTGAATCCCATAGCGTGAAGTTCTCGTCATACACATTGACATCTACAGTGCCTGTGGTGCTGCCGGCAGTGAAGTCAACTAAAAACATCGTTCCAGGCGAGATACCCGACCCAGCTCTAGAAACTTGATAAAGAACAACACCTGGGTAGTAAGTAGGATATGTAAATGGCCCATAATAAGAGCCATACTCACCCGCATTCGTGGTCACAGTAGGATTCGCCAGAGTATACAGACTATTGTCCTCAAAGCTTAAACAGTCGTAGGTTTCGTCGTCATCTAAGCGGTAGATCTCGATGCTTATCGTGTTGCCCATCACAACATCATACTCCGGGCCGGCACTTGAGCCATTTATATAAATATAAGGGATAGGTACGGCATTGGCCGTTGAAGCCAATCCAAGAACCAGAATTAAAGATAACACCCTCTTCATTTTCTCACCTCCTCCAAAAAGGCTCAATACATACGCCTTAGGAGTTTATTTAAATTTACCACTTATCGGACTTACTGTCAAGTCCTTTTTGAAGTAATTTTCACAGCATAGTTGTTAAATTATATAAGTCCTCTAAAACAAACAACTTACCGCAAAGCCACAAAGCACACCGAGTTCCTGATGTTAAATCTATTCTCTGCATTCTCAGCGCCCTCAGCGGTTAATCCTTTTAACCGCAGATTTGCCGAGTAGTATGATTTGTTTGCAGATACTTTTGCAGACGTGCGGCAGAGAAAATCTTATTGGAATAAGCTCGGGCAGCTCAAAATCCGTGCATACCCTTTCCGGCAGTGAATCGCCGATGATTTTTATCTTATCTAAATCAGAACACCCAAAACCAATCTTCCTTGCTGTCTTGATAATCGGCAGCTCCTCAGGCTTGATATTAACGAGCTCGCAGCAGATAGTTTCACAAGCTATTGGCTCTGTCCCCCCAATAAGCCAGCCTAAAGGCCTGGCCCTGCCGCGTATCGGACCTGCACCATCCATCACATCTACCGCATCGATTATTGTAACAGCAGGTTTCAGAAATTCATATATCCCGATGAGTAGCTCGCAAAAATCATCGGCGTCGTTGCCCCTTGCAAAGTGCCAGAGTGCCTTGCGCTTGCCGCTGACAACACCAAACATATTCTTAACTGCAAACGTCGCCACTAACTGCTGATGTGTTTTCAACTTCGGCAAATTTATAATCACATCAGCCTCCAGCGCAACTGAGCTTATACCGACTTTGGTCCCCTGTATCCCCACGCGACATTTCTTTGGCTTATTTAGCTGTTTCACCGGAACAGATAATTTTTTCAAAACCTCCTCCAGTTTCAGCGCCCTCACGCACCCGAAAACATTACCCCACGCTGGTGAATCACCAACGAAAGGCTTTGCACCAAAATCTATCAACAGCTTGGCTGTCTCAAGCAGCACCGCAGGGTCGGTTTGCGTCGCACAGCGACGAGGCCTCGGCGAGATAAAATTAGGCTTGAGCAGAACGCTGTCACCCCGCCTTACGAATCTCTCCAGTCCCCCCAAAAGCTCGAACTGCCTTGCAATTGCCTCGGCGATTCTCTCTTCGCTGTAATCGCCGCATTGAGTTAACGCTACCGTCGCCTCAGCCATATCATAGCTCAATCAATTATGCCGGCACAAACAATCAAATAAGTCCTGACAACAGGCCTCGGTTTGGCTCTGCTGAAAAACAACCCAGCTAAAGTTGACCGCTCACTGACATACTTCGCAGGCCCGAAAAATACAAAATCGCCCGGGCTCATCTTCAAACCGAATCGGCAACTGTTAAAAAGGATTATACCTGTTTCTGAACCTGCTGCCGATTTTGTAGCTGACCTGTCTCTTAACGGCAGGAATACCGGTTCGGCCGTAAAATTGCATACGCCCCTTGACCCAGGTATTCTTTCAACTTTTATCCGAAGCGAAATTCTGCCGGAGCCTGTCATCATCTGCTCCTCAGGACCATCCGCTGAAACGTAAAAGATAGTTTGTTCTCTCTCAACACTCGCAATGCCAAGGTCTCTGGTCTGGCCGTCCATCAAAAGCAACGCATCTGCCTCGACCCTCCTACCACCGGCTGCACGAAGCAAATCTGCAATTTCATCCCACAGCAGAAGCTGGCCAAAGCCGATTGAAAAAGAATTCGCCTGAAACGCTTCGTAATCTCTAAATTGCAGGTGCTCTATTGACAGCTTCGGCCAAACATCTTCCAATACGCTAACGTTCTCAAGCGGCATTTCAAAAACATAGAAGTCAAAATTCAGTGTCTTTAGTAATCGCTCCTCCGGACGTTTCGCAACGCCGGATGCAGCCAAGTCGCCAATCTTGAGCTGCTCCCATATCGGCTTTTCTTTTTCACCGCCTTCGCAGCCCGTCAACAACAAAACTGCGCAGCTTAAAACCAAAATTTGAAAAACTCGAATCATAACGATAGACTAACAACCCCCACGCTCGTTGTCAAATAACGTTTGACAACCCATAATCCACACCTTAAAATCCGAAACTGATTTTGGGGAATAGTGTAACGGTAGCACGACTGACTCTGGATCAGTTAGTGAAGGTCCGAATCCTTCTTCCCCAGTGGTTCGACACACCCTCACGATGTTCGGGCTTGCTCACCATTGTGATGGGCCAGAGCAACGTGAGGGCAATTTTATTTTGGAAGCGTCGAATCATCCCGAGCAAGTGAGCAAGGCGAACGCGTCGGGGAAAAAAATGTGGTATGTATATATTTTAGAATGCCAAGATAAAGCCCTGTGCACGGGAGTAACCAATAACATGAAACGCCGGTTCATAAACCTTCGGACGCAGATTTCAGCAAAGCTCCCTGACATTGTTAATAATCTGACGACTGCTTATCCCCAGGCAAATTCAGCAACTATGGGAGTATGGTCGCTTGGTCTATCAGCAAATCGGGGGGCTTTATCTATATAACAGGCAATTGCT
>Ga0209636_10009314_pt1 | contig 10022 bp, 12 predicted proteins | sample DeeMarSWOR152_54_FD_187464 | JGI IMG/M metagenome (GOLD analysis project Ga0209636, IMG submission 187464) | Marine sediment microbial communities from White Oak River estuary, North Carolina - WOR-1-52-54 (SPAdes) (version 2) | ecosystem: Environmental > Aquatic > Marine > Intertidal zone >... | reverse complement strand
GGTCACTCCGGTGACCTTCACTCCCGATTTTATCACTGCCTCGTGCACGTGAATTCCATACATTCCCTTTCCACCGAAGCTGGGAAGAAGCGCCGGATGGATATTTAATATTTTATTTTTATATGCCCGCACCACAGTGGGTGAAAGCATTTTCATGTATCCGGCCAAAATCACCAGATCGGTCTCATTCTCCTTTAGAATGGAAAGGAGTTTCCGGTCAAACTCTTCCGGTGTGGCAAATTGCTTATGACTCAGATGAATTGCAGAAATATTATGGTTTCGGGCACGCTCCAGAGCACCTGATTTGCTGTTGTTGCTTATTACCGCTTTGATCTGCGCATTCAGAATTTCTTTTTCGATATTGTCGATTATAGCTTGCAGATTGGTCCCGCCCCCCGAAGCCAAAGCCACCAAATTTAATTTTCTCATTTCGTATTCGTCTCCCTGAAGGGTTTTTGACTTGTAGCGATCCCTATTTATGCGACGCAGTTTGATAAATCAAACCGCTACAATTTTTTGCTTGTTGTGGTCACATTCATGCAACATTGTTTGATGAATCAAACCGCTACAACTTTTTGCTTGTTGGGGTCGCGTTCATGCGACTTGTTTGATAAATCAAACCGCTACGATTTTTCGTTTGTAGCGGTCGCATTCATGCGACCATATATAAGTTTTAGATTTATTTTCTCCTTCTCTGGGTTCTCCTGAATATATTTCCGAATCTCGAACAACGCTCGTTCATTTCTGATAACATGCTCATAGTAATTCCATTCCCAAAAAGGTTTACAACCCGTTGTTTTGGTTACAAGTGCTTTATATGTTCTAACAATTTCGCCAATTGGCACATTCGCATCGCTGAGAATGAAAATTGCGTGCAAATGGTCTGGCATGAAACTGTAAAAGTCAAGTTTGACACCGGTGAATCGTGAGGGCAAACCCTGAAGTATCTGTTCAGCTTCATTGTGGTATTGATCCAATAGTGGTTTCCTAAGACTGGTGCAAATGGTCACAAAATAGTAACCATTGGTCCTATAATCATAATCTTTTAGTCTGATATTCTTTCGCCATGTCATATTTATGTTTGGTTGTCTGTAGCGGTCGCATTCATGCGACATTGTTTGAAAAACCAAACCGCTACAGATGCACCGTCGCGTTTATGCAACGATTTTCGTGGCGTTCGGATTTATCCGACGGTGTGTATTGTGTGCGATAAATCGCACCGCTACCGTAGTGGTCGCATTCATGCGATATTGTTTGATAAATCAAACCGCTACATTTCGCCTTCAGTTATTTTCCTTTCATTCTTTGTAATTCCATAAAGCTTCTAGACCAAATCATCAATTTCTCTGTCCGCTTTTTCAATTTGGCGCCACAGTTGATCCTTTTCACTGCCTTTACATGTTGGTTCGGGGTGCCCTTCTGCCGCCCTTCGGTCTGTCTTCGACTCCGAGGTCGCTCAGACTCGAGGAGAACTCAGGGTCGAAGACCAAAGGCGGGATCCGGATGAACCCTCACTCCGAACCTCTCACGATGAGCATGCTGTGAGACATATTTGCCTTGATTGCCAAGTATAATGGTTTAGCTACCTACATAATTATGCGTTGCAGGACAGCCGTCACAGGCCTCACGGTACTTTGAGCACTCCGGGCAGTCCGCTCCGCATGGTGCCTGCTTCAGATTTGGCCTCACTTCACCACGAGCCCAGGAACTGGATGCCTCCACCCCCTGCGTAAAGAAAACCTCAGCGTACTTGAGTCCTAACGTCCCTTCCGAGTTTTCGGCTACCCATTCTAACCACCATCGATGGTCTGACGGTAACGAGAAAACACCAATAACCATGCACCCTGCACTGGTATAACACACGCAGTAAGGACACTGACTATACCTATCAGCGATCGATGCTGCCTTTGTGGGCGTAAGTGCGTCACCTAATAGAACGCCCACAAGTGGTTTCATCTTCTCTCTTAGCATCAACGATTCCTTCCAACCATAGCAATTGCGTCTACCGTTCCCAGCTTTGGAGGTCAACCATCCCGAATGGCTCGTCCTGAAGCCTTGCGCTGAAGGATGGTTGATAACTCTTTTTGTCAAGCAGTCCTCCGGATTCATCCTGATCCCGCCTTTGGCAGGAGAACGGACATGCTTGACCTACAAGACTAAACCCTTGAATTGTTGCGTGGTAAGGGTACTCCGCAACAACAGTTGGTATTTAACTGCCCGCCGTTAGGCAAGGTTAATCATAAGCACGTTTCCCAAAAAAATATCTAATCCCGATGGCTCCGTTTAAACCAAAATCTGTTTTGGGCGCCAAATCAAGTATGGGAACGATCTCAAGGAAGCAATCCAAAGGTGACTTTGCAAAGAGGTAGTCTATCCCTAAAGGAAAACGGACACCCAGTCTGCTATCGTCCTCGAACTTAACTCGACCGCCAATACCATAATAGAGCAGAAATTTGCCCCTATCTACTCTAACTCGATTAAAACTGTGAAAAAGGAGATCTCCGTGCAAATGCAGTGAACTTTCTTTCTCAAATGACCAGGCAACTGCTCCATCAATTGCTGTGCGATATCCTGTCCACAGCTTACCACTTATTCCCGTAGGTTCGCCCAAGATGACTCCCAATCCAAAACCACGGTCCTGCGCCTGGGCAGTGCCACATATCAGCACGGCTGCTAACACAACAACAGTAATCGATCTAACCATCTTAACGGCTCCTTTTTAGAGTGATGGCGCATAACCATCAACGACAGCCACTATTGTCGCGTCTATGACGACAATGGGAAAGTCTTTTCTGCCTGTCGGCAGACAGGGATTTCTCTTTTATCCGCCGTTACGCAACGTTACTCAGAACTGCCTTTCCCAAAAACAAATCTAATTCCGATGGCCACGTTTAAATCACTTTCTGTCTCTGGCACCAAATCCAGTAAGGGAACAATCTCAAAAAAGACGTCGAGAGGTGACTTTGGGAAGATGTAATTTATACCCAAAGGAATTCGAAGCCCAACTTTATTACTGTCCGCAAACTCAACTCTACCCCCAATCCCGTAATAAGTCAGGAATTTGCCCTTCACCTCTTTTGACAGATGTAAGTTGTGGAAAAGGAAATCTCCGTGCAGATACAGGAACTCATCCTGGTCATATGACCAGGCGACTTCTGCATCAAATGCCGTGCTCTTTCCTGTCCACAGCTTGGTACTTATTCCTGTTGGATCATCCACAATGATTCCTAATCCAAAACCTTTGCCCTGTGCCTGGACAGTGCCACAGGTTAGCACGGCTGTTAACACAAAAAACAGAATCGACCTAATCATCCTAACAACTCCTTTTTAGAGCAATATAGCCTTTTATGAAAAAACAGTGCAAGCATTTTTTTAACATAATTTACCCAGCTTTCTATCCGTGGCGGTTTAAAATCTCACCACACTCCTATACTTCGAAGCGGAGGCAAAATGTGCCGAAGGCCAAGCCAGGAAGAAGCAGAGGGTATACTGTGTTATGCGATGACCTGAGCCTGTGGTATCCGACATTTTGCTTTTATTCATTTTGACTCTTTATTCATAATCTTTTTTAGAAATTCCTTTGCTTTCTTTTTAGTCCTGGGGCTCTTGCTGGTTAATTGTTCCTTAACAAATTCCATTATCCCCTTCTTGTTCTTAGCTTCTTCAAAGTATTCGCTGAATGATTCTATGGCATAGCCTTTTATTAAGTCCCTACGTTCTGGATCGTGATGGGTCTTATCGATACTCAATAACTTGTTTGTTATTTTAGTTTGTAGTTTTGGTTTTGCCTTGGCAATCTTTCCAGATTTACCTGCAAGGTGTGCAGCTGGAATCACACTCTTATCATTGAGTAGATTGTAATACTTGTTAAATGTTTTCTCGAACTTGTTTTTTGTATCAATCTTGGTAAGGTTTGCTATGATATAAATCGCAATATACTTATGGTACGTATTATCACTGCTTAAGAATTCAGCAAAGAAATCCCATTTGGGGTACAACACTTTTGGGTGCTTCTCACTTATGAGCAGTAATATCTTGAAACTGTTAAACCTTATTGTTTCCTTCTTGGATGTAAGTCCCTCTAATACTTCTGAAAATACTTTTTCGTCCTTTAATGCTTTTTCAGCTACGTTTTTAATACTAACACTTTTTTTACTCAAATCAGACAACATGCTATTTTACCTCTTTATCCATAATGTTTTTGAACCTGGTATTACTTATTGGATGATCGGCAACCAGTTTTCCATTATAAATTATACCAAAGATTGCAAATGCTGAGGGGGCATTTTGTGCGTCCCTGCAATTGTTTAGCTCGATCATTTTTGCTTTTATACCATATTTCTTCTGCGCTGTCTGGTTTATTTCTTTAACAGATTTTGCAACGTAAGGACATTGGTCTGATCGAATGATTGTCAGACCTTTGCCATATTTACTCAGTCTTTTTTCCCAATCTCCCTTGAATTTAGGTAAAGGTGCATTTTTTGCAAATTTTTTCGCAAGTAACTCAAAATCAGGAGGCGCCTGATCAACAACTTCAAATCCATTTTTTAAGAATAATTCCTTACCTGCCATCCAGGTACCTTTACGAGTAACTACTGCTACACCATGCATATTTTCCTTCTTTGCACCTTTTAAGGATTCTTCCAATAAAAGAGTTCCATAGCCTTTTCCCCTGTATTTTTTACTAATAATCATCATGCAGTGAATTACCACATATCCGCTTGCTTCAACTGCTCTCCAGGTATATTTACCTGGAATATATTCAACAAAACCGACTGCTCCTTCTTTAGCTGAATACAGAACTTTAAATTTCAAACCTTCGGAGAAACGTTGTTTTAGCCAATCTATCTTCCGTTTGTATCCTTCTTGTTTAATGTTCCTATAACCACAAAAACCAAATTCACAAATATTGTCTGAATTAGTGTCAATTATTTCTACATGGTTCATTTTTTCACTTCTTCGAAATTCAGTCATGTGTTGTTTTCCCATTCTAAATTTTCTCCCCATATAGCACCAGGTGTCTTGACATTCCTTTAACCGAAGGCTCTTTGCTCAATCTTAACACCATTTCAGTTACCTGCCTGAAGAATTTTTCATCCCAATCGCGAGATTCTCGAACTTTTTCTGGGATAGAGAGCAGAGCAAGCCAATGGCAAACAGCATATACATCGATAACTCTGATCCCCTCAGCCTCGAACAATTTTCTGGCTTCTTCCACGCTTACAGCCCTACGTCTTCCTTCTTCATGGTTCATCACATAACTCGGCGCAGATTCGATTAGGGCGAGCGCAGAGTCTGGGTCTTTGTAAAAATCATCAATGGCAGCACCCCATTTGTTAACTAAAAATATTGAAATTTTTCCTCGCTTCTTTGTCACCCGTACGAGCTCTTTTGCGGTTTCGATCATCCCATCCCAGCAGAGGACAAAATCGAAACTCTCATCGGCAAATTGAAGTTTACAAACATCACACTCCAAGATTTCTACTTTATCTAAGACCCCCTCTCTTTTCAATTTTTGTCTTGCCACGTTTAGCATCTCGGGAGAGATGTCACATAAAGTAACCGAATATCCCATCTTCGCTAAAGGTAGAGTTATCCTACCAGTACCCCCAGCAGCATCTAAGATCTTTGCATCTTTGTTTTGGGGGAGGTATCCTTTTAGCAGCTCCCAGTCCACATAGTGTTCAACAGCACCCCTTAGAGTTTTATACCACTCATCATATCTATTAGCATGCTCATCCCACCTCTTTCTAACACTTTCAATATCCTTAGATCTATCTTCTACCATTTTGATCTCCTCCCTCCTTAACATTCCAGCCAACTTCACCTAACGTTTCCAGCATATACGACGTTCCACCTTGGCAGGATGTCCCGAAGGGCAGGGCGTTAGCCCTTAGGGTATATGCTGTGTTAGGCAAGGTATGTCCATATTTATTTTCTTTTACGACCAATCACCACGAATTAATGATTTTTGCATAAACAATGGAACATCTCCATTTTCAAGCCCTTGAACGTCCGACAGAAACGTCGGAGGCTACAGTTGCCGTAGCGCCCGACCTTTGTGTCGGGCTTAGATCTCTCAAGACGAAGTGTCAAGGGAGAGGTAAATTGTTCCTTTACTTATGCAAACCTCAATAATCCTGCTATTTGGTTGCTATGGTTTTAAAGATGTTACTTTTTGTAAATGTATTTCATAGCCTTCCTTGGCTTTCTGCGCTTGTTCCTCGACCCATTTCTCAAATCCTATTTCCTTAAATCTTTTATATCTATCCATGGTGTCAGGGTCTCTGTACTCCTTAATTTTGGAACATGGAAACTCTTCACATTCAAAACAGATACGTAATCCCTTTTCAGCACAGCATTTCTTTACCTCACACCCAGGTGGTCCTCCGCCTTGTCGGCACCCAGAGCATCTCGCATTATCGATGAACCATTCTAATCCCCTCACAAATTGCTTGAAATCGAACGCCCCTGCGGATCGAAATTCGAACCCGTAAAGATCTGCAAATTCCCTCATTTGTTTTGCTGTTTGAATAATCAACCCATTATACTGCCCACAGCCACCACAGTAATCACCGCAGGGTGCAACTAAGTTATATTTTTTCATATTCTCGCCTCTTTATTTTTGACACGTTGATAGGGGGTGCCCTTCCCTCGGACTGAATCCTCGGGACGAAGTCAGGATGAACCCTCACCCCGAATCACTTATGGTGAACACACCGAACCATGATCGTTGCGGGGTAAGGGTACCTCGCAACAACAGGAAATATTAGGGTTTGAGGTAGTCCTTCGGTTTCCTTTTATGCGCCTTCTCCTACGACCCATTGACTTGCTTTCTGAGCTTTTCGAAAGCGTCATCCCAAGCTTTTTCAAACCATAATCTTGCTTCTTTCCATTCTGCTGAATTTCTCCATCCAGAATGGATGAGGTGAACCTCGGTGCAGAGGGTTGGGCCATTCTCCTCATTGCAAGGGATAAAGAAAACCACAACATGAGTAAGGGGATCGGTGTTGTTCATGAAGTGCTTGTATTGCTTAGGGCCTCTCCATTGGAAAGAGAGAAACTTGCCCGGTTCGATGGCTGTTATCTTACACCCCAGGGTGCTGTCATTTTCCCTCTCTTCGGGATTCCAAAAGAGCTCATACTTTCCGCCAGCGACCGGCTCCACGTCAGCAATAGTAGTGAGCCATGATTGCAAATCTTCGTTAACGGTAAACATTTTAAAGGCCTGCTTGGTGTCGCACCGCAATCGAACTGAGTGATGCAAGATCTTATCCACGATCTTTCCTCCTTGTTACAGCGATAACTATAACGTACTGTATGTCTGCAAAGTGTCAAAGGCATCCGGTCAGTAAGGGTATCTGACCTGAACGATGAGCGTATTGTCAGCCAACATATCCCCCAGTAATATATCTATGATCGAAACTCCACTAATTCGTGAACGTTACCAAATGGATCTCTGAGCGCAGCATACAAACCGTTAGGGAAATTCTGAGCTGTTTGGTGAATGAATTCTACTCCTTTACTCTTTAAGTCATCCATCCTCGAAGTTAAATCTTCGGTCTGAATGCAAAGCAAGGTTTGTGCAACATTCGGGTAGTCTATATGTGTCGGTTTGTCTGCTCTGTGGAGAAGGAGACGACATCCTTGGTGAACTAAATCCACCGCGACCGGATAATGATAATGCTCTTTTGAAACTTCAAACCCTAAGGTTTTACAATACCACTCAATAGCTTGATCCATATCGCTCACGTTGATTTGAATAATACAAACTTTTGGCATTTTTGACCTCCTCTTGTTACAGGTTAGACCATTTTACGGTGAACTTGCTTGACCACGTATTGCTGTGGCGTAAAAGTAGCCCTAACAACAGACAATTCTTGATTTCCTGTCTATCCACTATTGCCCGAGTGCGATAGCACCGAAGCGAAGTGGACAAATGTCAGTAAGCCTAACCGAATGCTGAGCCGATCCAATCACCAACAAGATGGGTTATAATTATAACAACAAATGCAATAATTAAATGTTCTGCAACCACCTTCCAGGGTTTTTCTTTTTGTTCCTTAGCCATGCCATAACTGAAGATACCTAACATGGATAATCCCCAAATTATGCTAACCACAATTGCTGTTGAAAGTTCAAACAAAAAGACCGGAATAATAAATGTTAATGCAAAAATAAACTTAGAGAAAAAAGTGGAGATTGTCGCTTCCCATATTTCTTTTACTGTATGTCTATTCTCCGATTCTTCAGAAATATGAATCCCCAATGCATCCGAAAATGCGTCCGCTATTGCTATTGTCAATACACCACCTATGACCGCAAGTTTCGAATGAGTGCCAGAATGTAAGCCGACCATTAGTCCAAGCGTTGTGATTATTCCTGAGGTTAAACCAAAGCTAAAGCCTACCTTTAATGAATGTCTCATAATGATAATGGTTTAATGGACGGTGTGAGTAACTTTGTAATGCCTAAGTTTTTTCGGACAACGGTCAATAACTGCTCGCATGACTATGTTCATCAACACAAACTCCTTTAGTCTTTTCACCCGGTAAGCTTCTCCTTCAGGATTTGATTTACTAACCTGGGATTGGCTTTGCCTTGAGTCTTTTTCATCACCTCACCAACAAAATAACCAAAGAGGTTTTCTTTTCCGGCATGGTATCTTTTTACGTTCTCTTCATTATCCTTTAACACGCTTTCTATTACCTGAGCCAAATCTTTCTCGTCGGTTATCTGCATCAACTCTTTTACTTTGATTATCTGTGAAGCTGATTTCCCGGTCTGTGCCATCTGTGCAAAAACCTCTTTGGCCATCTTGCCGCTTATCGTTCCTTCGTCTATCTGTGTTAATAAACCCGTTAAATTTGTTGGGGTGATTTTAAAATCCTTTATCTCGATTTTTCTCTCGTTTAACTCTCTCAAAACCTCTCCCATCACCCAGTTGCTCACCATCTTGGGATCAGGATGGTTCTTTACACATTCCTCATAGTAATCAGCCAATTCTTTGGAAGAGATCAAAACTTCAGCATCATATTCTGGAATCTTGAATTGGGTGACAAATCTTTGTTTTCTCTGGTCGGGAAGCTCAGGAAGGTCTTTTTTGATCTGTTCAATCCATTCGTCCAATACGGCTAAAGTGACCAGATCAGGCTCGGGAAAGTATCTGTAATCGTGAGACTCCTCCTTACTCCTCATGGTGAAGCACTTTTGCTTCTTCTCATCCCAGAGCAGAGTCTCCTTTTCTATGGTTCCGCCTTTCTCCAAAATCTCAATCTGTCTTTTTATCTCATAGCTCAAGGCTTTTTCCACACCACGGAAGGAATTCATGTTTTTGACTTCAGTATTGATCCCGAATTTCTCCACTCCCTTCGGTCTGACAGAGACATTGGCATCACACCTTAATGCACCCTCTTCCATATTGCCACTGCATATCCCCGGATATTGAACGATCTGTTTTAGTTTGTTCAGATATAGATATGCCTCTTGAGGAGAACTTATATCCGGTTCACTGACGATTTCGAGAAGAGGGACACCGCAGCGGTTCATGTCGACTGAAGTCCCAACCTCATCTGATTCATCTTCTGGATGCAAGGATTTTCCTGCATCCTCTTCCAGATGAATCCGGGTGATTCTGATCTTTTTCTGCCCCGACTCTGTTTCGATTTCGATGAATCCGCCCGTAGCCAAAGGCTGTTCATATTGGGAGATCTGGTAGCCTTTGGGCAAATCTGGATAGAAATAATTCTTGCGGGCGAAGATGCTTTTTGGATTAACTTTCGCGCCAACGGCCAGAACCATCTTCAGAGCAAACTCCACTGCTTTTTTATTTAACACAGGTAAGACTCCCGGCATCCCCAGACAGACCGGACAGGTCTGGGTATTGGGCGGACTACCGTATTTGGCAGAACACCCACAGAATATCTTGGAGTCTGTCAAAAGCTGAGCATGAACCTCTAAACCGATTATGCTTTCGTATTCCATCGCATAGATTTTCACAGACTGGTCGACTCGCTATTCTC
>Ga0209636_10009313_pt1 | contig 10022 bp, 6 predicted proteins | sample DeeMarSWOR152_54_FD_187464 | JGI IMG/M metagenome (GOLD analysis project Ga0209636, IMG submission 187464) | Marine sediment microbial communities from White Oak River estuary, North Carolina - WOR-1-52-54 (SPAdes) (version 2) | ecosystem: Environmental > Aquatic > Marine > Intertidal zone >... | reverse complement strand
AATAAGGACTTAAGAAAGGCCATAGAAAAGCAGGAATTCCGGGAGGACCTTTATTATCGGCTCAATGTAGTTAACATTGAATTGCCTCCCTTAAGGGAAAGAAAAGAGGACGTCCCTCTATTAGCTGAACATTTCTTGCATAAGTTTGCAATGGAGAACCAGAAGGAGATTACAGGATTTTCTCCCGAGGCCATGGAGCTTGTGCTTGATTATGACTGGCCGGGAAATGTTCGTGAGTTGGAAAATGCTATTGAAAGAGCAGTCATCCTGGCTAAGGATAGCATTATCACTATTGCTGACCTGCCTCAGGAAAATCTGTCGCCGGCTTATTCAACCACGCCAAGGAAAAACCTTAAAGAAGTGGAGAAAGGCCACATCTGGAAAATTCTCCGTGAAACCGGCGAGAACTACAGTGAGGCAGCTAGAATTTTGGGGATCAGTAGAATGACACTCTACAACAAAGCAAAGGAGTACGGTTTTGATGTAAAAAAATAGACGCCAAGTGACTCGCTCCTTTACATAGTTAGAGAGACAGTAAATTTTCAGCATTGGTGAAAAAGGCTAGCCGGATTTCCGGGTAGCCTTTTTATTTTGGCAGGAAAATTGCAACACAAAAGGGTGAAGGAGATAAAAATGAATAAACAAAAAAACCCAGCAAAACAAGAAAAGGAGGTGAAAGAAATGAAACCAGTATTAATCGTTGAAGACGAAACCATCATGCGGGAGTCGCTCCGAGACTGGCTTAAAGAGGAAGGCTATGAAGTTGACACTGCTGAGTCGGGTGAAGAAGCGCTGCAAAAGATCGGAGAAAAGGAATTTGGTGTTGCCGTGCTCGACCTAAGGCTGCCAGGAAAGGACGGGCTCGAAGTGTTAAGAGAGGCTACAGCGCAAAATCCAAAGTTTAAGGGGGTCATCATCACTGCTTATCCCTCAGTGGAGACAGCAGTGGAGGCGATGAAAATCGGGGCAGTGAGTTACATAGTCAAGCCCTTTGCCCCCGACGCCTTGGAGAAAGCGATTGAGGAGGTTCTTGGCCCTGTTCAGGCGGAGGTGAAACCCAATGAGGGTAAGGTTAAGGAAGCCAAAGCGGAAATCCCGGTAGTTGAGGAAGCTGAGGTTGAGGAAGCTATAGCAATAACTGAGGAGGAGGTTCCTGCCCACCTAGAGCAAGGCCAGACTTACTTCAAAGCAGGTCGCTACAAAGAGGCACTGAGAGAATTTCAGTCCATTTTAAACATCGCTCCAGGACATATAGAAACTCGAGTCTGGGTCCGAAAGGCAAAGGAAGAACTGGCGAAGCCAAAGGTTGAGGTGCCTGAAGGTGAGGATGCTGTTGAAGAAGCGGTGAAAGTCAACGAGTGTCTCTGGTCGAAGATGGGAGTGGTCTCTTACAGGATCTGCACCCGGAATTATGACTGCCTTACCTGCGAGTTTGACCAGATGATGCAGGAAAAAATAGCCGCTGGTGAGGCTCCAGAACTCGACGAGGCTCTGGAGAGGCTCAAGGAGCTGCCGGGGCCAGAGAGAGTTTGCCGTTATGCCCTCAAGGGCGACGTCTCCTATCGGCTTTGCACGCGTTTGTTCCAATGTGCAACCTGCGAATTTGGCCAGTTTATGCAGGATGCACTAGAGCAAAAGATGGCCAAGCTGGCAGCCCGTCGGGAGGCCCTGCGTAAAAAGGAAGCCAGCGCTAAAGGCGAGGTTAGTTAAAATTGTGGCGAAAAGTGGTACAGGTCTGACCGGCATACAGGGGTCAGGTATCTTATAAGGTATCTGACCCCTTTCTTGTGCCAGCCAGCGACTTGTGTGTGGTCTAGTTTAGCTGAGAATGGCTACGCAATGGTGGCATCATAGGCAATTCTCTCATCTACTCACGAACCCAACTTAAGAAGAACTCTTCGAAAACAAATCACCAGCCATTTTGCCAGAAGACTAGCACAGAAGTTTGCCTTTCTTGCCGCGGTTTGTTATACTTCGCAGTCGTGCTTCAATGTATTTTTCGAAGAAAAAGGGTGGCTGCAATGCTTCTGCGAGGCCACCTTTTTTGTGACTAATTCTGACGAGTCGAGGTAAATACAGAAATGGAAGTACTGAGTCCTTACAAAGAAGCTACAGACGTGATCCTCGAGGCTGGCGGTGAACCTCTCAAATTGTGTTACCAGTGTGGTCTCTGCACCGGTATTTGTCCCTGGAACTTGGTCCGAAGTTTTGTCGTTCGCCGCATCATGCATGAAGCTCAGCTTGGGGCAACTGATTTTGGCAGCGAAGATGTCTGGACTTGCGTCACTTGTCGAGCTTGTGTTCAAAGCTGCCCCCGAGGCGTCGAGATAATAGATGTCATGAGGGCTATGCGCCGGGCTGTAGCTAGCCTGGGCATCGGCGTTGTCCCCGATGCCCTGAGAATTTCAGCTAAGAACATCGCTAGCGTAGGTAATCCATTTGGTGAGGCACCAGAAAAACGAGACGACTGGGCCAAAGACCTTAAGGTGAAAAGTTTTTCTTCGGGCACCGAAATACTTTATTTCCCTTGCTGTGTTCCATCCTATGACCCTGATGTAAAAACAGTGGCTCGAGCTACTGCCACAATCTTCAATAAGCTTGGGATTAATTATGGCCTTATAGGCACTGAAGCAAAGTGCTGTGGCGAGGCAGTTAGAAAAGCCGGGTATGAAGATACGTTTCAAAGTCTGGCCCAAAACAATATTAATCTCTTTACCAGTAACGGTGTCAAAACCGTGGTAGTTTCCTCACCGCACTGCTACCACACTTTCAAAAATGAGTATCCCGAGCTTGGAGGCAAATTTGAAGTAATTCATATTACCCAATACCTGGCCTCACTTATCGAGAAGGGGAAATTGAAGCTCTCTAAAAAGATAAACAAAAAGGTCATCTATTCCGACCCCTGCTATTTGGGGAGACACAATGAGATCTATGATGAGCCAAGGATAGTTTTGCAAAGCATTCCCGGCTTGGAATTAATAGAATTTCCCGATGCTCGTGAGGATGCTCTCTGTTGTGGCGGCGGCGGCGGTAGAATTTGGATGGATACGCCGAAAGGGGAAAGGTTCTCTGATATAAGGGTAGAGCAAGCGGTTGAAAAGGGCGCTGATATTATAGCCCTGGCTTGCCCTTATTGCTTCCTCAACTACAGGGATAGTGTGCTCTCTACAGGCAAAACAGAGACTATACAGGTTAAAGATATCGCCGAGCTTGTTGCTGAGGCAATGTAATAATGGAGGAATCAGAATGGAAGAGGTAAAGATTGGTGTTTACATCTGCCACTGCGGATTAAATATTGCCGGTACGGTTGATTCTGAAGGAGTCGCCAAATATGCTGGGACCTTACCCCACGTAGTGATTTCTCGTGACTACAGGTATATGTGTTCTGACCCAGGGCAGGATCTCATAAAGAAGGACATCAAAGAGCTAGGGCTCAATCGAGTTGTGGTTGCTTCTTGCTCGCCAAGAATGCATGAGCCTACGTTTCGTAAGACTTGTCAGGACGCTGGGCTAAACCCTTATTTGTATGAACACGCTAACATCCGGGAGCACTGCTCTTGGCCCCATGCCGCGGACAAGAAGAGAGCTACAGAGAAAGCCAAGGACCTTGTGCGTGCTGCAGTAAGGCGTGTTTACTGGCATGAAGCTCTAGAGGTTCATGAGGTTCCAGTTAATCCTAATGTCTTGGTTGTTGGTGGAGGTATTGCCGGCATCCAGGCTGCTTTAGATATTGCTGATGGCGGCAAGAAAGTCTATATGGTGGAACGCGACCCATCCGTCGGCGGACACATGATCCAACTCGATAGGACCTTTCCCACTTTGGACTGTTCGGAATGCATTCTCACACCAAAGATGACTGACGTTGGTCACCATCCTAATATTGAATTAATGACCTCAAGCGAAGTGGAGGAGTTTTCAGGCTATATTGGCAATTTCAAGGTCAAAGTGAGAAGGAAGCCCAGGTATGTCGACCTTAACAAATGTAACAGCTGTGGAGAATGTGTTAAGGCATGTCCTGTTGAAGTGCCTGACGAGTTTGAAATGAATTTGCACATGAGAAAGGCAGCTTACCTTCCTCTCCCCCAGGCTGTCCCTGCTGCTTTTGCCATTGACAAAAGAGGCACTTCGCCCTGTCGTATTGCCTGCCCAGCTGGAGTCAACGCTCACGGCTACGTCGCCCTTATTTCGCAGGGCAAGTTTAAGGAGGCTTTGGAGCTAGTTAGACGGACTATGCCATTTGCTGGGGTGCTTGGGCGGGTCTGCACCCACCCTTGTGAACTAGATTGTGAGCGGGGGAAGCTTGATGAATCTATTAGCATCCGTGCTTTGAAGCGCTTTGTAGCTGACTACGAACTGAAGGTAGGAAGAGAGAAGACAACACCGGTTAAGAAGACGAAAAAAGAGAAAGTAGCTGTTATTGGCTCTGGACCTGCTGGACTTGCCTGTGCTTACGATTTGATAAGAGAAGGTTATGCCGTTACAGTTTTCGAGGCTCTACCTCATGCAGGCGGTCTTCTAAGGTACGGTATCCCTGATTATAGATTGCCAAAAGAAGTAGTGGATAATGACATCAGTTACATACAAGAACTAGGGGTGGAAATCAAGACAGCGACCCCGGTGAAAGATCTCACTAAAATCTTCAATCAGGGATATAAAGCGATTTTCCTGGGTACGGGTGCCAGCGTCAGCCAGAAGATGGGAATCCCTGGTGAGGACACCAAAGGGGTGATCCATGCCCTTGACTTTCTGAGGATGGTGAATTCTGGAGTGGAGATGAAATTGGGGAGCCGGGTGGCGGTTATTGGTGGTGGCAACGCAGCTATTGATGCTGCCAGAGCAGCATTACGCCTCGGGGCAAAGGAAGTTGCCATCGTTTATCGTCGTTCTCAAGCTGAAATGCCCGCTATAAGAACGGAAATTGAGGAAGCCGAGCGAGAAGGAATCAAATTCCACTTCTTAGCTGCTCCAGCTAGAATCCTGTCCAAAGATGGTCAATTATCCGGGATGGAATGTATCACGATGGAATTGGGCGAGCCCGACGCTAGTGGTCGCCGACGTCCCGTACCTATCAAGGGTTCGGAGTTCACCATGAATGTCGACAATGGTATCATCGCCATTGGGCAAGCCGTGGATAAAACAATGCTGCCTAAGGAGTTAGACTATACCGGTTGGGGCACACTTGAGGTCGACCCTGTTACCTTACAAACAAATATTGATAGTGTTTTCGCCGGCGGCGATGTAGTCTCCGGACCTGCTGATGTTGTTGCTGCGGTTGCTGCTGGCAAGGAAGCAGCTATTTCCATCGATCGCTATCTAAGAGGCGTTAGCCTCACAGAGGAAAGGCAAATAACGCCGAAAAAGGTAGAGAAGGTATCAACGGAAGGAGTCAAGTCAAAAGCAAGAGCTACCATGCCACTACTTAAGATTAGTGAGAGACAAGGCTCCTTTGCCGAGGTTGAACAAGGCTTCGATGAAAAAACAGCCATTGAGGAGGCTAAGCGTTGTCTCAATTGTGGCGTGTGTTCGGAATGTTTGGAATGCGTGAAGGTGTGTGAGCAGGAAGCGATTAACCACGAAATGCAGGAGGAGATGGTTGAGATAGAGGTAGGTTCAGCCATCCTGGCTACTGGTTACGATCAGTTTGATCCCAGTGTCATGACCCAGTACGGGTACAAGAAGTACGATAATGTTCTAACTGGACTTGAATTTGAGAGGATAACCTGTGCTGGAGGGCCAACCCAGGGGCAAATTCAACTTAAAGACGGTAGAGAACCAGAAAGTGTAGCTATAGTCCATTGCGTAGGCAGCCGTGATAAGAATTACCATGAGTATTGCTCCAGAGTGTGCTGCATGTATGGTCTCAAGTATGCAGAATTGCTAAAAGAGTTTACCAAAGCCGCGGTATATGAATTTTATATTGACATGCGCTGCTTTGGAGAAGCCTTTGAGGAATTTTACCAACACGTTTCGGAGATGGGAGTCAATTTCATCCGGGGCAAAGTGGCCAAAATAACCGACCAAGCTATAACTGAAGAGGAAAAGGGAAAGCTGGTTGCCGTGGCTGAGGATACATTATTGGGGAAGATGATCCGTGTCCCAGTAGACATGGTTATCCTCTGTGCTGCCCTGCAAGCCCGGTCTGATGCCAGTGAGGTCGCTAGCCGTTTTACCATAGGTCAAAGAGGCGATAACTTCTTCCTGGAAACCCATCCTAAACTTGCTCCGGTAAACACGGCAACAGACGGAGTTTTCATCGCTGGTTGCTGTGAAGGACCAAAGGACATTCCCGATACCGTAGCCCAGGCATCCGCGGCAGCCTCTAAGGCGCTATCTTTGATAAGCAAAGGGAAGGTCACAACTGAAGCAGCCGTATCCCATGTTGATGAAACAATTTGTCATGGATGCGGACGCTGTGAGGAAATTTGCACTTTTCACGCTCCCACAATCATTAGCAAGAATGGAGGCTTGGTTTCCAGCATAAATGAAGCCTTATGTAAAGGATGCGGAGCATGTGCTGTTGTCTGCCCAACGGGAGCAATATCCATCAGACATTTCAATATGCAAGAAATAGAGAGTTTGGTTGATGGCTTATTGGAGGTGTCCCATGGCTGAGTTTGAGCCAAAGATTGTTGCTTTTGCTTGTAACTGGTGTACTTATGCCGCAGCTGATTTAGCCGGAACAGCCCGGCTTCAATATCCTCCCAATGTCTATATTGTGAGGCTGATGTGTAGCGGGATGATAAATCCCGATTATGTTCTAAGAGCGTTTGAAAAAGGGGCTGATGGAGTCATAGTTTCTGGGTGTAAGTATACAGATTGCCATTATATCGATGGCCCGGTAAAGTGCGATGCCATGTTTGCCAAGCTAAAGAGGCTAATCCATGTGCTTGGTTTGGAGGACGAAAGACTAAGGCGCGAAATGATATCCACTTCCGAGGGAACGGTGTTTGCCAGAGTAGTCGAGGAGTTTGTCGGTCAGCTTAAGAAGCTAGGGCCTTCGCCCTTTTCATCTTTAAGAAAAGAGAAGGCAGCGGTTTGAGTTTAGAGGACATTATTCAAGAAACTAAGACCTATTACTGCCTGGAGTGTGGTAAATGTACTAGTGTATGTCCTGTCGCCAAATATGATCCAGCCTTCTCTCCGCGTATGATGATTGAAAATGCTCTACTGGGACTTGAGAATGAATTGGTCTTCAACCGAGAACTTTTTTCCTGCTTAACTTGTTACACTTGCCAGCAGAGATGCCCCTCTGATGTTGATTTTCCTGTTTTCATCCGCAAAGCCCGCGCTATAGCCCAGGATAATGGACAACATGGAATTTGTGCCCACTCGGGGCAACTACAATCTCTGGCACGACTTATGACAAGCCTTGACATTAAGCAAAAAAGGTTGGAATGGCTATCTGATGAATATCGTACTTCTGATGACTCAGATGTTCTTTTTTGGGTTGGGTGTGCTCCATATTTTGAACCCATCTTTGAAGATATCGAATTCAGTGCACTGGACATAACCAAGGCAAGCCTCAAGACCTTGAACTTGCTGGGGGTCGAGCCCAAGCTGCTTCCTAACGAGAAATGCTGTGGTCATGATGCGCTTTGGACTGGCGATATAGAGACATTTAAGAAATTGGCCGAGCACAATGCTACCCAAATAAAAGAAGCCGGCGTGAAGAAAATAATCTTCTCCTGCCCAGAAGGCTACCGAACATTCAAGCTGGATTATCCAAATTACGGCTTTGATGTAGGTTGTGAGTTGCAACATATCTCTGAATTTCTGGTGGAGAGAATAGAAAAGGATGGGTTGAAGTTTAATGAAGTGAAAAGAAAGGTGACCTATCAAGATCCATGCAGGTTGGGACGGCATCTCGGAGTCTATGACGCCCCTCGAAAGATACTTGAGTCTATTCCCGGCATAGAATTTGTCGAGATGCAATATAATAGATGGGATTCTATTTGCTGTGGCACCAGTGCTTGGACTAATTGTGACTCGTGCTCCAACATGCTCCGGGCGGAAAGGTTGTCTGAGGCAACTGCAACCGGGGCTGAGATGCTTATAACATGCTGCCCCAAATGTCAAACCCATTTTAGATGCGCCATGACAGATAAGGGAGAGGAAAAGCGGTCAATGCCAAGTATTGAGATAATGGATTTGGCAAACCTGGTAGCAAACGCTATTAAGGAAGGAGCAATCGTATCAAAGTAATGAGTAACAGTGAAAACGGACGTAAATCAATACTAGTAATCGGTGGTGGCATCGCTGGAATTCAGTCCTCACTTGATCTGGCTAATATGGGCTTTAAAGTATATTTGGTGGAAAAGTCGCCCAGCATCGGGGGAAGAATGGCACAACTGGATAAGACCTTTCCCACTAATGACTGTGCCATGTGTATTCTTGCCCCCAAGATGATAGAGGCAAGCCAGCATCCTAACATAGAACTCTTAACTTATTCCGAAATTGAAAAGGTTTCAGGCGAAGTGGGCAATTTCCAAGTCAAGGTCAGGAAAAAAGCAACATATGTTGATTGGGATAAATGCACCGGATGCGGGGAATGCACTCAGACGGAGTTAGGCGAGGCGAAGGAGTTTAAGGAGGAGATTTGGGTTGACAGGATCAAGATAGACGAGGGAACTTGCATCCAGTGCGGTGAATGCACCCAAGCCTGTATTGAGGAGAATAAAGAAAATCATGCGATGACCAACATTGCGCTTGAAAGGCAAAATTTCACTGAACTTCCTCCGGAGGAACGAGAGGGAAGAGAACCAGAAACGTTGGCGCAGCGGATAGCTTTAATGGACGAGAAATCACGGACGGATTTTTGGCAAAAAGAACTCAGCAAATGCATAAAGTGCTTCGGATGTCGTGATGTCTGCCCGGTATGGATTTATGATGGGGCTGAGCTAGAAGATGCGGAATGGATCAAGCCCGGGGAAATACCTCCCGCTGTTCCTCTTTTCCAGATAATAAGAGCTTATCGCATTGCCGATCTTTGCGTTAATTGTGGAATGTGTGAAGAAGCCTGTCCTATGGACATACCTTTGCGTGCTATCCACCAGCTTATGTGGCGTCAACCTCCTGAGTCGGTTTTTGAAATCATTCCGGGCTTAGATGCAGAGACGAAAAAGAAACTCGTGCAAGCAGTGCACAAGCAACCCAAAGCCGAGAAGAAGCACCCCAAAGCCAAGAAGAAGCAACCTGCAGCCAAGAGGGAGGGAAGGAAATGAATAGTGACTTCGTACTAACGGTGTGTCCTTTCTGTGGCTGTGGCTGTCAGTTTTATCTCCAGGTTCTGGATAATGAAATAGCCGGAGTGGTTCCTTGCAAAACTGACGAGATAAGTGAAGGTAAGCCTTGCATAAAGGGGAGAAATGCGGCAGCTTTCATCAATCATCCTGACCGCCTAAAGTCACCTTTGGCAAAAAGAAATGGCAAGTTTGAGCCGATAAGCTGGGATGAAGCCCTAAACATTGTGACCAAACAGTTAGGCGAGAAAAAACAAAAATATGGTGCTGATTCCGTAGGTATACTGGCATCTGCCAAGTGTACCAATGAGGAAAACTTTGTTTTGATGAAATTTGCTCGGGCGGTCATTGGCACAAACAATGTTGACCATTGCGCTCGGCTGTGCCACGCCTCGACAGTGCTAGGCTTGGCCAAGGCTTTTGGAAGTGGAGCGATGACCAATAGCATCCCTGAAGTAGAAGGGGCGGACTGCATTTTCGTGATAGGAAGCAATACGATAGAGCAGCATCCCCTTATAAGCTCAAGGGTTTTGCGGGCTAAGGAAAAGGGAGCCAAGTTGATTGTGGCGGACCCGCGCCGTACGCCTATAGTTCAGTTTGCCGATGTTTATCTTCCACACAAGCCGGGAACAGATGTTTGCCTGCTCAATGGCATTATGAACCTCATCCTCTCTCGGAATTTGGCTGATAAGGATTTCATTGCCCAGCAAACCGAAGGCTTTGCGGAATTGGAAAAGAAAGTGAAAGAATATCCACCAGAAAGAGTGTGTGAAATAACTGGAG
>Ga0209636_10009312_pt1 | contig 10023 bp, 2 predicted proteins | sample DeeMarSWOR152_54_FD_187464 | JGI IMG/M metagenome (GOLD analysis project Ga0209636, IMG submission 187464) | Marine sediment microbial communities from White Oak River estuary, North Carolina - WOR-1-52-54 (SPAdes) (version 2) | ecosystem: Environmental > Aquatic > Marine > Intertidal zone >... | reverse complement strand
CGGGCTTTGGAAGAAGCGTGTCTTCTACGAGCAAAACGTATGTGTGCCATTTATTATGAGCTGTCCGGGGCTTCTTCCATCAGGAAAAGTCATCGACGAGCCTGTTGAGATGATAGATTTTGTTCCGACGATGATGGAGCTGAGCAAGGTAGATATACCGCGTTCAATCAGCGGGCGAAGCCTTATGCCGCTAATACGAGGTGAAACAAGTGAATGGAGGCCGGCCTGCTTCTGTGAAATCGACCACAGCTACTCTATGTATGAAGAGCTTCGGAAAGGGAGCGGGCGACGCGTTATGGTGCGAACGAAGGAATGGAAACTGATATATTTTATGGATGAGCGCGTCGCGAACAAGGACGGGGCCCTTTATAACCTGAAAAAAGACAAGGAGGAAAAAGAGAACCTGTACAATAAGCCTGAATATAAAATAATAATAAAGCAGCTTGAAGAACTGGCTGAGAAATGGGACCAGAAAACATGAATGCAGATGGTGTAAAATAGCTGAAAATATTCAATTAAAATCCGAAATCCGAAGCACGAAGTCCGAAACAAATTCAAATCTTCAAAATACAAAATACCAAAACAAGATACAAATGCTTTAGTTTTAAGGATGACATTCGATGCTGTTAGAAAAAGAGAGAATTAGATTACTGTTTGCTGCTATTGCCTTTTTGTACTACTTCGCTGCTGTGCAAGCAGAAGCCTTGACGATTTCGGAAGATGGTGCGGCCAAGGCGGTTATAATAGTTGCGCCGAAGGCTTCCGAGCCGGAGCAGCACGCGGCGGCTGAATTGGCTGTGTTTTTGAAACAGATAACCGGCGCCAAATTCGAGACAACATACGGATTTGTATCCGGAAAATCGCGGATTCTTGTAGGACTGAAAGCGGCAAAGCTTGCTATTCCCAACTTCTCCAGGAATGGGTTTGGCAGCGATGGAATAGTAATCCACACGATTGGCAACGATTTAATTCTGGCCGGGGGAGAACCACGAGGAACGCTGTATGCGGTTTATACATTTTTAGAAGACCATCTTGGCTGCCGCTGGTGGTCGTCAAAAGTCAGCAAGATCCCGAAAAAGCCGACGATTAAAGTGGGTAAGCTCAATGTTCGCTATGTGCCGCCGTTAGAATACCGGGAGTCGTTCTGGTTTGACGCCTTCGATGGTGACTGGGCGGTGCATAACAAGTGCAACGGAAACTCTGAAAGGCTGGACGCCAAACGCGGAGGCAAACATAGTTATCAAGGTTTTGTACATACTTTCTTTCCTCTGATTCCGCCGGACAAATATTTCAAGGACCATCCCGAATGGTTCAGCGAAATCGATGGCAAGCGTAAATATGAACGGGCCCAATTGTGCCTGACTAATGAAGAAATGCAAAAGGAGCTTGTCAAAAACCTTAAGGAGCGGCTGCGGAGTAATCCTGCGGCGACGATTGCGTCGGTATCGCAAAACGACTGGCACGGTTACTGTCAGTGCAGCAAATGCGCGGCCATCAATAAAGAAGAAGGGAGCCCGGCCGGTTCACTGCTTCGTTTTGTGAATTCGGTCGCTGCTGATATTGAGGAGGAATTTCCCAACGTGGCTATCAGCACGCTTGCGTACCAGTACACGCGGAAGCCGCCCAAAAATGTTAAGCCGCGACATAATGTTATCGTTCGGCTTTGCAGTATCGAGTGTTCGTTCAGTAAGCCTTTGAGCGACGAGCGAAATAAGCAATTCCGAGACGACATCGTTGGCTGGTCGAAGATTTGCAATCGGCTTTACATCTGGGATTACACTACCAATTTCAGACATTATGTGATGCCGCACCCAAACCTGCGGGTGTTGGGGCCGAACGTTAAATTCTTCACGGACCACAACGTAAAGGGATTATTCGAACAGGGAGCATATCAATCTTATGGCTCGGAGATGGCGGAACTGCGGGCGTGGGTGCTGGCAAAGCTGCTGTGGGACCCTACACACGATGGGGAAAAACTGGTAGAGGAATTCATCGACGGTTATTACGGTGCGGCAGGACCGCATATCAAAGCATATTTGAAAGTAACGCATGATGCGGTCGAGGCGAGCGGTGAATGGCTGGGCTGCTTCTCGCCGCACACGGCGAAATTCCTCTCTTTCGAGACGCTAAGTAAAGGGTGGGAACATCTTAAGGCCGCTGAAGAAGCAGTAAAGGATGAGCCAGACCTGTGCTTTCGTGTCCAGGTTGCTCAGCTTCCGGTAATGTACGTGTTTATGATGCGTTGGGACGAGATGCGGGAAAAGGCTCAAGCGGCAAATACAGATTGGCCGATGAATGATACAATTAAAGAGACCTACGAGCGGTTTTTGGAAGTTGCCAGGAGAAAGAATATGACCCATCTTCGTGAAGGGCGTCAAGGCTTGGGCGGGACGGAAAAATAAGATAGAAATTTACGAGAAAAATCCGGCCTATTGGCAATATGACGGAAAACCGGTACTTTTGCTGGGTGGAAGCGTCGACGACAACCTCTTTCAGATTCCCGACCTGAAAGAGCACCTAGATCTGCTCAAGTCGGTGGGAGGCAACTACATTCGTAACACAATGAGCTCACGAAACGACAAAGGCTTTGAGGTTCGGCCCTTCAAGAAGCTGTCAAACGGAAAGTATGACCTCAATCAGTGGAACGAGGAATACTGGGAGCGTTTTGAAAATATGCTGAAATGGACGCAGGAACGTGACATCATCGTCCAGATTGAGGTCTGGGCAACCTTTGATTACTACCGGAACCACTGGGAGGTCAATCCCTTCAATCCGAAGAACAATATCAACTATACAGCCGACCAAACCTCTCTGCCTGAGCAGGTCGACAGCCATCCTGTCCTCTGTGGAAACAATTTTTTCTGGTCGGTGCCTGCCGAAAGGAACCGGAAAACCGTGCTCAAGTACCAGCAAAGATTCGTTGACAAAATTCTTTCTTACTCGCTGAAGTTCGGCAATTTCCTCTACTGCATGGACAACGAAACGTCGGTAACACCCCAGTGGGGCAAGTACTGGTCGCAGTATATCAAGGCAAAGGCCGAAGCTGCCGGACTGAACGTTCACACTACAGAGATGTGGGACAAGTGGGACCTGTCCGACGCGATGCACAACGCGACGTTTGACCATCCGGAAATATATTCCTTTGTGGACATCTCCCAGAACAATCATCAAAAGGGGCAAAAGCACTGGGACAATGCTCAGCGTCAGCGAGCACGAATAGCTGATAACGTTCGACCGCTGAACAACGTGAAAATCTACGGAGCCGACACCGGAAGATTCGGCAACGACCGGGACGGTATGGAGCGGTTCTGGCGTAATATCTTCGATGGGATGGCTTCGGCCCGGTTCCACCGCCCGACTTCAGGGCTGGGTCTAAGTACAAAGGCGCAGGCGAACATCCGGAGCATGCGGCTGCTTACTGATAAAACGGATATCTTTGCGTGTGCCCCTCACAACGATTTGCTTTCGGACAGAAAGTCCAACGAGGCCTACTGTCTGGCAAATCCGGGTAAGGAATATGCGGTCTATTTTCCGAACGGCGGTGAAGTTACCCTCGATATCAGCAAGCTAAAGAAACCGGCCACTGTGCGGTGGCTGGACATAATGAAGTCACGATGGTTGGATGCTCAACGCGTGGAAGAAAAGAGCAAACTAACGTTACAGTGTCCGTCGCAAGGATATTGGGCCTTGTTAGTTCAATAGCCGATCTCTGCTTCTTTACAGCACCAATCTCTCAGCAAAGCGTAAAAAACCGAATATTTGCCTTGTAACAAGCAAATTGTGAGTAATTCAGGCTTCCTGCTTTTCATTTCGCAGTAAGTTATAAAAGATGCTTATAACACTATAATTTCCCTGCTATAAATGTTAAGTTTTTTGCTATAAATTTCAATTTTCTTGCTAATATTTTTCTTGACCTGAAGGGGACAACTCGGTAAAATTGGGTGTCAATTATTTCCTTTTGTGAGGAGTGACAACAAGGCTGCCGCCAATAATACAGCTTATTTGCCTCAAAAGAGCACTTTATGTGAACAGTTAAAAAACAATTATAAACGCAAGATCGCAGGAAAAGTCATAAAATTTTACCATTTTTTGGAGGATAGAATTATGAAAAATCTACATCTCAAACAATTGTTATTAGTAATTACGGCATTATTGATTATTAATGCGCCGGCCATACTGGCAGACGACACTGAGCCTCGACAGAGTACAACGGGGCCCGAGCCTCCGGAGAGCGTCCAGGAAAGAGATATCATAAGGGCGCTTGGCATTCCTCCAATTGCACCTGTAGTAATAGGTGGAGTCCCGGACTATACATGGAGGCATGGGTGCGGCCCCACGGCACTTGGCAATGTTGTAGGCTACTACGACGGACAGGGCTATGGTGACCTCATCGCCGGTGACGCCTCTACCCAGACCGCTGCCGTCGATCAGACTATTGCTTCCGGAGGAACATCTGCAAGTCCCAATCCCCCCGGTTCTGAGCGGCATTACGAAGACTTTGCCAGACCGGAGGATCCTCCTCCAGGACCGCTATTAACCGACGATTATATCACAGCCGGCAGGACACCACATCCGAATGACTGCATCGCCGATTATATGGACACATCAAAAAGCACCCGCAACAACCGCTATGGCTGGAGCTTTGACACCGATGTTGGCCCATCCTTTGTCGACTACGTGAAAATGCAAAATCCCGGCTATTCCCCCGCCTACACCAGATACCGATGGCGAGCGCTGACCTGGAGCATCTTAACCAATGAAATCGACAACGACAGGCCGATGGTCTTTCTCGTCGACACTGATGGCAATGGCGGTGCTGACCACTTTGTAACCATTGTCGGCTATGATCTCGTGACGAACCAGTATGGCTGCCATGATACATGGGCACCCGCGGGTGTCAGATGGGAGTCCTTCCAGGGCATTGCTTCCGGCAATCACTGGGGTATCTATAGCGGTATAACCTTCCAGTTGGCACCGACCGGCCAGAAGTGGAAACAACCGCCGGATGAGTCGGAAAACGGCATAGATATTCGCTGTGACAGAAGTGATGGAATTCCGCGCGTCCTCGCAGACGACTTCAAATGTGACAAGACCGGACCAATCACAAAAGTCGTATTCTGGGGCTCATGGAAAGATGACATAAAAGGACAAATAAGTAACATTCACTTAAGCATACATGATGACCTGCCGGTCAATGACCCTTGTAATCCTTACGATTACAGTGCTCCGGGCCTGGAACGCTGGTCCAAAGATTTCAGCCCCAATGAATTCCTGGAAACTATCCATTCCACTTTGGAGCCTGAATGGTTCTGGGACCCCGCAACCGGCCAGCCACCTTTCCCATGGTCCGACAAAACAATATGGAAGTACGCAATAAGCATCGATCCATGCCAGGCATTCGTGCAGACAGAAGGAAAAGTCTACTGGCTGGATGTCCATGTGAAACTACAGCCGGATGACCGCAATCCTGAGTTCGGCTGGAAAACTACGCCGCCTGATTATCAATGGAATGACGATGCTGTCTGGTCGAGTCATCACGGGGCTATATGGACGGAATTGATTTACCCCCCCGAACACCTCTATGCCCCGGGCTCCATTGACCTTTCATTTGCGATTGTCACCGAGGAGATTCAGGAGCCTAATAATATCAAGTGGTCGCAGCCGCCTGTGCCAACCGAACCGGACAATCTCTATTACGGCTGGAACGAGATGTCCGAATATGGTGGCAATCAGATTGTTGCCGACGACTGGCTCTGTGACAACGATGACCCAATAACGGACATCCACTGGTGGGGCTCCTTCAAGGGTTGGAAGGGCCAAAAACCACCAGCGATTGCACCCAGCAGCTTCCACATCACAATGTGGACCGATGTGCCGGACCCGAATCCGGACGATCCGGATACGTTCAGCCATCCAAATGAAGTCGTCTGGGAAATCGACTGCACCAACTTTAGCTGGACTTTCGTCGGCTGGGACTATGACCCACGGACAAAATGTTACGAAGCATGCTTCTACTTCGAACAGTACTTGACAGAAGCTGAATACTTCTACCAGCGCCGAAATCCGGATGGGACACCAGCCGTCTACTGGATTAGTATTGCAGCCGAGTATCCTGCCGGTACGAATCCGGACAATCCGTGGGGCTGGAAGGCAAGACCACGCGACATAAATTCACGGGCTCCTGATGATGCCGTCAGAATACACAACCCGACAAGCCCCCACATAGGCAGTAAATATATTGACGGCAAGCCGATTTTCTGGCCCGACCCGAACAAATCCTGGGATATGGCCTTCGAATTGACAGCACAAAGGGTTATACAGGGTATCAAATGGGAGCAGTTACCGGAGCCTGATCCGCACGGCGGTCCATGCTTCTACGGCTGGGATGAGCTGTCACAATATGCCGGCTCCCAGATTGTCGCCGATGATTGGGCCTGTCAAACACCTGAACCGGTGACGGACATCCACTGGTGGGGCTCATACCAATACTACGAAGGCACCGACCCGCCGCATGATGCACCAACTTCTTTCCACATCGCTATCTGGACAGATGTTCCTGCAATACCCGAGCCGTTCAGTCATCCACGCATGGTAATTTGGGAGTCGATAGTGCTCAGGTCTGAGCTCAACGAAATATTTGTTGGGTGCGATGAGCTTCCCGAGCTAGGCGTGAGGGATAGCTGCTTCTACTACGAGTATAAAATTCCCCGCGGCGAATGGTTCTACCAGGAACCCATGGGAGAAACGACCATTTACTGGCTCAGCATCGCAGCAATGTACGATCAGGATCCAGTGTCTCCGTGGGGTTGGAAGACCCGCCCACGTAACCTGGATTCGCTTGCTCCGGATGATGCTGTCAGGGTCTTTGACCCCACCACCCCAATGCTTGGTTGGGGTTATCTCCAAGGCATGCCAATAGAATGGCAAGGTCAATCTTACGACACGGCCTTCGTACTGACTACCCAGCAGACAGGAGAGGTATATGTCAAGTGGTCTCAGCCACCGGCGCCTTATGTGCCGCCAGCATATCTCGGCTGGAACGAGCTTTCGGTCTACAAATGTAATCACATCGCTGCCGACGACTGGTTCTGCAATACCAACGATCCCGTATCGGATATTCATTGGTGGGGCTCCTACCTCGGATGGTCTTGTGAGGGCGAGCCTCCGGTAGTGCCGGAATCGTTCCACATTGCAATCTGGACCGATGTACCGGCTGACGCCACTGGTGCCGAGCCTTTCAGCCATCCCGGCATAGTCATCTGGGAGACTGACTGCAACAGCTTCACCTGTGAGTTCGATGGCTGGGATATCGACCCACGAAATCCAGACGCTCCACCGGAAACCTGCTTCAAGTTCGAGCAGGACATACCCGAAGAGCAATGGTTCTACCAAAAGCGCGGCGGTAACATCTACTGGATCAGTATCGCCGCCAAATATCCTGCCGGTGTTGAAGTGCAATACCCGTGGGGCTGGAAGACACGACCGCGTGACATAAATTCGCGGGCTCCTGATGATGCGGTCATTATTTTCGATCCCAACGCACCCACATTGGGCAGTCCGTATGTTAACGGTCAGCCGATCTGGTGGCCGACTCAGGATGACTCCTGGGACCTTGCCTTTGAGCTGACAACAAAGGAAAAACCGCCCAAGCCGCCGGTACCAAATCTGAAGTGGTCTCAGCCGCCTATAGAAATCAACCCGGTTGTGCAGCCTGTATCGTACAAGTTGTACGCCACTACTTTTCAAACGACTGCCGACCAGTTGATTTCCATCGATCCCACTACCGGGGCGGGGACACTTATTGGGAACATGACTACTTCCATTCCATTCGGTCTTACGGACCGAGGTACGGAACTCTGGACCTTTGACAGGGCTTCCGATTCCAACAGTATGATTCGTTTGGACCCGGCCACCGGCAGCACGTTGCAGAAGATTGTGCTCAATCCACCGAGATTAACCGGCGAAGGCGGCGTCGCTTTCCGCAGTGACGGCATCGGTTTTCTGACCAGCGCTATGGATATAGCAGGCCAGTTATGGAGTTTTGACATCACGGCTCCGAGCACGACGTACATCGGGACGGTTTCGCCCAGTATGGACGGGCTTGACTTCGACGGAAGCAATGTCCTGTACGGTCTGGAGCAGGGTTCGTCTGTGGTCGCCGATACTTATGAGCTGTACATAATTGACCAGGCAACCGGCGCCACAACGTTGGTTGGGGATACAGGTGTTGCAGTTACCAGCACTGTTGCCGGACTAACGTTTTCGCCGGACGGAAAGCTCTTCGCAGCGCTCAGGGACCCTCTCAACCCGAATACGTGGTCTCTCTACGAACTCAATAAGGGAACGGGCGCAGCAACGCTGATTGGGCAGATCGGCTTCTCCGCCATCTCAGGACTGACCGCTTTGTCCGTGGCAGCCGAGCCAACCCTGCCCATATATTGTGGTTGGGACGAACCGTCTTATTTGACCCAGATTGCCGGAGAGCCTAACTTTATGAAGGTTGTTGCCGACGATTATCGCTGCTTAGGCAGTATGCCGGTAACCTCGCTGCACTGGTGGGGTTCGTACATCGGCTGGGAGGGCTCTGTACCACCTCACCCGCGTCCCAGCTCCTGGCTTATCGGTTTCTGGAGTAATGTCTCCGCAGGTGCTGTTGCTCCTTATAGCTATCCCGAAGAGCTGCTCTGGTACATTAGAGTGCCCGAAGGACGGGTGCAAGAGGAGTTTGTCGGCCGAGATGAGTTCCCACTCAACCCCGATATACTACCGGAGAGCTGCTTCCAGTATTACGTTGATTTGCAGGAGAATGAAATATTCTGGCAGGATGATTTTAAAGACCGGACACAGGATAATATCTTCTGGGTCAGCATCGTGGCCGTTTATCCAGGCACCGGTCAGGAGCCTTATCTGTGGGGCTGGAAGACACGTCCCTGGAGTTGGATGGACGATGCCGTAACCTTCAACATCGACCCGCCAACTCTGCCCGGCTACAGGCTCCCCCCGGATATAATCAGGCCGATTGAATACCAGGGCGAAAGCTATGATGTGGCCTTTGAGCTTGACACCGATCCCAACTGGATCAAGTGGGAGCAGCCATTCACCGGCCTACGCAACTGGCCTCACTACGAGGATGTGAAATCTGTGGCTATAGAGCTGCCTCCAGAAACCGTCGTCAAGTATGGACAGAAACCCGACCTTCAAGAAGGTATTGACGTAGATGCAACAGACGATGGAACGGCGGCATCAACGCAGATACTTGCGGATGATTTCCCGTGCACCACGACAGGCCCGATTACAGACATACACATCTGGGGCTCATGGTACAAAGACGAGCTGCCTAACGACGATGCCAACCAAGTCATATTTACACTGAGTATTCACGACGACATTCCCGCCGACCCGCTTAATCCCGATAGTTACAGTATGCCCGGTAAGGTCAGGTGGACACGGAAATTCCTGCCGAGAGAGTTTACCGTTGAGCAGATTACGGCATACCGTCAGGGATATTTTAATCCCTGTACCGGCAATTGGGAACCGGACAATCACTACAGGGCCTACAAATACAACTTCGATATCGATCCCTGCGAAGCGTTTGTCCAGGAAGGCTCAGATACCAATCGTGTGATTTACTGGCTTGACGTTCAGGCCAAGCCGCTGAGCCTGACCGCCTCCACCAGGTTTGGCTGGAAGACTTCGATTGAGCACTGGCAGGATGTTGCGGTCTATGGTATAGGTCAGGAGCCGTACAATGGGCCGTGGACAAGACTGCACCATCCGGAGACCGGTGACCGGCTCGATATGGCATTTGAGATTACTACCAAGACTGAGCCGGTCCTTGATATCCACAGTCTTGTCGCTGACGATTGGAAATGTGAGCGAAGAACACCGGTGACGGCCGCCGTGTGGTGGGGCTCTTATATGGGCTATACGTATCAGGCCTGCCAGACTACAACGATAGTTCGACCTGCAAAGCCGGATTACTTCCTGCTGAACATCTGGACTGACGTGCCGGCTGGCGCCGAT
>Ga0209636_10009311_pt1 | contig 10023 bp, 6 predicted proteins | sample DeeMarSWOR152_54_FD_187464 | JGI IMG/M metagenome (GOLD analysis project Ga0209636, IMG submission 187464) | Marine sediment microbial communities from White Oak River estuary, North Carolina - WOR-1-52-54 (SPAdes) (version 2) | ecosystem: Environmental > Aquatic > Marine > Intertidal zone >... | reverse complement strand
GTAATAAGAATAATTTTAGCGCTGTTAATAATGATTACACTCGTAGTCACATCTTCTGCAACATCGAAAGAATTAACAAAATCATATAATAGCACTGGTGATGAAGATTTAGATCCGTTAGTGGACGTCGAGGTAACTGTCGAAATTCAGAAAATCCGATCACTTGAAAAATTCGAATATCCTAATCTGTGGATTGAAAAAATCGATTGGTTCAGTGATCCTGATTTTTATGTCAAAGTTTTCATCAATGATGAAGAGTTTGTTAGCGACATCTGGCATAATACCAAATATGTATACGATCCACAGTTTGCACCTACACTTAATGTCCCTGATGAAGAAGAGTTTGTAGACATCAAAATCCAACTTTGGGACTGGAATTCCTATGGTGACCGGCTCTGTGATATTAGCAGCGATTACGAGAATAGAACCGATAGTTGTGATATCGAACTCATCTACACCATTAAAACTGGCCATTGGCGGGGTGATGATTCTGCCTCTGTCGAATATATGTTCGGCGATCCGAGTGGTTATGGCCGGTTGAATGGCTGTGACGACAACAGCTTCAATCAGCGAGACAAGGATTGTGAACTCTGGTTTAACATTTATCAGAACGACTTCGATAATGATACGATACCATATTGGACAGAAGTAAATGCATTTGGTACAGATCCTGAGGTAGATAACAGAGGGGAAGATGCTGATAACGATAGTGTACCAATTGAATGGGAGAATAAATGGGGACATTCCTTCGGTCATTGGGAAGAAGAACATGAATGGTTCTATGATCCATTTAGATGGGAGAATCATTCAGCGTTAGATCCCGATGAGGATGGATTAAATAATGTAGAGGAATACCTGACCTCGCAGTGGGGATCAGATCCATTCCGAAAAGATATTTTTGTAGAACTCGATCAAATGGAACCAAGCCCTGATGGAGTAGAAAGCATGCTACCTGAGGGTGCAAAGGAACTCCTCTATACTGCATTTGATCGATACAACATGGTCTATCACATTGATGATGGATGTATGGGGGGTGGTGAAATGCTTCCGTTTGATGAGTTAACGGATCGTGACGAGCTTCAAGATTATTATTATAATGAATATTTCCTACATGGAGATCAAGACAACTGGCGACGTGGCGTGTTCAGATACGGCATCGTAGTCTATGATGCAGGTTATCCAGGTTATAATTTCCGGCGAGGTGCCTATCAGATCTCAAGTAGCTATGTGAATGAAAAAGCAGTGCCTAACACACAAAAAAGAAGAGACATAGCTTATGCAAGTGTATATATGCATGAATGCGGCCACACATTAGATATATGGAACCCAGGGGTTGATGATGATCAAAGTAAAAACCCTTCCCAGCCAAACTGGTGGAAATGGGGGCCATATAAGAGCTGCATGAACTATCGTTATGTATACAGATTGGTAGATTACTCAGATGGCTCCCGTGGAAAAAATGATTTTCCTGATTGGTATACTTTGGATTTTACTGCGTTTCAGGGTGGAGGATGGTGGTAGTAAAAGAATTAATCTGGAGCAATATTATCTAAATCCCACTTACATTTCTTTCATAGATTTTTCTATTAAAATCCCTTCAAAATTTTTAGAAATCTTAAAATATGATTATTTAGATGCAGCAGGAAAACAAATGGCGGGAGGTAAAAAGAATGGTTACTGTAAAGGAAGTAAAAAGTACAATAGCTGTAGCGATTGCAGGAGCCTTTGGTTTTATCATTGCTCTGATATGGAGAGATATCATCATAGGTCTAATGAATATGGCTGGACTCAGTGTTAGTGACTTTCAAAATGCAAGCGACCCAACTGTTGCAGCAGTAGTTGCAGTAATTGCAGCAATAATTATAACACTAATATGTGTCTTTGGTATTTTGTATATTACCAAATGGGGTGGAGTTAAGAAAGATTAATTATCTATGCCATCTTCTTTTTTTCTTTTAAGAGATTTTCACAAGAATATTTAGAAAAATGTATTTCTTAAAAAAAGAAAAGAGTGAATGATTTGTTCTTATCTTATTATGAAGAATATGAAAAACAAGAACCCACTCACTTCAAATGAAACTTCTTTTGCATTCGCTGCCCATGCTCTTGCTGATATCACTATTTGACCAAGACCAAAGATCAACCCTATTTTGACAATAATTTCTTCTCCTGGTGGAAGTTCATCAAATGTTCCCTCGATGGTCTTGTTAATGAACCCCAAGATGCCGCCTTTAACAGTAACACTCCAACATACGTCCCAGGCAGTTTCATTTCCAATGTTTTTGATTACTACTGCTCCTGATATGAACTCTAGATCAAGTATCGTCTCCTTTAATCCATACGTCTTGAAACACATGTCCCAAGTTACATTTTGAGGTATAGCTCCAAGCGTCATTACTTCTCCCTGATTTAATTCTGCTGATTCATTTCCCCAAGTGTCACCGCCGTCAAGTGAAGTCCACATGCACCCATTTGGATAGGATTCGGAGTCATTATTGGCTCCCCAAGCATACCAGTTATCAGAAACATTCTCAGTGTAACTGACGATATAGTAGGTTTCTCCAGGTGTTACCCAAATATCGTCAAAGTCAAATTCAATCCACGAATAATTATCCGTGACAATGTCTTCGGGATCAACACTTGTCTCTACAATATTTTCTTCTGTTAGATCATCGCGGATTGCTACAACATAGGGAAGAGTTGCAGTTGCTGTTGAGTTCTTGCCTATCAAGATTTCGACTCGCGTTAAAACCTCCATAGTAGGTATGAAAGATTGTGCTACTTGTACGTAGAACTCATATTCGTTGTAATGGAAATTCCCAACAGGTACTCCTAAAGGAGTTCCTGCTTTTTCTGTTTGATCAGGTTGGGATTGATCTAGCTCATCCTCGTAGAACGCACAACCGCCATCTTCGGTTTTTTTAAAATTTTCGCCTATTGTTGCAGGTGCACTAAGAACTCCAAAAACTAGTACTCCTACTACTAATAAAGAAAATAGTTTCTTCATATTTTTCCTCCCATATAATATGTTATCTTAGGATAAGTATAGAACATATCTTATATAAATATTTGGTAAAATAGAATGATGTCTCATAAAAAAAGCTATAGGAAACTCAAGTCTACGATAGCTGGCTATTTTAATTGATCTTAATTTCCTATATTTTACTTATTCTGCCAGGTAAATAAGAAAGCTGGTAACAGTTGTACAACATCTTTTAAATATCCGTCTTAACAAAGTAATTATTAGTATGAAGAAAAAGGACTCACATCTGAGGAAATTTTTCGGTTATTTACGGTGTCTATTTTTTATTTCAGATCAAACTGATAAAAAGTTTGATATCGAAACGCAGGATGATTGTTCTAGGTTTTTTTAGTTTCTTTTTTCTTTTGTTGAATCAACTTTTTATAGAAATTTGATAGTTTTATATCTTGTTTTCTCCAATTCATAGGTTGACGGGCCTGTAGATCTCCATACGCCAGAAGGCCCCATATTGATTGTTTCTGCATCATACCAACTTCTGTTCCGTAATAGATAATGGCAGGTTGGTTAATTGAGAATTGGATTTCCGCTGCTTGCTTAAGTTTTTCTTTGTCATTTCTACATAAAAACAGGAACCTATCCATATCGTGATTATCTAGAAAAGTTGGTAGAAAATAATGATCTGGAAAATTATTATAATGGCGTTTAAGTCTTGTTTTCAGTGCCTTTGTTGATATTTTATTGTGTACTATGTATGATTTCATCAATTCCTGGAATTTGAAGTCTAACACTCCATCTAGTTCTCCTACATATTCCTTGAACAAGCTATCTGAAGCAGCACCAAAGAGCCATTTCAAAAGCTTATTTTGAATGTTGATTGTTATTAACTCTTTCCTCTTTATACCCATCATCCAAGCTTCTCCAATTAAAACAGCATTTGGATACTTATTTTTGATTTCTTCTTTGAATTGCGACCAAAATGAATGTTTTGGTCCGATAACATGGTCTAGTCTAAACCCGTCAAATCCATTACTTAACCAGTATTTAGCAGCGTCAATTATATGACGACGTGCTTCAGGATTGTCTAAATTGATTTTTGGTATCTCTCTGACACTGAGGAAACAAAGGTATTGATCAGGCCATTTGGTAAAATAAAACCAATCATAGTATGGACTATTTTTGTTTAATTGTGCATCTTTGAAAAATGGATGTTCTTTTGAACAATGGTTAGGAACAAAATCTGCTATAATGTGCATATCGTTTTCATGGACTGATTGAATTAACTTTTTAATATCGTCGATCGTACCAAAATGGGAATCAACTCGAAAAAAATCAGTAATATGATACCCATGATATGCAGAAGTTTCGTAAAAGGGGGAGATCCATATCGTGTTAACTCCTAGATCTTTAAGATAAGTCAACTTGTCGATAATGCCTCTTATATTTCCACCTAAAAATATCGGTTTTTCCCAATTTTTTATAGACTTAAATCCTGAAAAACGATCAATAAATATGTGATAGATGATAGAATTACTGAACCAGCCAGTCCCATCCATGAAGATATATAAGAATGACTCTTTATAGTATTTTGTAATATCATCGAAAAATAGGTTGAACTAGAAGATTGTATGGTGAGTAAAATATGAATGTAAAAACTTCAATAAATCATGTAGCGCTTCAATTTTCAGATAAAGAAAAAGCAGATATCTTTTTTAACAAAATACTAGGAATGCCAAAGGTGAAAACGTTTACCGTATCTGAAGAACTATCAGAAAATATCTTTGGAATAAAAAGCATGATAGACGTAGAGGTATATGACAACGGAAAGGCTCGATTTGAGATATTTACAGGAGAAACAAGTAGAATACATGGCTATGAACACACATGTATTGAAATCAGTAATAAAAAAGAATTCATAGCTCGATGTAGAAAATATGGTATCGAACCTTTGATAGTAAAAAAAGAAGGTAAAGATCTATTGTTTGTTAGAGATTTCTCAAATAACCTCTATGAAATTAAAGAAAAGTAGTAATCTAGAGCTGAGAAAGAAAAATGAGATTTTAGAAAAATTGCCTATCTTAGGAAAGCTATGTTGACCATGAATGAATTATCCATCTTATTTTCCCCCATATCTTATTCTTATAATATATATAAGATATCATATATAAATATGTTGTTTTATTACCTTTAAAAATTTTAATGATTTTCGGATAAAAGTTAGTAATCATCTAATGATACTCCCATCACAAAGGGTCCTATTACAAAACATTTAGCTTTTCTTTCTTTTTCATTTGCTTTTACTTTTATTTCAGCTGAGCCTAGTCCAAATACTAAATCTGATTTAACTTTAACCTCTTCTCCGACAGGTAAAATGGGAATTGAGCCTAAAGATTTTGTGTTTATTAAACCGAATATTCCACCTTCTACAGCGACACTCCATTCAATATTAGTGACAAATTCTGTTCCAACACTACTAATAACTGCGCTTACTCCTAAACCACCCTTAATTTCGCTAATGTGAACATGTGGACCGCTTCGCCATAGAACCGCTGATGGATCACCTAGAAGGTTATAGGCCTCAAAATAATACTTACTATTTCCTTCCCCTCCATAATGCAAGCACAATTGGTAAAGCCCCATATCTATCATACCGCCGATTGATCCTATGTTTTTATCCCACCAAGCAGAGAACACCTTCTTCTCTAATATGTCATCTTCCTCCCAGAACGTATTGGCAGACGAACCCCAGAAAGCAAGACCTCCCTTATCTGGAGCACGAAGCCAAGTCTCTCCAAAGCATTCGTTCTCTGAAAATTGACCTGTGACACAAGCGTAACTGCAGATAAATGGATACATGCCTTGATTGAAGAGGCCGTTAATATTTGATTGATCAAAATATGGTCCATCCCACCAACAATCGGTTCCTCCATGACCAGAAAAGACTGCAAGAAAGCGACCATCATTAAAAGCATTCATAACATCTTGAGTCGTTGCTGAATACGTATGGCTGTACAATCTGTCACACGTGTAATAATTTGATGATAGATATGTCTCGATTACATTGTTATGGGTTTCCTCAGTGACTAGGTAGTGATCATCTGAGGCCATAAACGCTAATTTAGTTATGAAATCATCATTAGAAATGTTAATCTGTTCAAAGGTAAGTGTCTTATTCACCATAGCAGCTACATGAGATTCTTGAGAAGCTGGAAAACGACCTATAAAAATATCTGGAAAGTAATCTTCTGGATTTATAGTCGTATAGTAGAGGTCAGACGCTGTTCCAGTTTCAGAACCAGTGAATGTAGGAATGTATTCTGTGTCCCCTACCAGAAGTACGTATGAAGGCGGTGTCTCCCAATTGTGGTATGCTTCCTCGATATAGTTTTTAATGTACTCCTTTGTTGGGCCACCTGGAATTTCAGAAGTTTTAGTCACAAAGGTTTCATATCCCTCATCCTCTTTCAAATCAGCAAAAGGCAAAATATATTCGTAAAAATCATCGTAAACAATAATCAAGTATGCTTCATTATTTCCTTGACTAATTTCACTGCCAGCATTATAGTTACCATAGTTAACAAATAAAGTACTCCAAAGTTTATTAAATGAAGAAGAACTGTACCGCCTTATTCTTCTGGAAGTAACTTTTAAATCGCTATTGGGAAGTCGAATTTGTATGTTACAGTTTGTTAACATCTTGATGTCACCAGAAGAGGGTTTATATTGAATAGGTAATATATCTATAAGAGCAAACCGTCGACCTCTTATTTCTCCCATCTCAACAACTTTTGCGATATCTTGAGGTAGAAAAATGTCTTTTAAATAGTAGTCATTGTCCATTATAAATTTTGCTTTGACACCTAGGATTTTGATTAAAGATGGTTGTACTGGGTAGATTCTTGTTGGAAGGTTTAATTCTTTTAAGGAGGTTGATTTCCAAGTGTCTGATCCTATGACAATCACAGGATCTGCACCGTGTGGTATTTCCACCAGATATCTTATCGTAGGAAGCCGGGCTTCACCCACGACATTTGTAAATCCTTCATTAGGTAATGCTATAGTTCCAAAAGATCCTTCTTCACTGTAGATAATCCCAAACTCATATTCTAGACTATCAACTTGAATTTCGACTGAAGGTTCATAGTCAATATTTTTTGTTGATTCTATCCCAAAAGTGACATCCTTAACAACATTTGCCGCTACACTAAAAACATTTGCTCCAAGAAAAAAAAGCACGACAACAATTACTTTAGCATATTGTATTCGTACTCCCATCCTTAGCACCCCTCTGCTGAGCAATATTCTGTACAGATATCTAATATAAATAACTATTGGTTGCAAAACCTCTCAATGTTGAACCTTTGACTATAATTTTTATGTAACATTTATTTTGATAGAGTTTACTAATACATTTTACTGCTTCTATGTTAGATTATAATTTTTTATTGTGAATTATCTCACGTAATGGAATGTATGCAAGCAGTAAACCAATAAATGCCCACAATAAAAATCCTGGCCACCAAGGTGCTGTTTCAAATACTGCAAGTTGAATTCCTAAGACAACTAGTACTGCGACTACAACTCCCATTAATGCCTCTCCTGCTACAAGTCCTGCTGTGAACAAAAGTCCTGTTCGTATTGCCTTTTCCTTTGGTTTTACACCTGTTTGTTTAATTGCTAGTTCCCAGTCGCTGATTTCTTCCTCTTCAGCACTTCCAAATTTTTTCCTGAGGAATTTATCAGTAACGTATCGAATGCTTCCCCCTGCAAAGATTGGTACTGAAAGAGTAAAAGGAAGATATATTCCTATAGCAACAGGTAAGACTGGAAGATCTATTAGTATCAAAACAAAAGCAAGTACCGCCCCAACTATAACATATGGCCATAGCATTTCTGCACCTAGAACGCCACGGACTATACCTGCCATTAAAAACGCCTGTGGAGCAGGTAAGCTTTGACTTCCAATGGTAAATGCTTCATGTAATACACCAATAATTATTCCAATGACTGCCGATATTGCAACAACGCCAAAAACCATTGATATCTGTACCTTTCTGGGTGTTGCTCCGATCATATGACCTGATGCCATTGTTTGCAAAAGATCTCCAGAAACCGAACCTCCTATACAAATAACAGCTGAAATAAAGATAACTATCGCCATTCCCTCCACGCCTGTTGCTCCAAATCCTAACATAATTAAACTTACTATGAGAAGTACCGTAACGGTTACACCAGAAATTGGACAATTTGAAGAGCCTACCAGGCCTGTTAAGTATCCTGCCAAGGCACTAGCAATAAATGCCAAAAGTACTGTCAAAACTGCCATAATAAATGAAATCCAAATTAATCCAGATAGCCATTGATATAAAATAAAAACTGGAATAACCATAAGTCCAATTAATACGAATACTAGTTTGTAACTAATATCCCGTTCTGTTCTTATTTTTGTTTTAACCTCCCCTGCTCTTATACCAATTACTGCTTCTTTTACGCTATCAACAAGATTGTTTCTAATTGAGTAAACAGCCCACAATCCACCAACCAACATTGCTCCTACACCAATATATCGAACTTGTTCTCCCCAAATGGTATAAAATCCTCCGATCAATGTTCCAAGCCCTGAATATTCTCCAAGTGGCATAGGTAAGCCACTTACCAGGACAATTAATGGTGCAATTATGACCCAGCCTATTAGTCCCCCGACCAATACATAGGATGCAATTCTTGGACCGATGATCCATCCAACACCCAGCAATGCTGGTGAGGTGACAGTTCCCCCATAGAACCATCCTTCATGATGTTCTCCAAAAATTGCATATTTACCAACACTAACCATTCCATCTATAGTGCCTCGAAAAATATTCAAAGAGATTTGCCCGAATTTGAACAGTGCTGCAATCAATGCTCCAAGGGCAAGCCATATACTGCTAACGCTTTCTTCCTTGTTTGTTTTTTCTCCTCCCACTGTTGTTGTTAATACCGCTGCAACTGCTATCCCTTCAGGAAATGGTAGATCTGTTTTGACAACTAATGCTCTTCTTAAAGGAACCATCCATAGTACACCCAAAATTCCCCCAATTAAGGAAATAAAAGTAGTTTGTAGATAGTTGATTTCGGTCCAAACGTTTAGAAGAATTAAAGCCGGTATTGTAAATATAGTCCCTGCAGCAATACATTCTCCAGCTGAAGCCCCAACCGTGGCTAAATTTACTTCCAATATAGTTGGTTTCAATGGCTTCATTAATGCCAAAGCCATAACAGCTCCAGGTATGATGGCTGAAACAGTCATACCAGCATATAATCCAAGATAGGCATTTGCTGCTCCTAGGACTATTGCTAGGAATGTCCCTACAAGTAAAGCTTTTATAGTAAGTTCTGGAATTATCTTCCCTGCTGGTATAAAGGATTTGAAATCTTCTCTAGACATTTTATTTCAGCTTAAATATAAATATGGCAAGCTAAGTATTAATATTTATTTAATCATTTTTCTATTTAGAATATCAGTACTAATATTATAATTATATAATAAATATTAACCGAGTTACTAAAACCAAATGAATAAGTAGGGAATAATGAATTAATATTTCTTGTTATTAAACTAAAGAAAGGAAGCATTCCTGATATCGCCCCGATTAAGATCGGTAAAAGTAATATGAAGAAAAATATTTTGGTAGTTGGTTTTTGTTTATATGCTGTAGCAACGCTTGTTATACCAAATTGTTATGCATTTTGCAATGAATCAATCAATTTATATTCCCAAGAAGAACCTAACTTACAATATTCTATAACAACAAATATTGACAATGTTAAATCGATATTTCAATTTATAATAGTCATAGTTACAATTAAAAATCTAGAAAATGAAACTATACAATTGGATATTGGTGGATATCCTGGAGGACGATTCAATATATATGACGATGATAGTAAATTAATTAACGCATATCCAAAATATTTTTTGACTTTGTTATGGAAATTATCACTTGAACCAAAAGAAGAATATACATTATATAAGGGCATGTGGTTTCAGCGGAATATTTTCT
>Ga0209636_10009309_pt1 | contig 10024 bp, 9 predicted proteins | sample DeeMarSWOR152_54_FD_187464 | JGI IMG/M metagenome (GOLD analysis project Ga0209636, IMG submission 187464) | Marine sediment microbial communities from White Oak River estuary, North Carolina - WOR-1-52-54 (SPAdes) (version 2) | ecosystem: Environmental > Aquatic > Marine > Intertidal zone >... | reverse complement strand
GTAATAACTGAATTATTATTTTGCAACAATGGTAAATCGAAATGGGGATAATGATAAACGTCAATATTTTTCCCTTTCAATTTAAATGGAATAACAATTTGTTGTTCAGGACCAACGGCTGGAACTCCAACCCTTTGTTTATGTAAATTTTCTTGTTCCCATAAACAGACCGGGTGATTTTCATTTAGATTTTTATCGATAAAAAGAACGTAGTTATTTTTCCTATCATTTTTCAATAACGCTTCGATAAGATTGATCAGATAAGTTCCAATACCGGTGTTTTTATTTAAAATTAATCTGGCATCGATAATAATATTCATAATAATAAAATATACGGAATTAATACGAGTAAAACAACTGAATATTTTTTAACATCAATTTCGCATAAGACACAGGTTTTTGATTCTTTCGAATAAAAGCCAATAAGAACCTCAGCAATAAGCCGATTTCATAGATTGTGTGGGCAAGCCAGCCACTCTTTTTACCATAGAATGTTTTAATCAGGTAACAGTTATTTCTGATGCTATGGATTAAAACATTCTCAATATTTTTTTTGGTGCTCTGTCCCTTTAAATGGATTGTTTCTACTGATGGAAGTATGACTCGGCGCCATCCTTTCCGTTTCGCTCGATAGCAAAACTCCATGTCTTCGCCATACATGAAAAAAGATTCGTTCAATAATCCAATATCATCAATCGCTTTTCTTTTCACAAATAAGCAGGCGCCGCTCACATAATCAATGTCATAAAATTCTCGTTTCTTACCTGGAGAAAAATTTTCTTTCAATCGATAAAATAACGGGGAGCTTAAAAACAAAACCTGGTATTTGAACAATTGCCAGTTCGATATGAATTTACCACCTGGCGCCTGAGGGACGCCATCGGGAAAAATCAAATTCACGCCAACGATCCCGATGTCATTGTGCTGGCTGAAAAATTGCTCCACTATCCCAAAGGTATTCTCCGTTTTCAGTTCTGTATCTGAATTCAATAAAAAAATTACATCACCCTTAGATGTTTCAATACCGATATTTGTTGCTTTTGCGAAACCAAAATTTTCTTTATTTTCAATTAAAATAATATCTGGAAATTCTTGCTTCACCATTAACACACTATTGTCAGTAGAAGCGTTGTCCACAACAATAATCTCATATTTCCCATCAGAATTTGCTCTTGGAATCGATTTCAAACAATTTCGCAGCAGATCACTGCTATTCCAATTAACGATAATGATGGAAAATAACGACTCATTCATTTTTTCAACCGCCTTCAGTTAGCCAACTCTTCCCGAAAAATCTTTTCTATTTTCCTGACAGCCTTGTCCCAAGTAAAATTTTTAATATGCTGATAACCAGCGAAAGAAATTCGCTTCAATTCATCAGGATTTTCTAACAAATAGAGGATATGATTTGCCATCGTCTGAATGTCTTTAGGTTCGAAAACCAACGCTGTCTCTCCAGGAACGACATAATCAGGGATACCTCCTACGTTACTGGCAACGACGGCACATTTACACGCCATGGCTTCCATAGGTGGTAGTTGGCAACCTTCCGACCAGCTTGGTGAGACGAAAATATCACTCGAGCAATATAAAGCCCTTAATGTTTCACCAAATGGTTTTAAATAATATTCAATACCAGATTGTAAATCATGATACTTTTTCGTACCAAAGACAACAACTTTTATATTCGGATTTTTCCTCTTCACCAGATCCATTGCTTTAATCGCATCATTGAATCCCTTAAATTCCAAGTCATGATACATCAAAAGTATCCTAGGAGGATTATTAAATACCTTATTCTCGTTATAAAAAGTTTCTAGATTTATAGCGTTAATGATTACGGGTACATTTGAGTCTCCAAAATTCTTTTTCATGAGCATTTTCAGCCAGGTAGCAATTACAATTTTTTTAAGAGGCAATCGATAACTTTCATCTATTCTTTCTCTTTGTCCTTTCCATATCTCATAGTGTTGAATAAAATAAAATTTCTTCCCTTTCCTTTCGAATAATCTGGCAACTGAATAAGCCGTCGGCCAGGCAGTAGCGACTACAATATCTGAGTCTTGCAGAAATCGATTAGAAATCCTAGGCACTCGCTTCAAAATAGCTTTTAAATTGAACCAATTTATTTTGTTCCCACGAATCAGATTTGCTGCCAGACCCCGTAACTGCCACCAACGATCCTTTATATTAAATTTCTTCTCTCCAAAATAATATGGAATGAGCGGATACGTGACTGTAACTGAATGCCCGAGTTCTGTCAAATGATTTGCATATTCTAAAACAACTTTGACGCCTCCATTGAGCGATTTAAAGGGTAATATAAAGTTTATCTTTAGAGATCGATTTTTCATTTTATTAATTATCGAAATTTTTGTCTTCACAATAGAATAATGATAGATCTCAAATTTTAAAAGATTCTATCCTTGCTCTTACTACTACTAATCCAATCAACACAAAAAGTGGGCCAGTAACTCTTCCTGCTGTAAACATAGTTTCAAACATCGAAGTTATTAAAAAACATGTTAACGAAGTTAACACGATGTAACTAATTAATCTTAAATCGTTACTTGTTTTAGACCTTAAGAAATTATGCACTGAGGAATATATTTTAAATATTAATATTATAAAAGTGATAAAACCAAAAATTCCTGATTCAATTAATAATTTAACAATAACATTGTCGGGATGATCGATATATTTTACAAACCCAAAATGAGAACTATAATTAATTTGACGAAAGCGATAGGTATAAAAACCCTTTCCAATCAAAGGATGTTTGATAAATTCTGAAAGAGAGGCTTCCCACTGTGAAAATCTTTCACGAATATTATGTTCAACAATTAACCTACCACTCTTCATGACACCTGCTTTCTTCGACCATCTCAAAAATACCGGTGTAAATATCATTAGAGAGACCAAAAGAAATGTCAGCGAAATAATAACAATTTTTTTTCTTTGTTCCCTTCTCGTTATAAACAGGACAATAACTAATGAAATTAATCCCAAAAAGCTCGATCGGGAAAACGTATAAAAGAGCGTATAGAATGTCGGTATGATTAGTAGAAAATAAATTAATTTTCTTTTGTTAGAAAAATAATAGTGAAATAGAATCGATAAAATGATAAGCAAATAAGCCCCAAAGTGATTGGAGTAGAATCCAAATGGAGTTGCCAATCGGTAATAGGTCTTACCAGTTTCAGTTACAACTCCAATTGATTTCAGTTCACTGCCTATAATCTGCTGATATATAGCTGAGAAAACAGTTATCGCTCCAGAGACAAGTAAAAGAGAAATTATAAATTTTATTTCTTTATCGGTATGAACAAGATCAAGTATTAGAAAATAAACCAAAAAATATTCAACCCATAAAAAAAAGTAAAGCCAACATCTTAAATATTGAATCTGAGTCAAATCCGAAATAGCTAACAACAAGCTAATCGCATTGAAACCTATCAATAGAAATATTGGACGATTTAATCTTGAGTTGGGAAAAGTTAAATTTCCACTATATATCTTTTTTAACAGCAAAGAAATTAATAACAAAAATAAAAGGACTTCATTTACCGAAATAGAGAACTTATCGCCGCCAAAATTAAAAAATGGTATATATAAATTTATTGGTAAATTGAAAATTAATAAATAGAGCCCAAATTTTGGATTTTTAAGAATTAAACGAACAACTGCAACTGCTAATAAAAATCCAATCGCATAGACGAGTGGAAAGTAATCGTTCCCCAGAATTATCAAAATTGATATGATAATACTTATGAAAATTAAGAAAAAAATATCCTGATTAATAAAATTTTTAACTTTTAAAGATAATGTCGACATTGATAGATCAATTTTCCTACTTTTAAATCGAATTTGCAATTAACCTGCCAAGAATCGGATAATGATTCGTCGTAGTCACCAAAAGTATTTTGTCCTCTTCGTCCCAATATCCTGACTTTTTGAGCAATAATATAAATAGCGAAAAGAAAATGATTCCATTCAAAATAATCAACAGTAAAATTTCCAATCTTGTGTCAAAACCTGATCGGTAATTGATTAAGATATTAGCAATATAAAGTACTGCTGCCAGAAAAATGGATATCAAAAATGGTTTGAAATATATTCTTCTGATAAATCCGAATAATGGGACTTCATTCAACCGATGAAATTTGATTATGAAATAAACTGAACCGATGATTACCGATATTGGCGTTGCAACCACAACTCCAAGAAATCCATAAAATCTGATAAGTATAAGACCTAAAACAACATTCAATATCAGACAAATTATAGCATATTGAGTTTCATAGAAAGGCTTGCCGATTCCCCTGACGATCATCACGCCCACTCCAGTCAGCATGTTGACTAAAACCGCACAGACCAGCAGACGAGCGACATAGATCGATTTTTCAAATCCAATCCCCATCCATAAGTTGATCAAATAATTGGCAAAAACAATTGTAAAAATTAAAATCGGGAACGTGAAACTGGCTATGTATTTATTCCCCCGCTCATAGAGCTTTAAGATGGACTGTTTTTTTCCTGCTGCCTCTAATTCGGAAACGGCTGGCACAAGTGCAGATAGTACCAATCCAACAATCATCCTGCAAAAAAACGAAATCTTCTGCCCAATTTCATAGGCAGTAATGGAAGTCAGGTTCAAAAAATATCCGATAATGGTTTTATCAGTTTGTAAGTTAACCAAATTGGCAATGCTGCTGATTTGCATTTTTATTCCGTATGATAAAATCTCTTTTATCGGTTTGAAATCCAAATAAGAGAATTTGAATTTAAGATTTCTATTAATCTTTTTTGAATAATAGATAGCTGCCAGGCTGATTAAAAAAATTTTGATCCCCTGGTTGACGATTAAGCCTCTCAATCCAAATCCATAGTAAAGAACTCCAAAAATTCCAACTACATAAATCGTTGAACAAATCATATTGATTGAGTTGGTGATTTCCATCCGCTGCAACCCTTTCAGGATCGCCTGGAACACGCCGAAAGTATTGTTGGTGCCGAAAATAACAGCAGCCAAGACAAAAACGAAGATGGATTCACTTTTTAAATCTTCGGGGATATTAAAAAAACTGACTAATTGGTCTTTAATCAAAATTACAATAAAAATTAATACCAGTGAAAAAGTGAGCATAAAGAGAAAGCCTGCAACCATTACCCGGTTGAAATTTTCATGCTCTTTTTTTGTGTGATATTCTGAAAAATATTTTACGAAAGCTGTTCCTGTCCCAAGATCAAGTGCCGTAAAAATTCCAAAGATCATTGAAACCAATGCCCAGATCCCGAATCGCTCTGAACCTAATTTTAACAAAATATAAGGGATGATGAGGATTTGCAAAAACGTTGTAAAAATATTTCCAAATGCATTGAACAACGTGTTTTTAAAAATCTTTTGTGATACCGTATTCATACAATATACATTTTAAATCAATAATTCAATCCCACTGAGAAAAGGAAATGATGAGATTTTGACTGTCCTCGTTTATCCTGTTTTAAAATAATATTTTCGTCATCTGCGAATTCATAACCAAATTTCAAATAAAAATCTCTAAAAAACTCATAAGAAAACTGCAAACCCAGGGTACTTCTTTTTTCTACCGCTCCATCCAAAAAACCTGCCATCAAATCATCCTCAAAGCGATGCGGCAACTCCACATCCCCGCCGACGTTTTTATCCGCAAAATTCGCCCCATGCCGCCAGAACTCAGAAAAAAAGGTTAATTTGGCATATTTTGAAAATCGATAATTTAATTCAAGATATAAATCATCTGAATTGGGCCCAATTCGATGCCCGATTAGAGAATCATAATGCTTGTAGCTCAACGAATTCTCATGCGAATAAACAAACGGTCTAATTCGAGTATATTCAAGTCTTATATCCGCATTTTGAATCCTGAACGGATTAATCCAAAAAACGCCTGCCGAATAACCCAATTTATTCCCATACCAATCCGTACCCAATTTTGTTGTGGTGATGTCGTCGATGAGCAACATGCCATGAAATTTAAAATTTTTGATGACAGTGCATTTAAAATCCATTCCCATCATTATATTATCAGGGCTGCCGAGATAATGCTCAGCGCTGCGAAAGAACATGACGGGATTGAGATAAGCTGGCTCAAAACTTCTGCCTTTAAAAATTACCGTTTCTGATAAACCAAGCGACAGCCATTTCCAGGGCAGAAATTCCAGCCGATGGGCAGCTAAATATTTTTTCTTTTGTAAAATGTCCTGCTCGTGTTCTTCGTAATTAATTAAATGAGCATAAATACTGGTAAATTTAAATTTTTTATAAATAAATTCAAGCTTCAATTGGTCATACGAAGTGGCATAATCGGACAGGATCAAACTTCCGGTACGACCATTTCCCCAGAAATTGCTAAATTTGCCGAACGTTATTTGAATATGTTTGAAACCAATTTTCAAATAGGCAACAGTTTCATCGTGATATATGAAATCAGGCGAAGTAGCACGGACAAAAGCCAATCGAGGCAGCGTGTAATTACCAATTTTATATTTTCTGGTGCCCCATTCTTTGCTGTCCCTGGCATCGATAAAAAAACCGAGACGATCTCCCACATTGCCCCTGATGCGTATCCCACTGGTGTTTTGAAAAATCTTCTCGGTGTAGTCCAAAGAATCGGTGCTGTTATAAATTCGATGATGATACAGGATTGGATCGAAAAATACTTGAAACTGATCTTCGCTCCAGCTTAAAAAATTCCGATCATTTTCATAAACAATTTTCGGTAGAACTTTTTTGATATACTTATTATTGCGAATTCGATTAATCCTTGTTTGGTATGGAGTTAAATGTTCAATTAAACCATTTAGTTCCTCTTTGAATTCGATGTTTAAAAAAATTAATTGATCCTGCTCAATCTTGTTTAATGCTTCAAATTTTTGGTGTACCTGTGCCAGATATTGAGCAATTTCCATTCGGGATAATGGCCTGGTGGCATTTAAAACACCCTGAATAATATGCTTTGTTTCCAATCTATCGAGGTATTCATAGACCCAATGATTCATTGGAACGTAAGTGGTTTGGGGATAAGTTATGCTTGTAGTCAATAATACAATTATCCCGACTACAATCCAAAATACTTTTAATTTATTAAAATTGATTGACATATATTCTAAAAATTAATTGTCAATTGTCAATTAAGATTCAAATCAATTAAAATATTGGCGCAAAATCTCCACCAACTTCTCACTCGCCTTCCCATCGCCATAATGCCCCTGCTGATCGCCAGTGGGAGAAAAATCATTCATTGCAACAAGTATTTTCTCGACATCAGCGCCAACGAGACAGTTCCAGCCATCGGCAACGGTTTCCACCCATTCGGTTTCGTTCCGCAGCGTAATGCAAGGAACTTGATAAAAAAACGCCTCTTTCTGCACGCCGCCAGAATCCGTTAAAATTTTCTCAGCATTCTTTTCCAGTACAATCATATCGATAAAACTGACAGGCTCGATTAAAAAAATATTATCAGCTCGATCAAGCTTCTCATACAGTTGAAATTGTTTTAACAATTTGACTATCCTGGGATGAGCGGGAAATACGATACGATTTTTCGATTGAATTATCGCTGCTACAATATTACTTAAATTTTCAAAAGAATCGGTATTCTCAGCTCGATGGAGGGTGAGTAGAAAATAATTTTTGGGCTGAATTGGCAACCGATCAAAAATTTGACTTTTACGTTCGGCGATTGGGGCAAATTTCAATGCGGCATCGTACATCACATCACCAATATTAAAAACACCGCTGGTAATTCCCTCATCAGCTAAATTTTTGACCGCGGTGTTGGTCGGGCAAAATAATATATCAGCTACTTTATCAGCCACAATTCGATTAATCTCCTCTGGCATAGCTCGATTGAAGCTGCGGAGCCCCGCTTCGACATGAGCAATTTTGATGTGTAACTTACTGGCTGCAATCGCTCCCGCCAATGTTGAATTAGTGTCCCCATAAACCAACACGACATCGGGCTTCTCTTGCTGGAGATATTTCTCCACCCCGATCATGATTGCTGCCGTCTGTCTAGCATGACTATCTGATCCTATTTCAAGATTAATGTCGGGACGAGGAATACCCAGCTCTTCAAAGAACACTTTTGACATATTATCATCATAATGCTGTCCCGTGTGTAGAAGTAGCTCTTCATGTTGTTTCCTCAACGCTGATGAAACAGGTGCTGCCTTGATAAACTGGGGTCTGGCGCCAACGATTGATACGATTTTCATAACTTTTTCTCCCAAAGATGCAAGTGCTTTTGATGCTTACTAACAAGTTTTTATTAATCGAGCTTTTGTTTTGTTATTAAAAAAATATAAATTCCAGGAAAAATTTCAAATAACAGATTCCAAATTACAAATAAATTGCAGGCTCCAATACACAAATCTCAAATAAATCACAACTCCTAATCATTAAAACCTGAAGTTTGGAATTTGAAATTTGGGTCATTGAAATTTATTAAAGCTCTGATTCATCAATTTCAGCAATTTTCATTAGGTGTTTCAATAGTCCAATTTTTAGAGGCCTATTTCCATGTATCGGAACAGAAATACGTGCAGGAGTGCCAGGTTTCGTATAAACATGATGACTACCTTTTATTCTTTTCAATTCCCATCCCTTCTCTTCGAGCAGCGAAGCAAACTCTTTACCTGAAATTTGTTTCAAACCGCTATCTCCAAAATTTTATCTTTTTCTGAAGTTTCAACATCATTAATATCGACTGACAAACAAGCTTCTACTGCTTCATAAATATTATGAAGCAGTTCCTCGAATGTATCACCCTGTGTTGCACATCCTGGAATTGCAGGTATTTCAGCCCAATATCCACCCTCTTCAGCCTCATGAATAACGACTTTTAATTTCATGTCAATAACTCTCCAATGATCTTACATCAGCAATGTGTGAGAAAACTCTCACAATCTGTTTGGCATTTGAATTTTTGAATTTGAGATTTATTTGTTATTTATTATTTGAATTTTGGGATTTAAATTATTCCCATCCTTGATTTTCAAGCAACTGTTCCTCAGGCGTATCTCGAAAATACTTAGCAGGAACGCCGACAACGATCTGTCGTGCAGGCACATCACTTGTTACAACTGCTCCTGCTCCGACAACCGCGTCTTCACCGATTGTTATTCCAGGTAAAATGACGGCTCTGCCACCAATCCTCCCGCCACGTCTAACCGTGACGCCTTTAAAATGTTTGAACCTTTCTTCGGTTCTGCCCAAATAATTATCATTTGTCGTGGTTACCATGGGAGCTATGAAACAGTAATCACCGATCTCTGAATAAGCCGTGATATAGCAGCCTGTCTCCAATTTACATTTTTTACCCACTTTACAAAAATTTTCAACAGTTACCCCACGACCAACAATGGTATATTCGCCAATGGTTACATTTTCCCGAATAGCAGCCGTATCGGCAATTAAAATACTGTCTGCAATTTTACTGCCAGCATAGATCACCACCTGGGCGCCGATTAAACAATGACTTCCGATCTCTGCTGGCGGAACAGGCTCTGACTTAAAAATGCTCCGTTTCGCCCGCATTGGCTGTTTTCCGATCACTGTGTTATCATCAATTCGCACCTGGTTGCCAATAACCGTCCCTTCATGAATAACCACATTATTTCCAATAGTACATTCTTTTCCGATTCTGACATTCTTATTCACCACAACAAAGTTTCCGAAAGTGGTTCCTTCTCCGATTACCGCGCTCTGGTCAATAACCTTATTCATAATTCACCTTTTACTTTTCACTATTTCTTTTCACTATTCACCTTTCACTATTCACTAAAGATTCTTTCTCCATTCTATTAAATTATCGAACACCTCGTCCCAATTTTTTGAATTAGCCAGAAATGGTAATATTACTTTCAAAAATCCGATTCGTTTTTTACTGGTTCTCAATCGATCAATATTCAAATCGGGCAGGTATTTTTTCATATCCTCAAAGGGATAAGCGATCAAGTCTGGAAATGAGGCATATTCGAG
>Ga0209636_10009308_pt1 | contig 10024 bp, 3 predicted proteins | sample DeeMarSWOR152_54_FD_187464 | JGI IMG/M metagenome (GOLD analysis project Ga0209636, IMG submission 187464) | Marine sediment microbial communities from White Oak River estuary, North Carolina - WOR-1-52-54 (SPAdes) (version 2) | ecosystem: Environmental > Aquatic > Marine > Intertidal zone >... | reverse complement strand
AGAAGCATTAAAAGTGATAGACTCTCCGGTAAGTGTGGTTTCTGCGGATTCTGTAAAGTTGGCTACTGGCGGCCTATTCAAAACCGTTTTAATGGCGCTTGTGGAATTTGTTGCTCCATCGTCATCCGTAACTGTCAGTGTCACCGTGTAGTTTCCATCATCCACATAAGAGTGAGACACCACTACATCAGTGGCATTAGCGCCGTCTCCGAAATCCCAGAAATAGGAGACAATACTGCCGTCAGGATCATAACTAGAAGAAGCATTGAAGTAAATAATCTCACCGGTATACACGGTTTCTGCGGATTCAGTGAAGCTTGCCACTGGAGGGCTGTTCAACACCGTTTTAGTTGCATTAGCTGAGGCGGTAGCACCATCATCATCGGTAACGGTTAAGGTGACAACATAAACTCCATCATCTGTGTAAGAATGACTCACGATGGCACCAGTGGCGTTTGTTCCGTCTCCGAAGTCCCAGAAGTAGCTGGCAATACTGCCGTCGGGATCATAACTAGAAGAAGCATTAAGGGTAATTGTTTCACCTGTGTACACGGTTTCCGCTGACTCAGCGAAGGAGGCGACAGGAGCACGATTTAACACGGTTTTGGACGCAGATGATGTATCTATAGCGCCATCGTCGTCGGTAACTGTCAACGTTACTGTGTAGTTGCCGTCGTCAGCGTATGCATGGTCAACTACTTTACCTGTAGCGTTTGTTCCGTCTCCGAAGTCCCAAAAGTAACTAACGATGGTTCCGTCAGAATCATAGCTGTCAGAGGCGTTAAACGTGATAGACTCGCCAGTATACACGGTTTCGGCAGACTCTGTGAAAGAAGCCACAGGAGGACGGTTTAAAGCAGTCTTGATTGCGGTAGTAGTTCCAGTATCACCATCGTCATCGGTAACTATTAGAACAACAGTATAGTTTCCATCATCCACATAAGCGTGATCTACCACCATTCCCGTTGCGTTTGTTCCGTCTCCGAAGTCCCAAAAGTAACTAACGATGGTTCCGTCAGAATCATAGCTGTCAGAGGCGTTAAACGTGATAGACTCGTCAGTATATACGGTTTCTGCTGACTCGGTGAAAGAGGCTACAGGTGGCATATTCAAAATGGTCTTAGTAGCACTTGTTGATCCAGTCGCTCCGTCATCATCGGTTACGATCAGCGTAACCGTATAATTGCCATCCTCAGCATAAGCATGAGCAACCACAACACCAGTCGCGTTAGAACCATCACCAAAATCCCAGAAATAATTAACAATAATCCCATCTGGGTCATAACTATCGGTAGCATTGAAGGTGATGGTATCACCAGTATAGACGGTTTCCGCTGACTCGGAAAAACTAGCTACTGGCGGCCTATTCAAAACAGTCTTGGTAGCGTAGACGGAGTCAGCCGCTTCGTCATCATCAGTTACCGTCAAAGTAATAGTATAGTTATCATTATCAGTATAAGCATGATATGCCACCACGCCGGTGGCATTTGTTCCGTCGCCAAAATCCCAGAAGTAATTAACAATGGTTCCATCTGGGTCGTAGCTATCAGAAGCATTAAACGTGATAGTCTCACCAGTAAGCACAGTTTCGGCGGATTCGGTAAACGAGGCTACCGGAGGTCTATTGAAAACCGTCTTGGTGGCGGAGGCGGAAGCCATTGCCCCGTCATCATCAGTTACAGTTAGAATCACGGTATAGTTACCGTTGTCAGTGTATGAATGGTTAACAAGGATGCCTGTAGCGTTGGTTCCATCTCCGAAGTCCCAGAAGTAATTAACAATGGTTCCATCTGGGTCGTAGCTGTCAGAAGCGTTGAAAGTAATAGTCTCACCAGTGTATACAGTCTCTGCAGATTCTGCGAAAGAAGCCACAGGAGGACGGTTTAAAACGGTCTTAATGGCGGATGTGGAGTCCGTTGCTCCGTCATCATCAGTCACCATTAGAGTAACGGTGTAGTTGCCATCATCAGCATAAGAATGGTCAACCACAACACCAGTCGCGTTAGAACCATCACCAAAATCCCAGAAATAGCTTATGATGGTTCCATCTGGGTCGTAGCTGTCAGAAGCATCAAACGTGATAGTTTCTCCGGTATAGACGGTCTCCGCCGATTCGGTGAAAACAGCAACAGGAGGCCGATTCAAGACAGTTTTTGTTGCTGTAGCAGTGTCAGTGGCACCATCATCATCAGCAATCGTTAAAGTGACTGCGTAAATTCCGTCACCAACATATGCATGTTCAACTATAGTACCAGTGGCGTTGGTACCATCACCAAAATCCCAAAAATAGCTAACAATAGAGCCGTCAGGATCATAGCTGCTTGATGCATTGAATCCGATGACCGCACCAGTGTAAACTGTTTCAGCAGATTCAGTGAAAGATGCGACTGGAGGGCTGTTCAACACCGTTTTAGTTGCATTAGCTGAGGCGGTAGCACCATCATCATCGGTGACCGTTAAAGTGACGATGTAGGTTCCATTATCAGCGTATGCATGGGTTACTAGTATGCCGGTTACGTTTGTGTCATCCCCGAAATCCCAGAAATAGTTAACAATAGTGCCGTCAGGGTCATAACTATCAGAAGCATTGAATGTTACGATTTCGCCTGTATAGACTGTCTCAGCGGACTCTGTGAACGATGCTGTTGGATGTCTATTCAAAACTGTCTTGGTGGCGCTGGTTGACGAAGTTGCACCCCTGTCGTCGGTGACCGTCAAAGTTACCGTATAGACACCGTCATCAACGTAAGCATGGTTTACAGTTACGCCAGTTGCATTGGTGTCGTCCCCGAAATCCCAGAAGTAACTAACGATATAACCATCAGAATCGTAGCTGTCAGAGGCGTTAAAGTAAATGATTTCGTCTGTATAGACTGTTTCAGCGGATTCCGTGAATATTGCAATGGGAGGTTCATTCCTAAGAATTGTTTTGGTAGATGATGTTGAGCCTGATGCGCCATTGTCATCAATCACGGTTAAGGTTACAATGTAGGTTCCGTTGGCAGAATAGGCGTGTTCCACAATAACTCCGGTAGTGTTTGTTCCGTCTCCGAAATCCCAGAAATAAGTGGCAATGGAGCCGTCTGGGTCGTAACTATCTGACGCGTTGAATGTTATGGTTTCGCCAACATAGGCGGTTTCTGTGGACTCGGTGAAGATAGCCACAGGAGGTCTATTAAGCACAGTGACATCAGCAGAGATCGTGTCGAATAGTCCATCGTTATCGGTTACAGTTAGGACAACGGTGTAAGTTCCATTATCAGCATAAGAGTGGGTTATGATCTCGCCAGTGCCGTTGGTTCCGTCGCCGAAGTCCCAAAAGTAACTAACGATAGAACCGTCAGGATCGTAGCTTTCAGAAGCATTGAAAGTCACGGTTTCGTCAGTGTAAGGATATTCGGGGGTATAGGAGAAATTTGCTATCGGTGCAGCTCCCCACGTGTGTAGCAGCGTACAGTCTATTTCCCAACTATCCTGAGAAGTGTCCCCTGCTTCTGTTCCTCCCTTAAACCTTATGGTAAACGTGGAGCTAACTAGATAATCGGTAACTGAAACGTTGTTCCATCCACTTGACAAGTCGGTGAAAAGATTGTGCCATATAGAACCGTTCCACACGTCTACCTGAACGTTCTCTGAGCCCATTGTTCCTCCGTATATGCAAAGTTCTTCGTTAGGCAGGTTGTACGTGGCGTTCGTCCATTGAACTTCCAAATCTAGTTGATAGTTGACGCTAATACCCTTTCTTGTTATTGCGTGTAAGTAACAATCGTCTTGGGTATTCTCAATGTAAATTTCGAGTTGGTTTTGATCATTAATACCGCTTCCACCCATTAACCACTGGTCGCCACCAACATCAAATCTTGGAAACGTCCAAGAAGTACCGTATTCCCTTGCGATGTTTTGATAGTCACCCCAGCTACCAGCGCTCTCGAATTGAAGGAAGGCGCCAGAAGCGTCGGCTGGAACAGTTATATAATCATCTAAATCTCTCATAGTCCAACCAGTAGAAGTAGGAGACATATCGTCACGGTTGGTATCCAGCCAATCTATGCTCCCCTTGGTTTCGGCTACGAGAAAAAGTCTAGCCAAGTCACCGGAAGTTAAATAATACTCAAACTTGTCATTAGCATCAATTTTAACTACCAACAGTCCGATGTTGTATTCCTCCCATTCCCTAGCAGTCATTGCGTCTGTTGAACCCGCTGCCCTGACCAACAATGTCGTATCACTACCACTCGTCACCTGTCCAAGTAGGATTACCCCATCAGAATCGTCATCGACATATCCGTCAACACTAATAGTGTGCCACGCACTATCCGCTGTTAGCTCGGGCAATTGGACAGGAACAGTTCTGTATTTCGGGTCGTTCCCTTCCGTGTAACCCATAACGAAAAGTCTTAGAGCAGTATTATCGCTCCAATATTGAATATAGCGATTAGCATCTAATTTAACTATTTGCATTCTCCACGTTTCATCTTCAAACTCGCAGTATGATGTAGAACTCATGTAGTCGTTTGTATCTTCTTTGCCTCTAACAACGATGTGAAGGTCGCTTGAAGTATCTGAAACTTCGGCAACAATCACACCTGTAGCACTGGCAGGAACATCACCTGAAAGATCTAAATCTATCCATTGAGAAGTAGTTGTATAGGTTTTTTCGATTGGGCTATCAAGCCATGTGAAACCCCAGTCCGCCCCGCCAGTGTTCTCTTCTGTTAAAGTATCATAAATTGTATCTGGACCATATTGCTGAGCCGTAAAGTTTGAGTGTGTACCCTTGTCAGGGCTGGCGTCCACGTTGCTGGTGTTGTTATCAACATAATCATAGTCCTGTTCATCAGGAGAGCCTAAAACAGGGAACAACAATGGTACTAACAATAAGAAAAACAGCACTACAACGAGCACGCACAATAAAGAGTTAGCTCGTTTTTTTCTAGGCAAATTCACTCTCCTTCTTTCTACTTGTAAAAGAAAAGCATGGGTTAGAATTGTATGTGATTACAGCGAGACCTTCGCTAGCTCTCGCTGTTCGATTCACTCTTATGTTTCTCCCTTCTCCCTTCAGCAATAGAAGCTTTTTCTCACACGTGTTAAAAAGGGTTTTGGAATTGTCTTCTATATGGCTACACACGATGATTTTTGCTGAAATGCTCATGTCAACCCATTGTTGTTAGAGATTCGAAAAGGTTTAAGGGGTACTTCCGCGAAACGAATATTACAGTTTCAGAAATGTCATGTCTTCCGACACGCACGCCTTCTTTACCAAAAGAGAGCTGTTTCCAAAGCAAATGAGTTAATTGTTGAGCAAAACCTCTGAAGTCTAATTAACACACGCATGCCTCTTCAATGATGGCAAAGGCATACTATTCCCCGCGCGCGCTGGCACGCAGTTTTCTCATCCTTTTCCTTCTAGTCTTTTTCGAGCCCTTAAGTTTCCAAAATAGCGCAGCTGCCATAACTATCACTATCACCCCAGCAAATGCGCTGACCCACAGAGAAGGAACGTCAACTGATGGCGACGAGTCATCTGCGATAACTGTTACAGTTAGTTGATCCGTATCAAAGTTTCCTGCTGCATCTGTAGCAGTTAAGTTTACTGTATACGTGCCAGTTTCGTAGTAGCTATGGCTACATATGACACCTGTCCCGGTTGTTCCATCTCCAAAATCCCATTTATAACTCGCGATATTTCCGCTTGATCCACTCGCATCGAAAAAGACAGTTGATCCTACATTTGCTGTTTTGTCTGCACCAGCATGTGCAGTCAGATGAGCGGATATTATGTGGGAAACATCACCAAAAGGGATAACAGAGGGGTATGTGTCTCTATTGTTGTCATCTATGACATAGGGGTTATCCCATATTTTGTCGCTTCCAAGTTGATCTTGATTACGCCCCCTATACAAGTCTATATCAGTGTAGTCACTCCAGTAATTGCCCCCGGAAAGATAGTCACCATTCCAAATGCATATTGACTCATTAGGTGTGTTAGTATCAACACGAATAGGCGTTGGATTGTTGATGAAGTTGTTGCGAATGAAGGTGTTACTTGAAGAACTGGCCAGCTCAACGCCAAGGAGATCATTATTTGCTATGTTATTGTCAATAACTTGGTTATTGGATGAATCTACCAGCCACATACCATGGTAGTTGCCTATGAGATCGTTTTCCTCAATCGTGTTATAGAAGGAATTTGATGTCAAGGTTATGCCATGTCCTCCTTCTGAGCTGTTTGCAGCCACATTACTGACAATAAGGTTATCAGAGGAAAAAGCCAATGAAATGCCCACTGTGTTTTCAGACAAGTTGTTTGCTACAACTGTTATTTCAGAGGAATCATATAGCGCTATGCCATGCCCATTATTCTTCACACAATTATCTTCGACTACAGTTTCTTGCGAATTCACAAAGATGCCAATGTTGTTTTTTGCCACTCTGTTCCCAGTAATGCGGCATCGGCGCCCAAAAACCTTGATCCCAGCGTATGAGGTACCTGAAGATCGACTACTGTTTTGTATTGTAAACCCACTCAGGACAACGTCATTAGCAGTTACTTTAATAACCGTCCCCACTTTGTTTCCATCAATAATTGTGTTCTCTGTACTTTCTCCAACAATGGTTATAGGCTGTTCTAAATTTACCTGTTCATAATATGTCCCGTTATATACGAATATGGTGTTCCCCACATTTGCCTTTTTCAGTGCGCTACTTATGTTTTGGTAAGGAAATTCTTTGCTTCCAATCCAAGGGCCTGCTGTGTTGTCGTCATCTACATAAATCATTTCTGATTGTGCAATACCAAGTTTAGTTTCAAATGCTAAGGTTAACATGGTAGTCAAGAGTAGTTTCAACACAACCCCAGAAACCGTTCTCTTCAACAATTTTCTTCCTTCCACACATTAACGAATTTAACTTTGAGACAATGCTTGCGCGATTCCATAGAGTATTCTGATAATTCCATTTCATTCACAACAAGTTAACTACTCCAGTTATGAACGATTCAGCCCGTTTTTTCTTTTTCCTTCGGAGATAGACGATAACCAAAATGGTTGCAAATAGGATTGTTAGTAGCAGAATAACCCATATAAGAAGCGGTCGTGGAGACGGCCCAGACGGGCGCAATATTACTCTGATCGTTCCATCCACCAGTTCGTTGTCTTGAATGTTTTCTTCTCCATATACTGGGGGCACCCAAGCCTTGGTTGTGTAGTCTCCTTCATCTAGGCCAGAAGTGTTCCAGGTAAAAGTGAGGATGGTTTTCGCTTTTGGGAAGATTTCACTAATTGGGGATGGACCGATGGACGAGAAATTATGGTAGCCAGTAACACTGGAGTTCTCGGTTTCTGCTCCCTCATTTTTTATTGTAACGTTGATATCAACTAACTCGCCGATGTAAGCGATTGTAGTGGAGGTTACCACCCGAGTTATAGCTAGGTCGTGTAGTGTTATCTCGAAGGCTCCGGACTGGGATAAGCAGTAAGGTACTCTTCCAAGCGCTGGCAAAGCTGTATATGCTGACGCAGTGACGGATGCGTTACCAAGAGCCGCCCATCTGGGAATCTGGGCTTGGCATATGATGTTTTTCTGATCTGGCTCTAATATGGCATCGATTATTTCTCTTTTGTAGATTGGACTTTGTAGTTCGTCTTCCGCGGCAATTATGATTGTGGCGTTCTTTTTTGTTACGGGCATTATATATAGTTCAGATCCTGCAATTTTAAACGGATATTCTCAAATCGAAAATATTCCAACAAAGTCACTGGTTCGAATAGCCTTATAGGACACTACTGAAGTGGTTCTCGTATTGTGATGCATTGAGCCTGAAATCATCTTCTTTTCAACTGATTCGGTATGTTGATGGCTCCAAATTGTTGCATCATTGATCACCATGACATACCGTATTGGGCAGTGACAAAAACAGCGTCATAGAGATCTATTTTGCCACTAGGGTCAAGATCAAACTGTGGGTACCATGTGGGATCCCCTCCTTTTGATCCATAGGCGGCGTTTATCATTGTAGCGTCGTAGAGGTTAATTTTGTGGTCAAGGTTGAGGTCTCCAAGAGTTATTTCTACTGTGGCGAATTCGGTTTTTCGTAAATCCTTGTATCCTTTGTGCCATCCGTTCACAGTGACATTGTATGTTCCTAGGAGAGCATCCGGCGGCAACCTGAAACTCGCCTGGTACGTTACGCCACCAATTTCAGGCGGTTCAAATGTTTCTTCAGTGCTGTATTCAATGTTAAAAGTTGTGTTAACCTCCGGGCGCCAAGGTCGACCATGTTCTTTTGGCCAGTCTGAGTAAACGTTTGCATAAGCCATTCCCGTTCCGCTCGCAGCCCATTCCGGGATATTGATATCTGGCGTTACAAAACCTAGTACTCCATTTCCTATTATATTCGTTGGTCCGTACCATACTGTTTTTAGAGGTGTATTATCATTATCGTGAACTGAAATTGTCAAGAGCACTTGTTTATCAAATGGTACAGTGTTTTTCACAATGAAATAGAAATATGCGTTCCCTCCTCTGTTGAAATCATCTCGCGGGTTTTCGTTCACATCGCAGGAATAAAAAGAAATAATTTCAATCTGCCAACTTTCGTTAGGAACTTCTACTGCTGGTACAGTTCTCACGGCTACTATTTCGTTTTCGGGATTCTCCACCTGCACTGCTACAAGTCCTTCGTCTACTGGTTCCCAATTGAAAAACATTTCTCCGCAGACACTGACGAGTTCGCGGTAAGTGAACTCTGACGAGTTCGTGATATATGGGTAGACATCAACGTATTCACGGTAGGTGGTGACTGTGACTCTTAGAACAGATTGGGCAGAGCTAAGGTTTGCCGTTGAAATTAGAATGAGTAAGCTTAAGATGCAAGCAATATTACATACTCCCAGATTTTTTTTCGGCATTGACTCCTTCTCCTTGATAAATTCCTTGTCGAGCTAATTAAACATTGTTCTGGAATGACTTTAACGAAGGGGTAACTTCAAGTGTATATAGAACTGAATAGATTCAGAAAAAAAAGGGAGTTTTGGAGTGTTTTTGGTCTATCTTACGGTCGTACTATATTGAAGTTCGCCATCTCTTCTGCGCAGTACGCACATCCACCGTGAGATGGAAGGTCGCACAAACAGTTGGCGTAGACTGTGGCTAAACCAATGTACGCCCACTTCGGAATCGTTATGCACTCGAGCACTACAGTCTGACCGTCACCGTAGGTCACGTTCATGGGTCCAAGCTTCACGTAACCTATTGCCACACCTAGCTCGTCATACACCACTATCGTGAAGTAAGCGACGCGCGTCTGCTCTGAAATGCTGTCATATGTCACAGTGAACTTCAAGTGTTCGTCTTTCAGGTACTCGTCATACTCGGGTTCCACTGAGATGATGTCAATGAGGTAGCCCACTTCGAACGTTAGAGTGTCGTTTACGCATTCATCTGCAATGTCTACTGTGGCTATAACATCCCAGTCGCCGAAGACTTCACCCTCCGGATTCTCGCATGGCCAAGGTATACGGATGGAGACACATGCTACTCCATTCTCGTCAGTAGCGTCTTGTCTGATGATGTTCCATTCCACTGTTGGCCCTAAGTGCGTAATTTCGAACGTCACCAGCTTCGTTTGTACTGGGTCGAGGTTGTAGGTGACGGTTGCGCATAGAATGACTTCGTTTTGCGGTCCGAAAGCGTCGCTAGGCTTGTGGGGTCCTTGACCTCCGTACGGATACGGATACTGCGTGTAGACGTCAATTGCCCTTCCCAACGCCTTGTACTTAGCCTCGAAGGTTGCACCTTGCACTGTGTGTGGAAGCGGTGTTCCCGCTTCGCTGTTGTGCCATGGGCACATTTCTCTGTCTGGGTGTGGGAATCCAGCAACGTCCACTATTGGTTTCTCACAGTAGAACTCGTGTTCTGGGTCTACGGTGCATATGCACTCTTTCTGCCTGACAAGGATGTCAGTGCACACTTCGTCAACATGGAACGTATATGAGGCGTCAGTTACCATGTTCTTTAATAC
>Ga0209636_10009307_pt1 | contig 10025 bp, 2 predicted proteins | sample DeeMarSWOR152_54_FD_187464 | JGI IMG/M metagenome (GOLD analysis project Ga0209636, IMG submission 187464) | Marine sediment microbial communities from White Oak River estuary, North Carolina - WOR-1-52-54 (SPAdes) (version 2) | ecosystem: Environmental > Aquatic > Marine > Intertidal zone >... | reverse complement strand
ATGGGGAAAGTGAACCCAGGATTTAGGGCACAATTACGGACTGTCGCATTTTTGCCTATTGTTAATCCTGAATCCACCTCAGCGTTAGGCCAAGTTCCATCATTGGATATTTTACTCTTAGCAATACCTGCTGTAGGGCCAATATCATTGTTGGTGATAGTTCCATCCTGAATATAATTCCCAGAAACCCCCCCGGGAGTTAGACTAATGTCCTTGTCTGTAATATCTATGGGATAAGTAGCGGTGTAGATATTCACTGCCCCATTCATAGTAACTGTGCCGTTGAATACTGCGGTGGAATCGAATTGAGAGGCCATATTTGCATCCAAAAGGCCAGAAGCAATAGAGAAGTGATTATCATTTTGATCCCAAATATCTATTCCTTCGTAAATCTTTGCACCGTTCTCACATTTGACTGGGTCATAAAACTCCCAATAATCCGAAAAATCGGATTCAAAACGCCAATATGCTGTAACAGTCTCAACCTCCGCAACATTTGCATAAGTAGTTTGAGCATAATTCTTGGTGACAAACTTGTTAGAACTGGAAGGAATCCCTTCACCAGCCAAGGCATTGTTCTCATCTTGGGTTGGCAATCTTGAATTATTTCCCTGACAGGCAGTTCCGCTGGAGCTACCATATTTCACATACAAATCATTTCCCGTTACTCCCAAACCAGTGCCATTTAAGTCAGAAACGTCAACCTCAATAGCATCAGTTTCAACATGAATGCCGTCTCCTTCTCCTATATTCAGAATCACATTTCCCGTTCCACCTCCCTCCAATCCATCTCCAGCCGTTATCGTCTGGTCATCTTTAGCACTGGTTTCTATTGTCGCAAGTTTTGCCCCCATTGTGCCAACATTATAGCCATCAACATTACCAGTGACGATTATATCTCCACCGATATTAGCATCGTTGGCAACAGTAAGATTACCATGTAACTCCTTAGAACCACCTTTTGCTGTAGGGTCAATTATAACATTTGAGAATACGTTTAGATTGGCGTGAATCCCCACAGTATCATCGGTAAAATCATCTCCGAAACGAATATCATCACTTTCTACATAGAAATGTTTCGCATCACCAACAAAGTCTACATTTCCATTAAAATAAGCGGGGCCATTGACGGTAAAATTAGCTCCCGCACTGTGAGTATAATTCCCCGTTATGGTCTCATTGGCATTCTTGCGAGCAAAAACCGCCCCATCATAGGGAGTTCCATTCACATCAAGAGATTCAGCTATGGGAACAGTGCCGAGAGTTCCAGAGGTGGCAAAGACTATACTGGAACCTGTCTGGCTAATACTCATCCCCGTGCTGGCCTCGATATAAACATCACCCTTATAAGTGCTATCACCAGACTTAAGCGATGTTACTCCCCGGGCCGATTCTTGAGCAGCAGAGGCAAACCAGTTCCAGAGAATAGAGCCGTTGGACATTGTGCCTGCCCAACCAGCCTTAGCAGAGGACTCGGCATAAGTAGCAGAGGTAGAAACAAGATTGTGCTTAGTGGAATCGGCTAATTGGAAATATTTATCCACAAAAAGACTTCCATCCACATCTATGTTTTTGTCGCATTGGATATAATCTTCTACATATAAACCGTAGAAGGGAGGATCTCCTCCCTTAGCTCCCTTTATGCTATCCCCTTTATCAGCATCGTGTCCGATATAGACAAAATCTTTAAAGTGAGTCAAAAGTCCATCAAAGACACATATATCGCTTTCACCATCGCCTATATAAACATCATTCTCGAAATAAACTGGGGTCGTAACAGTATCCTGTTTGTCACTTCTGAAATAGGAACTTGCCTTCTGACCCCTAAGTGAATCGGCATCATTGGCATCCCAAGCAAAACTTGCCGAGTCTGCTACATCGGCACTATCCACCTTTGTCCCCGTAGGGAATACGGGAATACCAGAGTAGCTTTGTGTCCCAGTCCATTCCTGATCCTGATTCAATCGGCCATAGTCGGCTCCACCATGATAATTGCCAGTTCTTGAGTCATAGACACTATCGGATTTAATGGCAGCAGTAGTTCCTGAAGCAGCTATTTGTATGCCGGAATCCGTTTGGGTAAGAGCTATATTATTCCCTTGAAGAATCCAACAAGTGCCTTCATAAACAGAATCCCCGGAATAAATAGTCATCCCAGGCAAATTGCTACCAGTGGCCTTGAGGTAATTGACATGAGTAGTGTCACTTAAGAAATGCACATCTAAGGGGGAAGAAAACCAAAGGTCGTTAGGATAGTTATAGTAATAGCCTATGTATTTGGTTTCTCCTCCACCGAAGTAGATATACTGACTTATCTCAGGGGAAATTCCTATCTGTCCCAAGTGGATCCCGTTATAGAAATTCCACTTTTGTTCAATACCTTCAATCTTATTTCTCCGAGTGTAGTCATCGGCAGAATAGGTTGTCCCCGTTGAATCCCGCAGGCTATCGGCATATCCAGCCCCACCAGAACCAAGCAGATTATATCCATCAGTTACTTTCAGATATTTGAATTGTGCCGTATCGTAATCACACTTCCAAGTCCCTGTGTATCCCCATAAAAGACCTGTGCTGAAAGCAACTAACCATATTGCCAGTGATATTAACGCTAATCTCTTCATCATCAATACCTCCTAATACTCAAGCCAAGGATCTACATTCTCACAGATTTTCAAATCTACATAAACATCACCACTTACACCACTTCCCGATTTGCTAATTTTGAAAGATTCAGTCCCTACTTCAGTGATAAAAGCTCCTCTATCCTGTTTGAATCTTGATACTCCCACCGATGGTTTGCTAATGACGGAAGGTAGGGTATAACCATTCACATCAGTCAAATCTCCATAATTGATTTCTTTGGGACTATCGGGAGTGCCTTCAACTAAAAAGTTCGTTACATTCCATTCCTTTTGCATCTTACTCTCCTCCTACTGCTTCACGATATTTGGGTTCAGTATATTTTCCAGGTTCCATATATTTGGGTTCGATATATTTGGTTCCTTCGGGAAACTTTATAGTTTTCTTCTTCTTGCCTTTTTCGGTATAAAATAGCAATTCTTTCAGGGAAATCTCTCCACGCCACCAGCGACTAAAATCTCTCCAAGCTAAACTCCCAGGAACAATGGCCTTATATGAATACTTTATTTGACGCTTTGCTTGATCTCGTTGCCAATCGCTTCTTGCCGTTATATATTTCATCAATCCCACCAATATTTGTCCAGGAGGAGATAAATATGCTGGTAGTGGCCCCCAAAGGAATAGGAATCTCTTATAATCCAAACCCGTAGCCCTCCTTAATCCTTCCAGAATGCCCAATATAACTGCTGTTCCTTTTATCCAATTCAATCTCCAAGACGGGGGAATTGGCTTTCCCCAGCTTGTTTTGCCTCTTATCATACGACTTAAAGCTTCCCTGTGATGTTTAAAGAAAAAGTTCTGCCACCAACTTTGAAGGGTAGCCATAGCCCTCAAGGCGTGTCCTCTATACATCCAAGGCATATCAGTCGTAAAATAAAGCCACTGTGTTAAACTGCCTGCCTCTTCCGCTTCCCGCAAAATATCTTCCTTTTTCCACAGATACTTTTCCAAGGGAACACCATCTTTTGTAGCTCTTTTCTGAAGATACTTATAAAATCTGGAATTGGGATTTTGACATTGTTTTACCAAATCTTCCGCAGCATAATAACCAACCTTCATTGCGACATCTACATTGCTAAGATAATTCACCCCAGCGTGAGATTTTTGATAGGGAGCCATACCTGCCCATTCCACCTTGCGTAATCCTTCTGGTATATCCTCAAATCTTCGGGAGAGTTTATAAAAAGGAGTTTCTCTTAAATTTTTCATAACTTCTTTAGGGGTTGCCCAAAATTGGGCCTTCATATAGTGCCTTATTGGATATAAATCCATTGTTAAAAGCTTCTGAGTCAAAATATTCCTTAAGGCCAATTTAGGGCGTCCCCAGATAGTGGCTCCCATTACCAATCTACGGGTAATGTTTGATAGTGACATTATCGGATTGACAACAACTCGGTTAAGTGGTCTCAGAAAATAGTTTATGGCCTGGGTTGGTTTTTCTAATGTTTTATTCAACATCTGATCTAATTCAGTAGGATAATTAAAAATGTCATGTTGGAGAAACTTATCTATCTCCGATCTGGTGCGAGCAGGAATTTTATCCCCCAAGGCATTAAGCTCTGCCCTTAAAACGCTGTATGGTTCGGAAAGATAAATATCTCTTAAATCATATTTGATTAAAGCTTTTAAAACCTTGCCCAAATCTCTTGAGAAAAGCTTTTGTAAATCTTCTTTGACTTTCCTTTGTAATGCTGTCGGATTATAAACCTTGCTGGGCATATTTCTTTTGAGCCAATATTTCACATCTTCGGGGAAAGGATACTTCTTCTGAATTATCTGTCGGGCCAATTCATCCAAATAGTGGGTGATATAAGCCTTAACTTCTTTGATGGGTTCCAGTCCCAGCTTTTCGCGCATCTCATTGGTTCTTTTTAGCAAATTTTTTGTAAAATCCCGAACTTCGGTAAATACCTTTGCTTCTTCTGGAGCCAAGAAATCAGGAGCATCTGCGTAAACATCCAGCAAATCCCGCATTTTCATAATTTGACCAGTAGGTCGGTTCAGAATTTTTGCTACTGCTCTGTCTTTTAGTGAAATCTTTGCCTGTTTATTAACTCGCTTCACAACACGATCAACCCATTTAAATAAATCTTGTTGTTCCAAATAAGCCGCTTTTCTGGCATCTACTACTGGTTTCAATAAAGGTTCAGTTCCCAATATTCGTTGATAGTATTCTTTTGGTGTAAAGACTTTAGCCAACCCTGGCTCCTTAAATTGAATGTCAAAAAATTCCTTTGGAACTATTTTGGTTGAAAGAGGAATAATAGGAGGCTCCCATGGCTGTCTATGTGTAAGGCTTTCCATCGCATTGATAAAATCTTCCGCTTCTTCTCTTGTCATAGCTTTCATGCTACGTTTACCAGTCATTCCCTGGGCTAATCGTCTATATCGGATTGAAGAAAGTTTACCTAATTTTGTTTTACTAATAAGTCCGACTTTCCTTGCGATAGTATGTGCCCTGATAATCTGAACTTTACTGGCTGGCAATTCCTTGCTCGGCCACATCTCTTTCTGTTCACCTATAGGGGGATGAACCTTCCCTCCCGCCTTCAATGTCCTTGGATCTCCGATATCCCCCACAATCCGCAGGTTTTCATCAGGTCTCAATAGTTTTGTCTTCCCATCTTCCAATTTAACTAATCCACCGCTTCGTCCTCGACTCCAATAAACCTCTCCATTCTCAAGCAGAACAGCTTTGCCCTTGGGAATACTACCGGCCTTAACAGTCTTGACCTCACCAGCACGGGTCTCTGTCTTAGTTAGTTTCTCCACAGGCATTTTAAACCTACGCCCAATGGAGTCCTTCATAAGTGCAACCTTCTCTCCCTTCACAGTCGCAATCTTGGCTATTGGGGCAGTGCGGACTTTGCCCTCCTTGTCTCTGAAGGTTACTACGTCACCGACTTTTAACCCCTCAAGCTCCTTGGGAATGGTAAGGGCTTCGGGTTTGGCCAAAACAATATCTTGTTGTTCTTTTGTTAACTTTAATCTCGTATTTTTATACCAAAAGGCATTATGTCCTTTGGTAGGATGAATTACTTCCACTTTATTTAAAGGAACACGCATAGATTTATCAAAAATACTTAATACATTTGTCAGTTTCTCGCCTTTCAAGGGACTAACTTTTTTCTTTTTCAATACTTCCAATCCAACCGTAACTTTTTCTTCGGCTCTTTTCCCCTCCATCATCTTCAATAATCTCTTTTCCGCCAATCCACGATTGGCCTCCTTCAATGCCTTATTCACCGCATAGAGACTTTGGGGGGTCAAATGGGGAGATTTCTGCCATCTGGAAATTCTGCTCTTCCACTCACCGTCAACCAGCTTGGCAATGGGTTCTCCTGTTGGCTTCCCCTCTACATCCAGTCGGAATAGCTCTCCTTTAGCGGACACCGCAAGTTTGTCGCCTGTTTCGGTAACCCTGAAGGGGGAAGAGAGTTTGGGTTTAGCTTTAACCCGTTTAGCAAATTCGGGATAATCTCTGAGGACTTCAGGGGGAATAGGTTTTTTTTCAATTTTGGCCTGTTTAACAATAGTTTCGGCAAATTCTCTATGCTCTTGTGCGGCAGTTTTACCCGTGTCTCGACTAATCATTTTTGCTTCATTTAATGTCGGTTTTTTCCAGTATTTACGATAACGTTTAATCATCGCTTCCAAAGAATCTGGAGGCATTCTCTCTGAGCGAGCTTCATATAACTCTTCTTCCAAAAGTTTCAGTTGCTTTCTATCCTCCGCTAACCAGCCACGCCTCTGTGCTCTTTTTTTGATTGAGAATATTTCCCTTTCAATTTCTTGTGGTTCTCTGGTTTCTAATTTAGCCTTCTCCGCAGGCTTGACAGAGATAGCTTCAATTTCAGCCTGAAATTTCTTATATTGTTTCAATACAGGATGTTCATAAGGTTTCCCTGTGCTCTTAGAGACATCCGCACTTACCTTTTCCAATTTTTCAATTTCTTTGGGAATATCTGAAATTTTAATATGCATCTGAACTTTCCCACGCATTCCCCAAGTAGTTCCCAATGGGCCTTTTGATATATTACCACCTTCCGCTACAAATTCTTTAGGAGTATAAACTTTCTTTAATTCGGGGAAATAATATTGGGCATTTACATCTACTTTCTCCGCAGGCTTCGCAAGTTTTCTGATATAAGTCCCCTTGCCAGGGATAGCTGCTGCTCCATAAGTTATTATCCCTTCTTCGTAAAGTTTTTGGGCGGTTTTCTCATCATAAGCAGGAGATGTTATCGAAACTTTGCCTTTTTCCAATTCCTGTAACAATCTTTCCCTCTTGCCAATTTGAGGTTTCGCCAATTTACGTGCCTTCAACATCTCCTTGGCCTTGTCAGGGTAGGCAAATGCCCAATATTTGTTATTCTCCTTATCCTTCAGGAACAACTTCCCACCAGCACGGTCTTTGAAGGCTTGATAACGGATTGGGGTCAATCCTTTCTTGGTAGCCTCACCGATGGTAACTTCGGAGACTTGGGGTATTGCTTTCTTCTTCAACCCCAACTCTGGCTGTGGTGGTGGTTTCTTCTCAACTTTAGATTTCTGCCAATAATTGAGAGGTTCTGTTTGCTCAAGTCCAGCTTTTTTTAAATAATCTGAAGAATTTACAAGCCGTTCTTTTGCGAAGACTTCGCTAACTTTTATACGAAATTGAGGCGATACATAGATTTTTTCTCCTGGCTTTAACTTTCTTGCTATAGCCTTTGCCTCTTCAGTAGCCAATTCCCAAGCAGAAAGTTTTTTGCTTGGTTCACTAATCACTTTCTCTTTCTTGCTTATTCCTTTAGCTTCATATCGCTCGGAAACAGGAGTTTGTTTTTCAACTCGTCTAATTGCAGTATCTATCTTCATAGTTCTATCGCCAATCCGAGCAAAATCATATCCCTGCTTTTTAGCATTGTAGAGACTCTTCAGTCTGCCAATTCGAGCACCAGTTTTAACCATATTCATTCGCTGATAAGGAGTATAATCAGAAACTTCAAAAACCTTCTTTCCAACCGCTGGAGTTACTGGCTTAACCACAGGCTTAGCTTCAACAGCAGGGGGTTTAATTTCGGGCTTGATTTCAGATTTAACGCTTATTTGTGATGGCAAGGCTCTTCTACGATCAGTAACTATTTCAGGTTTAACAACTGTAAGTCCCAACTTTTTCTTTACCGCAGCCCACCAGGGTTTATCTGCTAATTTATTCTCTATACCAGAAGAGATAATGACCTTGCGAGGTTTTCCTGTTTTCCATACTTGACGAGCAATCTTATTGTAGTTTGGTATTGTTCCCCCAAGCCGTTCTCCCTCAAGTCCGTGTAAACTTCTTATCTTTTCTTTGGTCAAAATAAAACTCTTCGCAGGTATCTTGGTAAGTTTCTGAGCAATGCCTTTAGCTCCTAATCCCACTCCATAAATAGCAGCACCAGTTAGAGCCTCTTTTCCAACCTTTTTCAAAGTTTCTGGTGTTGGTTTATATCCTTTTTGGGGAACATATTCTTTCAAAGCTCCTCGGGTTGCACCAACTGCTGCACCTTTCCCCAAAGCAGCAGGTAAGGCTTTCAACAAACCTTTTCCCCCTAATGATTTTAATATACCTGTCCCAGTAGCAACTGCTCCAGCCCCTGGAGGTGTAAGCATAGCACTTAAGGTAGGCCAAAGAAGGAAATCTGCCAGTATGTCCATCCGCCGACTACCGCCACCATATAATTCATATCCAGGCTCTCTTGCTCTTTCTCTGGCTTCCATTGCTCTACCTAAAGCTGTTTGTTCCGCTGGAGTTAATTCCCTCGTTGGAACTTCAGTAGCAGGTCTCAATTCAGGAGTAGTAACTGCGGGAGAAGGAATTGGTTTTTGCACTCGTGTCGAAACCGCAGGAGCAGCCGTTGTCTCAAAAGTGGTTGGCTCAAATTGAGGGGTTAAAGCACCAATTTCAGGTTGAATCTTCGGAACTTTGGGTTTCGGTTGAATCCCAGCAATAATCTTCTGAGCTAAATCCTTTGACGGGCCGTGAAAGGTAGGTATGCCAGCACGTTTTGTAACTGTTTCAACATACTCCCGTGTCTCCGCAGGTCGCCGTCCCCCTTTTTTCACATTCTCAGGCCCCCAATTATAGGCAGTCAATGCCTTATCCCAATTACCACCAAAAGTGTCATATTGTTGTTTGAGATATGCCGTTCCTAATCGTATATTTGTCTCAGGGGCAAATAGACTCTCCCCAGGTTGCAATCCCATTTCTTCCGCTGTGCCAGGGAGAAGTTGCATCAATCCCCTCGCTCCCTTGTGGCTTACTGCATACGGATTATAGTTGGATTCCTTGCTTACAACTGCTCTAAGCACCGCCGAAGGAACACCAGTTCTTTCCGCTTCGGCTTCTATCAGAGCATCAATTTGGCTTCGGCTATACTTACTCTTAGGACGAATGCCCTGAATAATCTCTTCGATGTCAGCAGAAAAAGGCATATCTTAAAACTCTCCTCGTCCTTGTCGTTCCTCAAGATCGCCTAACATCTCTTGTTCGGTAAAACCGTTCTTCCCATAAGCATCCTTAACTTGCTTATAATCTGCCCCCAATAATCCCATCCATTTTTCCTTCAAAGAACCTTGAGTCATTGGCCTTGGGCCAAAGTGATATTCCATTAGCCTTTCGCCATGTTTGGCAACGGAGGAAGGTAAAGTCGGTTTCTTCTTATCCCAAGCTTGCCAAGCAAAGGAATTTATCATTCCCTTTTCAGTTTGTCCTCTTACACGCTCTCTAACTTGTGGCATTCCGGCAAGCGATTGAGTTTTGGATTCAACAAATGATGCTACTCTATCCCTAACTTGTTCAATAAATCCCTTCTTGCCACTTTCGGGAATTGCTTCCCATTGACCTGTATCTCGATTCCATGTTACCTTTGGTTTTTCACCATAGAAGAATTTCTCTGCCTCACTTGCTACTTTAAGCTCGCCTGGTGGTGTTGGGCCTCGGCCACCACCTTCAGTCAATTTCTTCCGTTGGCCTGTCGTATACTCTGGAATACTTATCCCCTTACCCACATAAGGATAACCTCTATATGTATTGGTATATTCAGTTTTCACCTCCGCTGGGGCTTTTTGCCAAGCTTCTGATTGTGTAAAACCTTTCCACTCCACAGGTTCAACCATCTCACCGAATCCAGCCCACATTCCAGCCAAAGCATTCGCAGCTTCCCGGCCTTTCACAACTTCCATAGCCTTGCTTGCTTTATCCCGCATTTCTTTTAACCGTTCCAAGGCTATCTGATATTGCGGTGAGGCTTGCTCTTGTCTCTGCCGTAGTTGTTCTAATAGAGCTTGATATTTTCCTTGGTCTCTCCTTTCCAATCCCCTTCCCAGACTTCTTCCGTATCCCTTTAAGGTTGGTTCAAGAC
>Ga0209636_10009306_pt1 | contig 10025 bp, 7 predicted proteins | sample DeeMarSWOR152_54_FD_187464 | JGI IMG/M metagenome (GOLD analysis project Ga0209636, IMG submission 187464) | Marine sediment microbial communities from White Oak River estuary, North Carolina - WOR-1-52-54 (SPAdes) (version 2) | ecosystem: Environmental > Aquatic > Marine > Intertidal zone >... | reverse complement strand
AGGGTCAGGAAAATGCGGCTATAAACAAGTTAAATGCTTTAATCAATCAAGTAGAAGCTCAAAGAGGGAAAAAGATAAGCAATGAGGAAGCGGAGGCGTTAATATCACAAGCACAAAGGATAATAGATAGTATCTAAATGAGTTGAAGCCTGAGAAGTAAGAGCAAATATTCCTATCAACATTCAATTACATGCGTAAGGGCAGGGTCATTTTCTTGGCCCTGCCTTTTTCATGTCTACCCCCATATGTTGTGTGTACACCGGATTAGCCAAAACCTTTGTATCCTGCTATGATTGGAAAGCCTACCACAAGGCTCTTAGCTTACGATTGCTACTAGTAGCATGGACTGGCTGAGGGGTGCATGTTACTGGTCCTACTATCATTCCGCCTCGATGATTTTATCGAATAGCGTGTGAAATCTGCGCTGTAACATGATCAACTTCTATCACAAACAATAAGCGAATGCTGACTAGGAAAACTGCTTCCTTAGAACCGCCATGAAATAGGGTTCTACCCTGTCTATCTTTTCTATGATCTCTCCATGGTTGTCGAGGTAGCCCTTTTCATGAAGAAATCTCGGTTTGCCCAAACCCCACTTTTTGAAGACTACCTTTGTACAGACCCGGATTATCCAACGGATAGCTATGCTAAGAATGTCCCGCTATCACTCATTATCTTTGGGAATCGTTCCGATAATTGATATCCCATATCCCCTATATATTGCGCTGATTTTTCGATTGACGCCCAAGATTTTCTATGGTATACTTTTTTTTAGCAAGAACGTAATTCACTCAAGTAAGCTTTCCCATTCGTCATTCTTCGAGCTCTATTTGTGAGCGAGTAGTGCACCGTAAAGAAATCATCCCGTCTATCATGAGCCCCGAAAAATCATACCGAAGACCGACGAGAAGATCTTTGTACGCATATTGGCAGGAAAACTACGTACTTGCCTTTTCCGTTTATCTCTCTATATGAAGGGTTACAATGAAAGACAACCCTCCTGAACCAGACAGTTCCGGTGCGGCGCCAATACCAGTTGACCCCTATAAGGAGATCAAGGCCAAGCTCGCGGAGTTTCTCCTCTCCCTGATTCAGGCCTTCCTCCGCACCGGTTTTTACACTTCCGATCATCCCGAAGCGAAGAAGGCCAAGGAAGGAATCTACGGAGATTTTCAAAGCCTTTTCACCGGAAAGGGCGAGCTGACCTTCCTGGTTCGCGATGATCCTGAAGGGAAAAATATCTTGATCGAAGGGGTACTGCCAGAAATCCACAACCTCAATTCCCTCATGCTACGGGGGATGGCAGAGATGTACGCCCCCAAATTCGCCAAATTCCTCGACCGGAAAGATCTCATTAGCTTGACCCTTAAAAATTCTATGACTCAGACGGAATTCACCAATTTTGTCGACGTCATGGGCGAACCGATTTTCGTGGACACCCACGAAAAAAGCGATAAGGAACGATTCGGCCAGATTCTGAAAGAGAGAGGCGTTCTCAACATTTCATACATCTTCAGTGAAGAGCTTCTGGCCTTAAAGCGGAAAATCCCCTGGCGATCTCAAATCGCCCTTTCCCGTCTAAAGAAAGACTTCAGAATGATCCCCCTCTTTCTCGATCTGGACGAAGAAGGCGTGAAAAAGATTAGAAGGCAAATCATTCAGGACATTGCCCGGCCTATCCAAAATACCCAAGTCATCTTTCCTGTTTTGATGAATACTGATCTCGCCGAAACCGAAGAATTCAAAGAATCTGAGATTGACGAAGAAATAATCGCCAGTCTCCCTGATGAACTTCTCTTTAAGCTATCCCAGACATTGCTCAAGGAGACCGTCCGCCATGGGGAGACTGAACCTCCTCAGGGAAAATCGGTACGACTTGCCAGACAGGTCGTCTCCTCTCTCAATGCAAGGGAAATCAAGGGAAGGGCGTCTATCCTCGAAGAGTATTTCAAACACAAACTTATTCCTTTTGAACGGCTTCCAGAGGCCACGCAGCGCAAGATTAAGTTTGAGCAGTTTACAAACAAATTCCTTCGGAACATCGACCCCTTTATGAACCAGTTCGACAAGATTCAGGACAGAGAACGATATCTTCAAGCGGCCCGAACCTTTACAAGAATCATTCCCGAATTGATTCGCCGAGATCGGTATGAAGAAATCCTGAAGATCATCACCCATATCGACCGCCACTCTGATGAGAAAAAAGACCTCTCCATTTATGCAAGGCAAATTCTAGAGGAAATCGAAAGGGGTGAGATCCTACAGACATTGAAGGGTAAGTTTCTGACCGGCACCAATGAAATGCGCTTGGCCATTGCCCCCATTCTCATTAAACTCCGTGCTGGATCTGTGCCTCACCTTCTCTCACTTTTGAGGCAAAGCACTGACCACTTGGTCCGAAAACATGCCTGCGAGATACTCCTCCAGATTGATTCCTCGGCCATCAACCTTGTTCTCGATGAGCTAAATAAACGGGAATTCGCGACAAAGTCTGCCATCGACATCATCCGGGTTTTGGGAGAAATGAAGTGTGATGAGTGGATTCAACCCTTTGCCAGAACCCTGCAGGGCTATCTCAATCATGAAAACCCTCACCTCAGGGGGGAAGCTCTGGGGGTATATTACAAGATCATGGGTGGTGAGGGTGAATCATTGTATCTCGGTCTCCTCAATGATACAGATATTGGCGTTCAGAAAAGGGCGATTCAGTGTCTTGGGGGAATCAAGAGTGAGATTGGCCTGAAAAAATTCCTCGAAATGTTGAAAAAGGCGGAGGAATCTCCCTCAGATAAGGATCTCCAAATAGAAGCCCCCCTTTTTAGGGCTCTTGGTTTTTATGGGAACCTTGAACTGCCAGAGATAGGGTTGCTTGAGGATTTCTTGATCGAGACACTTGACCGCCGGCTCAGTCTGGGGGCCCTTCCCCTTAAGTTTCTAAAGAAAAAAAAGAAATCCCTCAGCGAGGGAGCAGTAGCCGCGATTTGCGAGACCTTGGGGATGATTGGAACCGACAAATCCCGTGCTATGCTCCAGAAGTTAGAGAAACAGAAGGGCAGGCAGTGGAAGAATACGGCCGAAGAGGCACTGATAAAAATCGTCGAAAGAGAAGAGGGTAAAGGCTCAGTCAAGGCCCCTTAGCACAGATCTCCATACCAGGAAGAACGATTCAATCCGGGCTATCAAAATCCCTTTTGACACCCCCAATTAATAGCTTCAGCTCTTCGAGGAACGCTGCGAGAAGCATGCCGGCGGCAGTGTAAGATATCCAAATAATTAACAGTTTCTGGATAAATAGATCAATGGATTTTGAATGGCTTCGTGACTGTCGAAAAAGTCCAAATATTGCCCTTTATCGAAATTGACATACAGTAAAATCAACCACTCATAAGGCCCAAAACTACCCTCTGAGGTTTTTTCGACAGTTTCGCTATAAGTAGAAAGTCTCCCATAAGACTCCTGGCTTATGATTACTATTCGTACCATGGACAGGCCGGGTGCAATATTCCTAACTAACTAGACAATTTCGCGTAATACCCATCCGTACCATGTTTGAAACGCAAATCTTCGCCCAATGTCACATCCTGACTCCAAGCACTAACCAAAGTCCTGTCAGCTGCCCGGCACCTCGATTGACTTTTTGTTCAATGTTCAGGTGGCACCTTTCTTTTTCCTCACTTTGAAAAGGGCACACTCCAATCTCATAAACTCCTTCGTGTGTCTGTCGTGCTTCAGAAGGTCAATGCCCAGCCTGCCCGCAACTTCCTTAACAAATGGAGAGACCGCAACATCGCTTTTCGGCCATGCCACCCTGAGTTCCCTCAAGAAGATGTTCGTTGTTACCGGGCCAATTCCCTTGAATTCCTGAAGCCTTGTTTCGAGGTCTCTTGGATCAGTAGCTGCCTCATAAAGCTCAGTTAACCCTCCGTATCTCTCCTTAAGCGTCCTGGCTATGTCGAGGAGGGTGGTGGCGGTAGAGAAGTCGTACCGTACATACCGGCCGTCATCGAGTATCCTCACCAAACCGTCCCAGCCCGTTTCGAGAATCCTATCCGGGGTGGTCACGCGGTTCTTGGCGAATTCTATGTAAGTTTTTATGGCGATCTTTTCGCTGATCCTTTTCCCAAACAGTATTGCGGCCAGAAACCATTTAAAGAGTTCTTGCTCGTCATGCCTTTCGAGATCGATCTCCAAGGCCTCGGAGTAGAGCGTCCCGTATGTCTCTATCAATGTTACTGCGTCAATTTTCCCTTTCATATGGTTCATCGTCTAGGAATGGAGGCCTTTTCGGAGCCAATTGGATTTCCTTCTCTGCGAGCTTCTCAGGGGATGCCAGGGGTCAGGAGACATGATGTGTCTTGCTGATATTTCATCTTGTTCGTTGCTGGAGTATGGTTTCAGCGATTTCGGCAAAGCCTTCCCCTCCATCCTGTGTCGCAACATAGGCCGGTAGGTGCCTCATGCGGTCGGCAAAGCTGACGATGTTCTTCACTCCAGCGGTGTACGGAAAGTATTGAAACATGGGCTCGTCATTGGGGGAGTCACCGCAGAACAGGAATCGTTCCTTATTGACATCCAGATCCAGTCCCCAACGCTCCTGAACAAGGGTCTTTGTCATCCCGAGCTTGTCGTAGTTCCCAAACCAGCCATTCACATGGATGGAGGAGACCTTGCAGGTTGCTCCGTGTTTTCTAAAGATCTCGCATATCCGGTCCACAGCCCTTTGATCCAGAGGCCTTACGTCCTCGCAATAGTCGATGGCTAGGTCAGTCTCGCGATAGACTTGGTCGCTGGCGATGGCCGTGCCTGGAACCGAGGCCAGGATCTCATCACCAATGCGCGTGAGGCGGTGCCGTCTGTCGGCTCGAACCTCTTCTGGATCCAGGAATCGCTTCTTGAGCTTTCGTTCCCCTTCATCCAACCAGAAATAGAGCGCACCGTTCTCTCCGACGACTCCATCCACAGGCCACATACGGGCAATGTGATCACACCATCCTGCGGGCCGGCCTGTTATGGGAACAACGTAGAGGCCAGAGCCTTTCAGTTCCCACAAGGCCCGGTATGCAACGGCACGAATCTTACCGGAGGTGGTAAAGGTGCCATCGATGTCGAAAAAGAGGCCAATCAGCCTTTTTGCGGTGTCAACACTGATAGTCTCGATAGAGGGGATCATGATCGTGTCTCCACTTTGATCCAATCGGTTTTATTCTGCTTCTTTATAAACCAAAGTTGCCCGCTTGCCAACTTCCCATTTGAAAGCCTCGGATAGTCCTCCCTTGACAGCCTTTATGCATAATGGTAGTAATTTTGCTCTATTCAACTCGCATGGTCTTGGCCACAAAGACCGCGTTTTCCCCGACGCACAGGCTGAGGTAGATCTGCACCTCATTACGATATACATGGTTTACTTGATGGAGAGCTGCATGCACGCCGGCCGTCAGCTGTTGTACTGGCGGCAATCTGCATAATGTGTTTTCTGTCTTGAGGGAGGCTTTTTCCGCGGAGATAATATATAGGGCTTCAGATATGATGATTAGAGGAGAGGGTGTTTGGAGACACAGGTATTGATAATAGGGGGCGGGGCCACGGGCACAGGCATTGCTCGGGACCTGGCCCTGCGCGGTGTTCACTGCATCCTGGCTGAAAAAGGGGACATAAATGACGGTGCCTCCGGCGCTAATCACGGGCTTCTGCACAGCGGGGCGCGCTACGTGTCCACCGATCCAACGGTCACAAAGGAATGCCGGGAAGAAGGCGAAATCCTCAAGAGGCTGGCGCCCCATTGCATTGAGAACACCGGCGGTCTGTTCGTGGCGGTTGAGGGCGACGAGGAGCGGTATGTGGCGGATTTTCCCCATTTGTGCTCCAGATGCGGCATCCCCGTCCGGACACTGGACGTCAAGGAGGCCCGCGAACTCGAACCCGCCCTTTCAGAGAAATCAATCGCCGCCTATGCGGTGGAGGATGCCACCATTGATCCGTTTAAGCTTTCCCTGGAAAACGTTTCCCAGGCCCAACAACTCGGAACTACCGTGCTTCGGCACACCAAGGTCGCGGGTTTCAGAAAGAGCGGGAGCCGCATCCAGGCCGTCCGGCTGCTGAACGTGCAAACCGGCGAGGAGACAATTGTTGAAGTGGAGCAAGTAGTCAACGCCGCCGGGGCCTGGAGCGGCGAGGTCGCTGCCCTGGCCGGTGTTTCGATCGATGTGGTCTATTCAAAGGGCAGCCTGTTGGTCACCGATAACAGGCTCGCAAACCGGGTTGTGAATCGTCTGCGCCGGCCAGCGGACGGAGACATTTTGGTTCCCGGCGGTACGGTCTCCATCCTCGGAACGACTTCAGTCCGGATCGGCTCCCTCGATGACATCCGCCCCACAATCGAGGAAGTGGACCTCATCGTGGACGAGGGAGCCGCGATGCTCCCTGTTTTGGAAACCACCCGCTATATTCGGGCGTATGCCGGGGTAAGGCCTCTGATGAACGCCCAAAGCGAGAAGGACGACCGTTCCGTAGGTCGGGAATTCGCCCTTTTGGATCATGTGAGGGATGGCCTGGAGAATTTTGCCACGATTGCGGAGGGCAAGCTTACCACCTACCGTTTCATGGCGGAAAAGACGGCGGATCTGGTCTGTCAGCGGCTGGGGATCACCAGTCCGTGCCTAACTCGAACCCAGCCCCTCCCATCCACCGACGCCGGCAAGTGGACCGAACCGGGACTGGGGCCAAGGTTGTGGCTTAAACAAAACAATCCCGAAGACCCACTGCTTTGCGAGTGCGAGATGTTGCCCAAGAGTGTCATTGACAGTGTCATGGGGTCCATTCGAGAACAAAACGGCACGCCGAGCCTCGAGGCCATCAGGCTGCGCAGCCGGATCGGCAAAGGCCCCTGCCAAGGCACCTTTTGTGGACAGAGGGTTACTGCCTATATGTATGAGCGGGGCGCACTGTATTCGGATCAGGGCTTAACCAATCTCAGAGAGTTTCTCCGTGGGCGCTGGATGGGGGAACGTCCCATTCTCTGGGACGGGCAACTGATCCAGGCGGAGCTGAAGGAGGCCTTGTATTGTGGGCTTCTGGGCCTGGAACTTTAGGGCCCAAATTAAAACAGGAGAAGACACCAGGAACATGTCCAACTCAAAATCCACAGAATGTGAGCTCGTGGTCATTGGCAGGGGCATGGCTGGTATGGCCTCGGCACTTTTTGCGGTCAATCGGGGGCTTTCTACCGTGCAAGTTGGCGTGACCGGGGAAATCATATTTGCCAGCGGCCTCCTGGACCTGATGGGCGTACACCCCATCCAGGAAAAGAAATCCTGGCGTGATCCCTGGGCCGGAATCGACGCCTTGATGCGGGACGTCCCCAACCACCCCTACGCCCGGCTCAAAAGGGAAGAGATCCAGGCCGCCTTGGAGGAGGCACTCTCCTTTCTGCAGGAAGCGGGGCTTCCGTACTGCAGGCGGAGGAAGCGTAACTCCGAGATGATTACCCCGCTGGGAACAATCAAGCGCACCTACTGCGTCCCCCAGACTATGTGGGGCGGTGTCCGGGCCCTGGAGGAAAGACACCCCTGCCTGCTTGTCGATTTTCGCGGCCTTAATGATTTCAGCGTTCGTCAAATTGCTGCCACACTGCAGGAGAAATGGCCGGGTTTACGTGCAACCCGCATCCCGTTTCCAGACCCCAACCATGCGAGCGAGCTTTTCATGGGAGGGATCATGGCCCAGACCATGGAGTTATCGAAAAACCGGGAGAGGCTTGCTCAGGCGGTGCGGCCACAGGTGGAGGAGGCCCAGGCGGTGGGCATGCCTGCAATTCTCGGAATGTGCAGAACCCAGGAGATTGTTGCGGAACTGGAGGAGCGAATTGGCGTCCCGGTGTTCGAAATCCCCACCCTGCCCGTTTCCGTCCCCGGCCTGCGTCTCAATGACGCCTTTAGACGGCAACTCTCGGTCAAGGGGGTTCAGCACTTTTTGCAGAATCGGGTCCTGGAGGTACGCCGCAGGCGTGGCGGGGAGTTTGTGCTCCTCATTGGCAACGAGACCACGGAACACAGGATACGAGCGAAGGGAGTGATTTTGGCCAGCGGTCGGTTCTGGGGCGGGGGGCTCTACGCGGACAGAAAACGCATCCGGGAGACGATCTTCGATCTCCCTGTTCACCAACCGAGAGACAGGAGAGGGTGGCACCGCACGGACTTCCTGGACTCCGGGGGGCATCCGGCCAACAGGGCGGGCCTGGAAATCGACGAGTTATTCCGACCCCTGGACAGCTCCGGGGGCCCTGCCTTCGAGACCCTATTTGCCGCTGGCTCCATCCTGGCGCACCAGGATTGGATGCGCATGAAGTGCGGCTCGGGTCTGGCCATCGCTACTGCTTATGCTGCGGTGAACGCTTTTGTGAAACTAAATGGATAAGGGATAAGGAACATAGAGTCGAGAGAGGGACCGTTTGTTCTGTAAGAAGAGGGGTTTTTGATGGAGGATATCAACCTGGTCCGGGCAGACCCAAACTTCAGGAACGAGTTGGCCAAGCAGCCGGGCGGGGAGAGGATTTCTGCCTGCCTCACGTGTCAGACGTGTACGGCGAGTTGCCCTATCACCAGGTTCAACGATAAGTTTAACCCGCTGCGGATCATCCGCCTGGCTCTTTGTGGTTTCAAGGAGGAGGTCCTTGCAAGTGATTTCATATGGCTCTGTTCGAGCTGTTATGCCTGCCAGGAACGATGCCCCCAGGGGATAAGCATTCCAGAGTTTATGACCCTCCTCAAGAATTTGGCCGTTAAAGAGGGATCTGTGCCAATCGGGGTGAGGGCACAGATGAAGGCCATCAAGGGTGAGGGCCGAATCTACCCAATCGATGAATTTGACAACAAGAAACGGAATAAGGCTGGCTTGCCGTCATTACCCACTTCGTGTGAGGCGGTAAAAGAGCTGTTTCCTGAGGAAGGGGATCCATGAAATACGCTCTTTTCTTGGGCTGCACCATTCCCGCAAGATCAAGGAACTACGAGCTCTCCGCAAGAAAAGTCGCGGAAGAACTGGGTATCGAACTGGTAGACGTGGAGCAGTTTATCTGCTGCGGTTTTCCCATGAAGGCCATTGACCAGTGGTCCTCGGAGATCATGGCCGCTTATAACCTTTGTTTAGCTCAAGGGCGAAACCTGGATATATGCACCCTATGCAGTTCCTGTGCATCCGCCCTGACGGAGGTGGCCCATCGCTTGTCCAAGAAGGGCAGTGAAAGGGATCGGGTAAATGAGCGATTGTCCAGGGTTGGACTCCAGTATGGCGGCGGGGTCAAGGTTAGGCATTTTGCGCGTATCCTCTATGAAGAGGTAAAACCGGAGAGAATGAAGGAGCACTTTCAAAGGGATTTGAGTGGTCTGAAGATAGCTATTCACTATGGGTGCCACTACCTTAAGCCTTCTGAAATCTATGATCGTTTCGATGATGCAGGGGACCCACAGTCCATCGAAACGCTGGTCGCCATGACAGGAGCCCGGGTCGTTCATTACCCGGGGGAGGAAAAATGCTGCGGGGGTCCGGTGCTTCCGGTGGACGAAAGGGTTGCCCTGTCCGTGGCAAAGGACAAGCTGGATGCTCTTTCTGATGCCTCTGCAGACGCACTCTGCCTGGTGTGTCCTTTCTGCTCTGTGATGTACGATAGCAATCAGAAAAGCATTGAATCGGAATATGGCACGAGCTATCAGGTGCCCGTATTGTATCTAACCCAACTCCTGGGCTTGGCCATGGGATATGGTAGAAAGGCATTGGGCTTGGATATGAATGTGGTCAAGACCAGGGAGCTCCTTAAGAGGTATTTTGAATAGTCCTTTCTGCAAAAGCCCATTCGATCACACACTTCCTACTCTTTCCCGATCTCAAAGGCCGGGGCAACGACCTCTCCGAGGCGATGGTATTTCATCGTCGTGATGATGTAGATAAGGGGATCGATCTTGACCGGGTCTGGTTTTCCATCCGTCAGGCATTCCTCGGTGATGTAGGTTTCAATGATTTCACCGACAACC
>Ga0209636_10009305_pt1 | contig 10026 bp, 9 predicted proteins | sample DeeMarSWOR152_54_FD_187464 | JGI IMG/M metagenome (GOLD analysis project Ga0209636, IMG submission 187464) | Marine sediment microbial communities from White Oak River estuary, North Carolina - WOR-1-52-54 (SPAdes) (version 2) | ecosystem: Environmental > Aquatic > Marine > Intertidal zone >... | reverse complement strand
CATCAGATTGTGAAGTACGCTGTATAGCAGTTGATCAAGAAAACGCCAAGTGGTTTGGTTCAAAATGGGCCGGAATATCGAAATATGTTGAGGGTCCTACATCAGTAATGGAAAATACAACAGTGCCTGCTATCATGGGTATCCGGGGAAACTATCCCAATCCGTTTAATTCATCCACTACCATCGAGTTCAACCTGGATACGAAAGGTTTTGTCAGGCTCGATATATTTAACATTTTGGGTAAGAAAATCAACACGCTATTGGCGGAGAATCTTTCAGCAGGAGCTCATTCAGTGCGATGGGATGGAAGAGATTCGAGAAGCGTGGAAGTTGCGACCGGTATTTATTTAGTGAAGCTACAGTTGGGTAATACAATTAAATTTCATCGGATGGTGCTGATGAAATAGCTGTGTCAATAAACCAGGCGGTGTATTTCATCATTATTTCCGCTACACGAAGATGATTTCTGTTGCAATTATTATTTGAACTTACGATTTATTAATATCACACAAAAAGGAGAAAATCATGTCTCGAAAACATTTTCTCTCAATGACGCTTTTTATCTGCTCTTATCTTCTCACCTTCGTGCCACTTGCTGCACAGGAAGAACAAGGTGAAAAAACTAAAATCAGCGAGCGAATCGTTGAAGAAAAACAAACACATCAAGATACTACATATCAAGAGCCAGGTACAGCATTTTTTTTAGAATTGGGTGGGAAGCTGTTCGGCTCAGTAAATGCTGATTTTCGAATAAATAAATCAAATAGGTTGAGTGTTGGTATTATGCCAAGTTTAATGTACTATCATCTTCGAGGAGAGAAAAATAATAAATTTGAAATTGGGTTTGGTTTTACTATCATACCTGTTAGTGGAGAAGGTGGGGATTTTTTGCATGGAGTTATTGGATATAGATATCAAAAAAAGAATGGCTTATTATTTCGAATAGGTTTTACACCAATAGTTATTGTATCTGAGTGGTCGTTTTCGCCATGGTTTGGTATAAGTTTAGGTTATAGTTTATGAATACATTCTAATACTCTATTGAGAAAGTTACTTTATTAAATAATTCCAAATCACCTTTTACCTTAAAACAAGGAGGATTAAAAATGAGTTACTTTTTAGCAAGGCTTTTGACCAGTTTTGTCGTTTTGTTTTTTGTTAGCGCAACAAGCGCTACAGCCAAAACGCACACCTTCACTCGTGCAAATGTTCGAGGAAGTGATTTGATCTTCACGCAGAAACATTGGATGGTAATGTCTGGGAATGGATCCAAAATTACATTTTGCCAAAGCATGGCAAATCTATACAATTTGCTGAACAGACCTTCGCATTCTCAAAATTTCGAGAATGGATATCATAAAATCACCATTCTGCAAAACATGACAGATGAGAATGGCTTTAGAATTATCCAGTCTTTAACACAGCAGTGGGAAAATGAGACCTGGGTGAATGTTGAGAAAGGTACTTGTACTTATGACAATGGGAATCTAATTGAGGAGTTATACCAACAGTGGGAAAATGAGACATGGATCAATTATATGAAATGGACTTATACTTATAACAATGAGGGTAGTGAGGAGTTAGTACAAATTTGGGAAAATGAGGCCTGGATTAATGAGTCGAAAGTGACTCAAAGCTATGATGCCAATACAAATCAGTTTAAGTTGCTGTGGCAAAGTTGGGAAAATGAGACCTGGGTTCCAAGTATGAAATGGACTCTTAGTCTTGATACCAATTGGAATGTGACTGAGCTGTTAATACAATTTTGGCATAATGAGACCTGGATTAATCATGCGAAATGGACTCATACTTATGACAATGGAAACCTGATTGAGAGGTTATTACAAAGCTGGCAAAATGAGATCTGGATTATTGATGAGAGATCGACTTATAATTATGACGCGAATGGGAATCTAATCGAGGAGTTAGAACAAAATTGGGAAAATGAGACCTGGGTTAATGATTCGAAACGGACTTTTAGTTACGACAATGGGAATTTAATCGAGGAGTTACACCAACGGTGGGGAAATGAGACCTGGAATAATTATTCCAAAGAGACTTATAGTTATGACGCAAATGGGAATCTAATCGAGGAGATATACCAACGGTGGGAAAATGAGACCTGGGTTAATGATGAAAAACAAACTTGTAGTTATGATATCAATGGGAATCTAACCGAGGAATTATATCAAAGCTGGGAAAATGGAACCTGGGTTAATGGTGAGAAATATACTTATTCCTACGAACAATACGTAGGCATCGAAGACGAATCGGAACAAGTTGACCTGAATCCGGCTAAATTCACTCTGTCTAATTATCCCAATCCTTTCAATTCGCAAACAATTATTCAGTTTGAATTACCACAAGCAGCAACGGTTTCGTTGAACATTTACAACCTCAGAGGAGAACTGATCAAATCACTATCGAATGAACAACGATGGGCAGCGGGTTCTCATTCGTTGATCTGGGATGGCACTGATAACCAGAACCGACCTGTTGCTTCAGGTGTATATCTTTATCGGATACTTATGGATAAATTTAATCAAAGCAAAAAGTGTTTATTTCTTAAATAAGGAGGCTCCAATGAAAAAGCAGCTATTTCTAACCGTGTTTCTATTATTCATTTCAATCATCTTTGGGATTAAAAACAACTATGCACAAATTGCAGAAACATTACATGTTCCTGATTCAGGCTATGTTCAGATTCTCAAAAGCAACGACGGTTCTACACTTTACGGTCGAATCACAGCAATTTACGAAGAAGAAATTGAATTTACAACAGATTTAGAAACTTTGAAAATTAAAATCAGAAATATTAAATCCATTGAGGATGTTCCCCAATCATCTTTCAGAAATGAGAAGAATTGGTTCCCGAACCCAAATAACACAAGACTTTACATCGGTCCTAAAGGAAGCATGCTGAAAAATGGGACCGGTTATTTTCAAGTTATTTATTTAGTCTATGCAGGATTTGCAATTGGTTTAACAGACAATATTACATTGGGAGGTGGTGCATCTATGTTTCCAGGGGCATTTTACTTTACACCCAAAGTTGGTTTCAAAGCGACAGAAATGTTTGATTTGGCAGTCGGAGCTTTGATTTCGAAAGGTCAAATTGATTTGAGCATTCTCCATGGTGTATGTACTTTCGGAAAAGAGAATAGCAATTTTACTGTTGGTTTTGGATACGGATTTGTGGGTAGTGATTTACCTTCAAAACCGATGATTATACTCGGTTATGAAGGACGGATTTCGCGTAGAACTGCATTTGTAACGGAAAACTTGATATTTCCAGGAGGCGATGTGTCATTAATTTCTTATGGCTTTCGTTTTTTGGGTAAAAAATTTGCATTTGATCTTGCGTTCGTAAATTTTCCGGGTGAGGATGTTTTTTTCCCAGGCATTCCGTATGTTGATTTTGTTTATAATTTTTAAGAAAGAAAAATTGCCATATAAGTTTGGGTTAGCCGCGTGATCTGGAGAAATGATATAAAACCTTTTTTTTATTCATTATTTCTAAAAATTGTATGAGGTACTTAAAATGACAAGCAATCGAAAACTTACATTTATTTTTTTAGCGATAGGTTGTATTTTATTAATTATAGCATTCGTTGTTGGTATTGCTGATAATCCTCCTGGGATAGTGTTATTTTATATAGCTGTCATTGCTTTGATACTTGCATTTGTACATCGCTGGCGAAAAGTTAAGAATTTTTTATTTCTTGCGGTTGCTTCAATTATTGGTATTGTAATCTTTGCAATTTTACATAATTTGTTTTATGCCCTCGGCAAATTGGCCAATGATATTCCGTTATTAAGGCAACTACTTAATTTTTTAGATGCATTGTCATTCCTTATTGCTATCATGCTTTGTCCGATGGGATTATTGATTGGAATAGTTGGCAGTATCGTATTATATTTCAAAAATAAAAAAAGACCTAATAAGAATTAAAACATGAAAAATCACAAATACAATTTTAATCGGTTGAATGTATGGATTTTACTGTCGGTAGCATTTTTGCTTCATTCATGTGGTAAATGGACAATTGATCCCGAGCTTATTGGTACCTGGAAGACCGATAAGCATAAAATCACTGTTCGTACCAAACCTAAAAACATGAAATTTCAATTTACTTCAGACTCAACCTTTACCAAATTAACAATCACTAGTAACAAAACTGTTGAAGGTTATATTGGATCTGCAGTAATCGAAAATGGTAAAATTAGGACAAACTGGCTTCTCCCCACCTGGATGACACGTGTTGCCTACACAATTAAATGTGATTTGATAGGAAAAATCTTCAACAAGGATCCTCTGGAAACAAAAAAAATCGAATTTTGGATAGCGCCTTTAAAAGAAAATATGGAAGCAGAACTTCGTTATACACAAGGCTGGTCAGTTTTTCCAATGGCTTTTATAGTTTTTTCCAAAGAGGAAAATTAAGTTATTTGATTGGGATATAACATACAAAACCGGCCATAACAATGTTTGGAATTTAAAGTTCGCGCGGATTAGGCATAAAGCATGATTTCATAAATCAAAAGACATTGAATATCACAAAAAGGAGAAAGTCATGTCTCGAAAATCTATTCTCTCAATAGTATTATTTATCAGTACTTTTCTTCTCACTTTAGTCCCACTTCCCGCTCAGGAAGGAGAAGGCGAAATAATTATCATCAGTGAGCGGGTTGGTAAAGAAATTGACCAGGAAGAAGCTGAGAGATTCAAATTTTTTCAAAATTTCAAAGAATTTCAAAAAGCGGTTTGCTATAAGTTGCCTGATAATAACTATATTTGGAAGATAACTTTTTTTGATGAGAAAACAAATGAATTAAAGGTAAAATATAGACAAGATTCAGAATCGTCTATAATTAAATATAGAGATTATATTGACCGTTTTGAAGAAATTCAAGCAAAAAAACATCAGTTTCAGAATTTGTCAAAACCTCAGACAGTGAGTTCAGATTCTGGAGAAATACAAGCTCGAAAGGTAGATGCAGACTCTTCCAGGAAGAAGATACTCTGTCTCTCAATTGGCTTTGGTTTCCCTATATATGAAGGCGGACCACAACCATCATTAGGTGCGCCCGTTGCGGCATTTTCATTAAGATTGCTAGAATTTCCCATTGCCTACATGTTCTCTGCTGGGGGAGGCCTGTCACGCCATAAAGAGCGAGTCACTGGCCTGCAGCATGAGTATAGCTATGATATACATAACATACTTTATATAATACCATTATCCAAAAGCAAGAAGACAATTTTTTTTCTGGGAGGCGGAATAGGTAGTATTAAGATTAAAATAGAAAATCCACATGACGTGGGTTATACTCATCAAAAATATACTCTGTATAATTTTGAAGTCGGTTGCAATCCCCGGTTGCGAGGATTTTTAGGTTATCATGCTAAAGGCAGGTATTTATACTCAAAGTGGTCAAAGAGTTGCATACAGTTTATTTTGGGTATCGATTTTAATTTTCATTTTCGGATATAAATGTTTTTGATATAAGGAGAATATCATGAAGAAAATTAGGATATTATTAGGAATGCTTTTAACACTTTTCATGTTCTTACCTGTATATGCCCAGGGAAATTTTGGAGTCCTGGGCGGATGGAATTTAGCAAACGCCAGTATTGATCCAGATCAAGGTCTAGATTGGAAAACCAGGAAAGTGTATGGATTCGGCGTAGTTTTGGATTACAGTGTGACTGATTTTGTGACACTTCATTTAGAACCAATGTTATTAGGAAAAGGTCCAAAAGCAAAAGAGGGAGAAAAAAAAGTAGTATTTAGACTTACTTATGTCGAAATTCCTGTAATGTTTAAGTATATCATTGGCACTAACACAATTAAACCTTATCTTATGGCTGGTCCAACTATTGGTTTCCTTCAGGACGCTAAATTAAAAGTAACAACGGGAGGTGATTCAGAATGGGACGACATGAAAGATGATCTAAAAAGTATTGATTTCGGATTCGGTTTTGGCGCGGGCTTAGATCTGCCTATAGGTAATAATTCTATTTTTGTAGAAGCTCGCTATTCCCTTGGTTTAATGAACATCGCTGATAGCGCCGAAGGTCCTTATGCAGATGTTAAAACCAGAGGTATTCAGATTTTTGCTGGTATTACTTTTCCGATGGACATGTGATCTTTCATCTCGGGATACTCAGGCTTAACTATCATAATTAATTGTCATTAAATGATGCTATTTAGATTTTGGACTAATCCGATTTTTTTGATGCCTACATCAACTTATTATTAAATCCGAACGTTCAGTGCTCTTTAGCCCGCCAGTAGATGAGTATATCGTTTTACTGATTAATAGATATAAAACATCACAGAAAGGAGAAAATTATGTCTCGAAAACATTCTCTCTCAATAATTTTTTTTATCTTTGCTAATCTTCTTTCCTTAATGCCACTTTCAGCTCAAAAAGAAGAAGGTGAAATAATTACCATTAGTGAGCGATTAGGCAAAGAAATAGACCAGCAGGAAAGTGAAAAATTTAAATTATTTGAAGGGGTCAAGGGATTTCAATCTGCTGTTTACATCAAATTACCCGATGGCAGATATTTTTTGAAAATAACTTGCCTGGATGATAAAACAGGGGAAACCAAAATAAGTCATACGCTACAATCGGAAGCATCGATAAAGAACCGTGGAAATTATATTGACCGTTTTGAAGAAATACAGGCAAGAAAAGAGGAAGAAGAAAGGGGTGGTGAAATAATTATTATCAGTGAACGAGTTGGTGAAAAAATTGATCGGGAAGAGCGGGATAAATATAAATTATTTCAGGATATTAAAGGATTTCAATCAGCAGTCTTCATCAAGTTACCCGACAATAGATATATTTTAAAAATAATATACAAGGACGAGCAAACAGGTGAATTAAAGATCGATCGTATTGAACAATCGAAAGAATCGATAAATAATATTAGATATAGTATAGATCACTTTGGAGAAATAGAAGCACATAAAGATACTGTTTATCATGTGCCAGGTATAGCACTTTTTTTAGAACTATTTGGAAAGCCATTTGGCTCAATAAATTTAGATCTACGAATAAATAGATCTTCAAGGTTTAGCTTTGGTATAGTATATTATTCGCTCTTATCTGAATATGAGCCTGATTCGCGCTTTAGTGGTTGGTCAAAGCCCGAAGATGGGAAATATAAAGATGTGGGTGAGTATATGCCCAATATTATGTATTATTATCTTAAAGGGAAGAAAAATAGTAGACTTGAGATTGGGGGTGGCTTTAGTGTTCGTCCTGTTTGGCACAAAGATGTAAATGGTGATTTCCCAATTGCTTTTCATGGTGTTATTGGATACAGATATCAAAAAAAGAAGGGATTTTTGTTTCGAGCGGGTTTAACTCCAAGTTATTGGCCCGATGCCGGATTTTCACCATGGCCATGGATAGGAATAAGTTTTGGTTTTAGTTTATAATTATATTCTAACATTACAAGCACTCATGATTTTGATATAGTGAATGTCTGGTACAATATAAATCCAAAATAAATTTTAAATCGTAACTGTCAATTTTAACTTATGATGAAGGAGGTAAAAAAATGAAAGCGAACATTACAACAACTGTCCTCACGATTACAGCCCTATTCTTTGTTAGCTCCCGGGCATTTTCCGATGGCACCTGGACAAACTATACCAACGGCAATAATATACAAGATATAGCTGCTGGAAATAATTATTTATGGTGTGGCACAATGGGAGGTGTTGTCAGATGGAATACAACTGATGGATCTGATGCAAAATTCACGTCAGCAGATGGGCTGGCATCCAATTTTGTCGAGTCTGTAGCAATCGGCCCGGATGGCACTTTATGGTGCGGTACAAATTGGGGTGGTGTGTCCAAATTTAAAGATAACACCTGGACGATATATACCGAGGCTGATGGTTTGGCGTCTAACAATGTCTATCTGGTATCAATCAATAAGAATGGTGTTCTATATTGCGTAACTGAGGGTGGTGTATCCAGTTTTGACGGTAGTACCTGGACAACAACCTATATAACAGCCGAAAAGTTGATGTCTATTGATTACCAATCAATAGCGATTGACCAGGATGGCGTTATGTGGTTTGGAACAGAAAATGGTGTAGTTTGCTATGATGGCAGCACCTGGACAACCTTTACCACAACTGATGGATTGATATCGAATAATGTTGAGTGTATTGCCATCGCTCCCGATGGCGCTGTATGGTTCGGTACGTATGAAGGTGTGTCCCGCTTTGATGGAAGCACCTGGACAAGCTATGCAGCATCTGGTACGTTGACATCAATTGGCTCATCAATGGCAATTGATAAGCACGGTGTTGTCTGGTTTGGTGATAGAGGTAGTGGAGTAACCCGTTTTGATGGAAGCACCTGGACAACCTATACCACTGATGACGGGCTGCCATCGAATGATGTTTGGTCAATACTGTTAGATCAAAATGACGTTGTCTGGGCTGGTACCTGGAACGGTGTAGCACGATTCGATGGTAGTGGCTGGGTAACTTATACCACGGATGATATACTAAAAAGTAATTTGATCGGCGGTATTGCCATTGATATTGATGGAACTTTATGGTTTGCTACATATGAAGGTGTATCCCATTTTGATGGAAGCACCTGGACAACCTATACCCAGGCTGATGGATTGGCAGAAAATCGTGTCTTGCCAGTAGCAATTGGCCTGGACGGGGTGAAATGGTTTGGTACATTCGAAAATGGTGTATCCAGTTTTGATGGGAACAACTGGACAACCTATACAACGGCTGATGGACTCGTGGATAATTCTGTCTTCTCAATAGCGATCGATCAAAATGGTGTAAAATGGTTCGGTACATTCAATGGTGTGTCCCGCTTTGATGAGAACAATTGGGTAACTTATACAACAGTTGATGGATTGGTTCATAATCAAGTCGGCAAAATAGCGATTGATTCTGATGGTGTTATATGGATCGGTACATTCAATGGCGTGTCCCGTTTTGATGGTACCACCTGGACAAACTTTACACAAGCAGATGGATTGGCACATAATCTGGTCACCTCAATAGCGTTTGATAACGATGGTGCAGTATGGTTCAGTACAGCAGGTGGAGGTGTATCCCGTTTTGATGGCAGCAATTGGACAAACTATACCAAAGATGATGGACTGATATCGGATATGGTCATATCAATGGCGATAGATAGTACTGGGGTGAAATGGTTCGGTGCGATCGAAGGTGGTGTATCCAGATTTGATGGGACCAACTGGAAAACTTTTACCGCGGCTGATGGATTGGCATCAGATTGTGAAGTACGTTCAATAGCAGTTGATCAGGAAAACGCTAAGTGGTTTGGTTCAAAGTGGGCCGGAATATCAAAATATGTTGAGGGTCCTACATCGGTAACGGAACATACAAAAGTTCCTGCTGTCATGGGTATCCGTGGAAACTTTCCAAATCCGTTTAATTCATTCACCATCATTGAGTTCAATTTGAATATGGAAACTTTTGTCAAGCTCGATATATTTAACATTTCAGGCCAGAAAATCAACACGCTATTGGCGGAGAATCTTTCAGCAGGAGCTCATTCTGTACGATGGGATGGAAAAGATTCGAGAGGCGTAAAAGTTTCGACCGGTATTTATTTAGTGAAGCTGCAGATAGGCAAAACAATTGTTTCCCACCGGATGGTGCTGATGAAATAACAGTATCAATGATCCAGGCGATGTATTTCACTATTATTTACGCTATACAATAATGATTCCTGTTGTACTTATTACTTGAACTTACGATTTATTAATATCACAAAAAGGAGAAAGTCATGGCTCGAAAATGTCTTTTCTCTATATTATTGCTTATCTGTGCCTTTTTTGCCACTATAGTACCACTTTCGGCTCAAGAAGAAGAAGGTGAAATTATTGTCATCAGTGAGCGGGTAGGCAAAGAAATTGACCCGGAAGAAAGAGACAAATTTAAACTATTTCAGGAGATTAAGCGATTTCAATCGGCTGTTTACATCAAATTACCCGATGGCAGG
>Ga0209636_10009304_pt1 | contig 10027 bp, 9 predicted proteins | sample DeeMarSWOR152_54_FD_187464 | JGI IMG/M metagenome (GOLD analysis project Ga0209636, IMG submission 187464) | Marine sediment microbial communities from White Oak River estuary, North Carolina - WOR-1-52-54 (SPAdes) (version 2) | ecosystem: Environmental > Aquatic > Marine > Intertidal zone >... | reverse complement strand
TTGTAACTCCTATCTCTATCCAACTGCCCCTTTCCGGTATGATTCTTCCGCCGTGCAGGACCCTATCGCCCTCTTTGCTCTCGATAAGAAAATCGACGCCGGGACTTCGATGCAGTTGACTTACTATGACGCGCACTGCCCCGTTGATAATGAACTCCCCCCCGCCTATCATAACCGGCATTTCCCCAAGGTACATTGCCTGCTCAGCCAAATCTTCGCCTTCTATTGACCGCAATCTACACCAGATTTTCAGCGGGTAGCCATAGGTCAGCCGTAGCTGCCGGCACTGAACAGGCGTATAATGTGGCTTTTCCAGCTCGTAGCAGAGATATTCCAAAAGCATTTTCTTGTCATAGCTTTCGATTGGAAACGTCTCTTTAAAAAGAGCTTCGAGTCCGACACACCTTCTCTTTGTTGGTGCTACGTCTTTTTGCAGAAAGTCCTCGTAACTTTTTTTCTGTATCGCTACTAAGTTCGGAATCTCGACGGCATCGCGAGCTTTGCCGAAATTACGAACTATTTGTTCCGCAACAATCTCTTGCATTAGTAATCTCCAGCATTAAATGCCCTAATCGCCTTGCAGGTACAATCCTACATAGCTGCCTGATTTCAAAATCCCGGAAAAGCAGGGACATAGGCCTGCCCCTATTTACACTAATTCAACTACCGCACCGGAAGCTTCGAGCTGCTTTTGGGCGGCTTCGGCATCTTCTTTACTCAGACCCTCTTTGACCGGCTTGGGAACGCCATCCACAAGGTCCTTGGCTTCTTTCAATCCCAATCCCGTCAATGCCCTTACCTCCTTGATAACCTGAATCTTTTTATCACCGAATTCCTTAAGGATTACATCGAAGCTGGTTTTCTCCTCTTTTTCCTCAGCTTGGCCTTGCGCAGCAGGGCCTGCCATCACAACGGCCCCGCCGGCTGCCGGCTCAATACCATATTCTTCTTTGAGATAGTCGCCCAACTCCTTGGCCTGCATCAATGTCAGGGTGACTATTTTGTCGCCAAGTTTCTTAATTTCATTGCCCCACTTCTTTGTCTGTTCATTTTTCTGGGCTTTTTTCGTCTCCCCGGCTTGCTTTGGCTCCTTTTCTTCTTTTGTTTCCTTGATTGCTTTTGTTTCTTTTGCCTCTTTAGCTTCTTTTGTTTGCTCTTCTGCCATTTCTATTAACTCCTATTACTTAAAGCCTGGTAGTAGTCGAAACTCCGCCGTTTCGTTTAACCCCGTTGCCAAAACAGGGACAGCCACACAGGCAATTTCGTATTTCGTATCTCGTTTCAAGCCGCTTGTTTTTCACTCCTTTCCGCGATAGTATCTATACAACCTGCTACAATTCCCGCAGGAGCACCAATGATTGCGGCTATTCTTCTTGCAACCGACTGTGACAATGTAACAATTTCACTAAGCAACTCAGCTCGCGTCGGCATCTTAGCAAGTTCTTCCGCTGCCTTGGCATCTAAAACTGAGCCGTCGAGAAAGGCGCCCTTAACCTCTATCACCGGAACCTTCTGGGCCCATTCGACCATTTCTTTTGCAATGTCAACTATGCTGTCACCGCCATAAGCAATAGCACAAGGGCCGCTAAACAGCGCCGCTGCGGGCTCCATCTGCTGATTGCATAATGCTTTTTTGAACAGCGAGTTCTTGACCACTGATAATCTGATGCCTTTTTCTTTAAGCTCGCCTCGCATTAAATTATTGTCAACTCCACCGACGCTTTTAGTACTGACAACCAAAAAATCTTTGATGTTCTCGTTGACAATTTTCTTTTCAAGCTCCGATTGTAGCAATCCTTTTATATACTTGCTCATTCTATCACCTGTATTTCATATCTGACCGTCAAAAGCAGACTTATCAATCCCAGAAACTCGAATATAGAAATACGAAACAAAACCAAAATTCAAATACTTAAATGTCCAAAACACTAAATAATTTTTGTTGGGATTGCCTGTCAGAGGCAAACCTTCCGGTTTTGGATTTTAGTTATTCATGCTCGTTTCGAATTTTGCTTTAGAAATTTCAAATTTCACATTCGACTTTTACGATTTATGTTTTAAATATTAACTATTATGCCGGGGCTCATTGTCGCAGATATGCACATTTTTTTGATGTATGTACCTTTTGTCGACGATGGTTTGATCTTCTTTATATGCGAAACAAGCGCCTCGATATTTTCTATTAGTTTTCCAGTCTCGAAGCTCTGCTTACCGACTACTACATGGACATTACCACCGGCATCATTTTTAAACTCGACTTTGCCTGCGGTGAATTCCGCTACTGCGGTTGGGACATCGGCAGTTACCGTGCCATTTTTAGGCGAAGGCATCTTTCCCTGCGGTCCAAGGACACGGCCGAGTTTGCCTACTTTGCCCATAACCTTCGGCGAGGCGATAGCCACATCGAAATCCGTCCAGCCATCCGAGACTTTTTTAATAAGCTCATCGCAGCCGGCCTCAGCGGCACCTGCCTTTTTGGCCGCTTCTATATTCGAATCCTCACAGAAAGCGATTACCCTTTTTTGCTTACCTATACCATGAGGCAAAGATATTGAGCCTCTAACCAGCTGGTCGGCCTGTTTCGGGTCGATGCCTAAGTGCAGCACGCATTCTATGCTCTGGTCAAACTTTACAGGCTTAAACGATTTTACTTTTTCGACCGCTTCAGCCAGACCAGCAGTTTCCTTGCCTAACTGTTGCAATTCGTTCTTGTATCTTTTGCTTCTAACTCGCATAGCTGTTATCTCGTATATGTTTTTAACTAATCTGTTATCTCGATACCCATACTTTGAGCTGTACCTCTGATAATTTTTTCGGCCTGCTCCAGATCGTATGCGTTTAAATCTTTGAACTTGGTCTCAGTGATTTTACGCAGCTGCTCGGTGTTGATTTTTCCGACCTTCTCTCTATTTGGGATACTACTGCCCTTCGCGATTTCTGCTGCCTGTTTCAGCAGAACCGCCGCCGGAGGACTTTTGACCTCAAAGGCAAAACTCTTATCCACAAAGACGGTTATCACAACCGGTACGATTGTTCCGTTAAGCTCTTTTGTTCTTTCGTTAAACTGCGAAACGAACTGACCTATGTTAACACCGTGCTGACCCAAAGCAGGTCCTATCGGCGGGGCCGGCGTCGCCTGTCCGCCCGGTGCCTGCAATTTTATCTTTACCGCTACCTCTTTTGCCATTATTCACCTTCAATTTTTAATTCACGGCCTGCAGATTCAGAACTCCCAATCACCGGTTCAACTACAATTTTTCGATCTGCCAGTACTCTATATCCAACGGCGTACTTCGCCCGAATATCGTAACGATTACCTTCACAATCCCGCGTTCAGAATCAATCGAATCAACAATGCCTTCAAAGTTCTCAAATGCACCTTCTCGAATCTTAATCATATCACCTTTTTTGAATTCAACTTTTATGCTTGGTGCCTCATCAGGCTTTTCTGCCTCTAAAAGCATCTTTGCAACATCCGTATCCCGCATTGGGGTCGGAATTCCTTCTGTGCCGATAAAATCTCCTACTCCGGCCGTTCCCTTAATCATGAACCAGGCCTTTTCTGGAACCCGGCCATCATCCGTCGGTTCCATCTCCATAAAGACATAGCCGGGATAAAGCTTTCGCTTATGGACCGTTTGTTTGCTGCCGCGGATACGCTTAATCCGTTCAATAGGAACCTCTATTCTGCCTATAATATCACATAAACTCTCCCTTTTTACCTTCTGCATCAGAGCGTCTTTGACCTGCACTTCTTTATTTGCCGCCACTCGTAAAACGTACCACTGCATAGTAACACCTTATCCCGTTTGAGATACAAATTAACGCAATAGCCACACAAAGAAAACACTAAAGCTAATATCAGTAACACCGAGAAGCCCGGCCATAATAACCACGACTACAATAACGATAAATGTTGAAACAGTTATTTCTTGTTTGCTTGACCAGCTAACTTTCTTCATTTCGCCTTCGGCGGCGATCATAAAGTCCGCGATTGAGGGTTTATTAATCAACCAGAAAATCAGAAGGGTCAGAATAACAAACAAGCCAGCAGGTACCATAGTCTCGACCCACAATCCCAGGTCACTGGCCTGCAATTTCTTGTAAAGCCGCAAACAGCCCAATCCCACAATTACTGCTGCGGCAAATGCACTACAGAGCCTTGTATATTTGCCTTGGCCCCGTTTATAAACATCAAAAACCATATTGACCTCATATCCACCAACCAGAAGCGAATTCACCAGTCTCACATCTCACTTCAAAACAGGCCAGGAGGGAATCGAACCCCCAACCTTCGGTTTTGGAGACCGACGCTCTGCCAATTGAGCTACTGGCCTACTCAATTGATTGTTGATTATCTACACTACTTTGAAACGTAAGAGTCTGCATTGTTCTATAAACAATTATTTGCGTCGTATTTTGTGAACAGTATGCTTACGCTCATTCTTACAAAATTTTTTGAGTCTCAATTTCGGCGCACCCTCTGCTACACTAACACTTGTGCGATAGTTTCTGTTGCTGCACTGGCTACACTCAAGCCAGACATACTCCCTTTTGCTCTTCTTTTTAGCCATAAGGTTAGTCCCAACCAAGTGTGATTACTTACTCAACAAACATCTGTTCGCCGTTTAGATATCCGCTGGATACGTTTGACCGGCGCGAGCACCCTTGTCTTTTACGCTCGCAGACTCCGGAAAGCTATTCACAGATGTTTAGGCAAGAATCTTAGTTACTACACCAGCTCCGACTGTCCGGCCGCCCTCGCGAATAGCAAAGCGAAGGCCTTCCTCCATAGCGATCGGGGCAATAATCTCCACTTCCATCGCTATATTATCACCCGGCATACACATCTCCGCAGTCTTGCCTTCCCTGCTCATTAACGCGAGAACCGAACCGGTAACATCGGTCGTTCTGAAATAAAATTGTGGTTTGTATCCTGGGAAGAACGGTGTATGACGACCACCTTCTTCCTTGGTTAGAACATAGACTTCAGCCTGAAACTTGGTATGTGGGGTAATACTACCGGGTGCTGCGATAACCTGTCCCCGCTCTAATTCTTTCTTTTCCACGCCTCGCAAAAGCACACCAATGTTATCGCCGGCCTGGCCTTCATTAAGCGTTTTGTTAAACATCTCGACCCCGGTAACAACGGTCTTACGTGTTTCTTTTGCAAGCCCAACAATTTCGATCTCCTCGCCGGTATGGATTTTACCACGTTCAACCCGGCCTGTGCCGACCGTGCCACGGCCTTTAATGCTGAAGACGTCCTCAACAGGCATAAGAAATGGCTTGTCAACTTCGCGCTCAGGAAGCGGGAAATATTCGTCGACCGCCTCCATAAGCTCATCAATACACTTGCAGGCCTCATCATCCTTGCCTTCGCATTCCATCGCTGCTAAGGCTGAACCCTTGATAATGGGAATATCGTCGCCGGGGAATTCGTATTTATTCAGCAGATCTCTTATCTCCAGCTCGACCAAATCGATCAGTTCGGGGTCGTCAACCTGATCCACCTTGTTCAGGAACACTACGATTTTGGGCACATTAACCTGACGAGCAAGAAGAATGTGCTCACGAGTCTGGGGCATAGGTCCATCGCCGGCTGCCACTACCAAAATAGCCCCGTCCATTTGGGCCGCTCCGGTAATCATATTCTTGATATAGTCGGCGTGTCCCGGACAGTCCACATGAGCGTAATGACGTTTAGGCGTCTCATACTCCACGTGTGCAGTATTTATTGTCACGCCGCGCTCCTTTTCTTCAGGGGCATTGTCGATGTCTTCAAACCTCTTGATATTACCGCCACCCGCATTATGTGCCAGTCGCATTGTGATTGCAGCCGTCAATGTCGTTTTGCCGTGGTCAATATGACCGATAGTGCCAATATTGATATGTGGTTTTGTCCGCTCAAATACCGCCTTAGCCATCTTAATATAAACCTCCAATGTGATGGGTTAGTATTGATTTGCTTCTTTAATTCTCCAGAAACAATTTTTCAAACATTCATCATATAATAAACTCACAGCCAAGGTTGTCAGCACCTCGTACAAAAAAGCTTTGTCTTGCGACGCCCTTGTACGGGATAAGCTACCTCGGCTTGACCCGCTTACATTTAGCTGCTGATGGGGCTTGAACCCATGACCTCGTCCTTACCAAGGACGCGCTCTACCACTGAGCTACAGCAGCAACAAAACTTACCGAGCACCACTGCTATTATGAATCGAGAGAAACCGTATATTTATCCCACTATAAAGCAGAAATATAAACAGTCTCCCCTTTTATCCTGCTCAATCTGCTTAAACAGATAGCGCAGGTAACCATCAATTTTCAACTGCTTTTTAATATAAATCGTATAGTTTATCTTAATAATCTTAAAAGTTCAAACACAAAAAATCAAAAATATACAAAAAAAACAAGAAATTTTTATTTTTTTCAAAAAATTACACATAAATAACTATCGTACCACCATAGTACAGCACAAGTTGAACATTTTGGCAGATTCGGTCTAACACAGTACAGCTTCTACTTCATCAGCAAAATCAGGTATTGTCTTGGTCTTTGCAACAGGTCTTTGCCGGTAGTCCGGCTAAAAAAACCAAAAGCCCAACAAATCAGCAAAAAACAGCGAAAATTACTCATTCTTGACCAGAAGCAGACCATGAGTATCTACCCCGGCCCGACCGCACAAAATACGCATCGGCAAAATCCATAAACTGCTGCCAGTCATACTTGGTCAGGGCATGCCCACCGGAACGAATGTGGTAGCCGATTGTGCCTTCTTTTACAGGTCGATCAAGGCTGGGCATTTCTCTAATCCCCAATCCATCGACATCCAGCAAACTATAAACAGGCTCAGCATGTTTGCATGCTAAGAACTCACCTCTCGGATCGGCCCACAAATCCTCATCGGCGCTGGCAACATATACCGGTCGTGGAGCGATCAGCGAGATAAGCATGTGTTGATCAACAGGTAATTCGTCTTCTTTGCCGTTGTATTTCTTGAAATTCTCACAGAACCAATGGGGAAAGCTTTTGTTGATTCGTTCGACAGTTTCACCGAATCGCCGCCGGCTCAGTGCCGCTCCCCCGCAGCCGGAATTATTTGATATCACAATTGCAAACCGCTCGTCCTTAGCCCCCGCCCAAAGGGCCGTCTTACCCAAGCGTGAGTGTCCGAGAACAGCAATACGCTTGTGGTCAATATCAGTGTCGGTTTCAAAGTAATCCATTGCCCGGCTCAAGCCCCACGCCCACGCGCCAATAGAACCCCAGGCATCGGATGCACGCCTGCCATCGAGAAGTTTGTCAAACACCGGGTGTACTCCATTCTCGAAGCCATCGTGAAAGTCCGGATCGATGTCCCCATAGTAGATCGTCGCCAGACCGTAACCCCTCTTTAGAATCTCTTCGACCGGATACCCCGAGGAGCTTATGCCCCTGGACTCTTCCGTCGCGCGGTTATTCACAACTCCCTTTCCCTGGCGCATCCAGCTCATCGATAGCTTGATAGCCGGATCGGGGTTGATTGTATGATTGCCGCCAAAATTTAAAATTACAAAGCTGGGAATGGGCTTTTTGCCAGCGTTAGGCAGGTATATGAGGATGTCCATGCTCGGTCCGTCTTTCTCGCCGGTGAAGTACACTGTTACTTGTTTACGAGTAGCCGCGCCCCCAAGTGCCTGTCGGTCAAGGTCGAAAACCTCGAAGCTCATATTCTTCGGCCGGCCTATAGGCGACCGACCGTAAACGTGAGTCCGGAACAATTCGAGTATTTCCGGTCGGCGTTTGGCCTGCCAGGTGCGGGAGTCAGTCACTATCGTGCCATCGGACGTCACGAGGGGGCCAGGCAAAACGTATTTTGGAACCTTCTGCTCGTCATAGTTCGTCTCGGAACGTTGTTTCGTAAGTGCTTCGACTATTTCAGGCGAGGCTTTCCAGCCGCCGTTACTCGCGCCACCGAAACCAAAATTCTCGGCGCGTAAGCAAGCGGCATTGAAAAGAATGAACAATGTAATCAGTAACCTACCGTTAATCATACAAAAACCTCCAAATTCAACAAACGGCTCAATTATAACCAGTAATATTGCAACCAGTCAAAGCCTAAACGTGCGGATTTTCTCCGAAAGCTTTTGGGAGCAGGTTAAATTCAAGTCGTGTCCACTCTATGTGATTTTGCACAAAAAAGTAATTGAAATCCTCATTTTAAGACTTATGGAGGAAACAAGCGGTAAATTCTATTTCCATCCGGCAAGGTATGAGCCGTTTTCTTTATTTGGAGTGTCGCAGCGAATCCAAAACCTCTTTGGCTCCATTGTAAATGGATTAAAGCGGGCTCCGTCCTTCTTGGAGAATTCCGCAGCACCTGCTGTATATGTTTCCCCTGCTGATATTTTTGGAACCCTTAAGCTAAAACAGTTCTCGATACTCTCCGAAAGAATTTCCAGTTTTACGTTTTTCCAATCAAATGAATCGTTGTTATATATTACAAACCTTGTTCCAGTAAAAGTAACCTTTGCATTCAAGCGGACTGTCGAACTATCAGATGGACCTGCATCACCGGATGAGTATTTTTTTCTGCTGGGGCTGCCGTGGAAAAGAGCAGCACAAATCAAGATGATAACAACAATAACCTCTAATGCTACGGGTTTGCGGGTCTTTTGAGCAGATTCCACCTTCTCTTGTATTTGAATTTGCTCGAGACGTATTTCAATCGATTCCTCGTCTAACTGTGACCCACAGAAGAAACACCTGGTAGCCTCAACATCGATCTCCTGTCCGCAGAATGGACATTTTTCCGTTCCCATCTCCACTATCCCGGAAAACATCGCTATTTCCGTGCGACACCTATATGCTAAAGACGAAAAGCAGCCGCGTTACACAGCGTACAATAATATTTGTTTCACCAATACAAATAGGTTTATTCGCCTATTTTTCGCAGCATATCGAAGAGGTATGGCTTCCTTGTTTCACTTCAATTTCCCTCTAAAAATTGAACTTCATCCTACAGCTTTTCATTTTCCGCTTTTTACCGATATTATTATATTAGCTTCCACAACCTCAGTCAAGGATTTTTAACATTTTTTGGATGCCCACATCTCAAGCCGGCAATCTTGAAACGGAAGTGAATTTTTCCGGCTAATTTTTCGTATGGTTTGGATTATCCTGCTGCTTTTTGGCCTTGTCCAAGCGAGTCGCCCAATTTTTAAGCCATTGGTTCCATTTTGGCCTGTTTTGAGGGGGTTTTATCCCAATTAATGCTTCAAGAACTGTATATGGATCAGCTTCAGCAAGCGGTTCGCTAAGATAATTGTCAATCGTTTGCATAATAGCGTTGTTCGGGCCTAAATCTTCTTCCGAGAGGCATTTTTTGATTAATTCAGCTGCATCTTCTACCTTTGAACCTCTCAAATACACATCCAATAACTCCGGCAAAATTTCCTTTTTACCCTCAGGGCTCTGGGCTGCTTCATACAACCTGCCCAAACATTCTGCAGCTTGCTCAAACTGACCTATTTTTTTGTAAAGGTCAGCTAATTTTCTGCGTATTTCTGGTTTGTTTTTGTTAATGACCCTTGCCTCCGCTATCTTAAGAAAATCTATTTTATTCTGATCAGATAACTTGGCTTCGCTGCTTTGTGATGTGAGTTTGCCAACCCATTCATCAAGAACGGCAGCATCGGAGCGATTGAATATTTCCAGCATGGCTTGCCAGGCTGGTTCGTTTTCGAGCTTCAAACCTATTTTCTCTGCCAGCCAGTACAAATCTTCTTTGCCGCTGCCGACTTCACCGGCAATTTTTATCAATTTTCCTCTCAGCTCGCTACTACGGTCATTGACGAAATCTTTCCTCAATCTTTTCAGCGCACTTGCTTTGTCAATATTGATAAGTCCATCTACAGCTGTTTCTCTTACGGAATCAATTTCGTCCTTAAGGGCATCTTCAAATAAACCTCTAAAAAGTTTGGCTGCCTGAGCCTTGCAGGAGCTGCCCTGAGCGCATAAAGCGGCCATAGGACTTAGTAGTTCT
>Ga0209636_10009303_pt1 | contig 10029 bp, 9 predicted proteins | sample DeeMarSWOR152_54_FD_187464 | JGI IMG/M metagenome (GOLD analysis project Ga0209636, IMG submission 187464) | Marine sediment microbial communities from White Oak River estuary, North Carolina - WOR-1-52-54 (SPAdes) (version 2) | ecosystem: Environmental > Aquatic > Marine > Intertidal zone >... | reverse complement strand
CAATGCCATATAGTCCTGATATCCTCTGCACCTCGTGTTGTATTCACTTATAGGCAGGCCAAAACTCGTGGCCTCCTGTAACCTGACGTTTCGGTGAATCACCGTGTTCAACAGTCTATCCTTGAAAAAGGAATGTGCGTCAACGAGAATCTCCCTTGCGAATCGTGTCCGACGGTCGTACATCGTCAGCAAAGCCAGAATTTTCTGTCGGTGTGACAAACCAATCTCATCGATGGTTTGAAGCAGGTTCGCCACCCCCTTCAGTGCGAAAAAACTCGCTTCCACCGCGATGACAACCCAATCTGACGCGATAAGCGCCTGCCGGGTCAAGAGTCCAAGATTTGGTGGACAGTCGAGGACAACGAAGTCATACTCCCGCTTGACATCCTTCAACGCTGTGCCCAGCCTCTCATTTTCACCACGGTCCAGTTCTCTCAACGCGGGAGTGGATGGCAAGAGGTCAAAATGCGGAAGAAGATTGAATCTCACGTCCCGTATCGCATTCCCGCGTGCGATCACATCATGGATACCGCTGCTGAATTGGAAATCACCATAGTTGAGTCCGCAGGTCGCATGTCCCTCAGGATCCATATCAATCAGCAAGATGCTCTTTCCGAGCTTCGCGAGGCAGCCGCACAGGTTTATTGCAGTGGTCGTTTTGCCTGTGCCACCCTTCTGATTCGCTATCCCCAGAATCGTCATCTCCTCACCCAGCCGTAGAGTATCCCTCTCAACTTCTTCGCGAAGTTCATATCACCATCCGGTGCCCACTCACATTGTGTGGCGATCGCCCGGATACAGTGTCCTGATTTAGACATCGGATACGAAGCAACTACCGGTCTCCTCTCAACTGTCGCACGGTTCACACACTCGTCATTCACGACATGACCATAGTAGAAGATCTCCTTCCCAAGAAATTGCGTGCTGACGCGAAGTATGTGACCGAAGATCGCACCAGCCTCCGCTTCATCCTTCACCCTGTTGACGATCAGCCCGATTCGAGGAGAGAAACGGTAGCCGGCCAAGGCCTTGATGAGTGCATATGCATCGGTGATCGCAGTGATGTCGGGATTTGTGACGATGATCACCTCTCTACACGCGAGCAGAATGAGAATCGTGTGTCTCGAAAGCCCGGACGACGTGTCAAATAGTATAACGTCCGTCTCACTGTTCATGAGTTCGAGTTGATCCCCAAGGGCGAGGAGCTGAGGTCCACTGAGCGACGCCAGCTCCGTCACACCAGATCCACCGGGCAGCACATTCACTCCGAAGCAGGTCCTCACCACCTCCCTGATCGTTCTCTCGTTCTTCAGCACATGGGACACATTCGAAGAAGGATTGATTCCCATGAGAAGATGAACGTTTCCAAGTCCGAAGTCGGCATCAACCAGGAGAACCTTACGCCCAAGCTCGGCCAGGACGAGTGCAAGATTGGTTGCGAGAATGGACTTCCCGGTACCTCCTTTACCACTCGCTATGGCAACGGGATATGCGGACCGGTGAGAATACCCAACTCTTAGATCTGTCAGATCACTCAGTCTCCGCCTCAGTCTGGTCCGGTGCATCTTTCTCCTTTTTCTCATCCTCCACGGCACCAAGAGCCTCCAGTTCCTGTTCAGTCAAAGACGGCCACGGAGGAAGCCGACGGCCAGGACTGTCTTGTGATTCGACTTCGAATTTCTCCACCCTTGTCCTGAGCACAGAGACGACATTCTCGAGGCCAGATTCATCCTTTATCTCAAGAACCCCGTCCGGAGGCATCTCGATAATCAAGAAGTCCTCGGTGAAGGAAACCTTTGATACTATTCTATCGTCCAGCGTGACCAGACTGATGGGACCAATCTCGAAGATCTCAAGCCTATCGAAGGCCTGACGAAGCATCTCTCTCAGGCGAACGTAGAGCGGGGTCATGTGTGTCGTAGTCTCCTGACGTGTCGCAGCGGGTTGTGGTCCTGTCGGAATCTTCTCCGCTACAAGACCATCCAGAGACGGAACGTATTTGTATTCAAAAACCTCGAGCTTCAAGCCACAGAAGTATGACGAGATTCTGAGGAGACGCTCTGCCAGGTGAGGTATGAGAACGAAGACTCTCGGTCTTTCCGAGAGATCCACACCGGAGGAACCGTAAAGTCGGTGAACGAGGTGCTCGTTCCGTACGATCCAGTCGTACCGGTCGATCGCGTCGGCGAGAATCTGTGGACTGTCATCCAAACCGACCTGAATCACGACAAGACGCTTTGCACCATCCATTGCAACCAGGTCGATCGGTCCGTGGTCCGCGATCTTGACGTCCTTGTCGAGCATCCTGAGTCCACTCTCAATCTCCTCGGGTGACTCGAAAATCTTGCTCAGAACGGCGGACTTCTCCACCTTCATTCTTCCCTCCAGGTCTGCCACTCAGAATTCCGATTTCGCTTTGACCTCGATCGTTCCCCGCTTTCGGAACGCATAGAATAAATTCGAAAAAAGAGAGAAAAATGTCAAGCGAAACTCTTACTGGTGCGCACAAAAGTCTACGCGTGTGAGGAATACATCAGTTTTTTCGCCCAGAACGAGCCTCTGAGTCCGTCGATACTTCTCTCTCAGCGGATCCCACACCGTACGAGAGAGGCGCGCTCATTCTCTTGTTCCTTCTCATCATCAGCCAGGGCGGTCGCGGGCAGCGCCATGCGGATTCCGTAGTAGTATCCATATTGGGTGGTTTTCGTCGCACGAAGGACACCCGTCTCTGCCATGCGCCTCCTTCGGTTCATTCTGTCCATCTCTTCAGGGTTGACACCGTTGAATCTCATTCTATAGAATGTGACCGATGAGAAGGCTTGACCTCTCCCTGTATGTCATTACAGACAGAAGGTATCTCAGGGGGAGGGCCCTTTCTCAGTTGGTTGAGGCGGCGCTCAAAGGAGGGGCCACAGCCGTACAGCTCAGGAACAAGGAAGCCGACACCTCCAGTTTGATAGAGGAGGGGCTGGAGCTCGTCGCCATCACCAGAAAGTACAATGTGCCCCTCATAGTGAACGATAGAATCGACGTCGCAGCAGAGATAGATGCCGACGGGGTGCATCTGGGGCAGGAAGACGCCTCTCCAGAAGAGGCTCGGAGCATACTCGGAATGAGCAAGATGATCGGCATCTCAGTGCACAGCGTCGACCAGGCGAAGGAAGCTGTCGAGTTCCCGGTCGACTATCTTGGCGTTGGCTCGGTCTATCAGTCAAGCACAGAAAATCGAGAAGTGATCGGGATTGGTGGGCTTGAGAGAATCTGCAGAGACGTGGGTGTACCGGTCGTCGCAGTAGGCGGAATCACGGTAGACAGGGTAGAAGAGGTCATCGCTGCTGGTGCTGCGGGGATAGCAGTGATTGCAGGAATCTGGGACGTAGACGATGTGGAGGCACGGGCAGCTGAGTACATCGATAAGGTTACGGCCGTGAAGCGATCACGGTGAGAGGTGTACCATGAAGCTCGAAGACAAGCTTTCAGATGCTGCACTGAGAATGAAGCGATCAATAGTGCGTGAGATGCTCAAGTTGACGAAGAATGAAAGCATCATCTCCTTCTCCCCTGGAATGCCGGACCCATCCGTCTTTCCTGCAAAGGAGCTCTCAGAGGTCACTCAGAGAGTGCTTGAGCGAGAAGGAGAGATCGCCCTTCAGTATTCGCCAACCGAGGGGAATGACAGGTTGAAGGAGACCCTCATAGAGTTCCTTGCTGAAGACGGCGTGCAGACTACTTCGGACAATATCCTTGTAATCACGGCTTCACAGCAGGGATTGGACTTGAGCACAAAGGTGTTCATCAACCCTGGGGATCACATTGTCTGCGAACTGCCTACCTTTCTTGCCGCAATCGGTGCGTTCTTCACTTACGGAGCTGAGCTGGTTGGAGTGCCACTCGACGACGATGGAATGACGACCAGCATCCTGAGAGAGAGACTCGGCCGACTGCGGAAGTCACCTAAGATCATCTATGTGATACCTGATTTCCAGAATCCGGCAGGCGTGACCATGTCTCTCTCGAGGAGACACGAGGTACTGGATCTCGCTGAGGAATATGATGTGCTCGTGCTTGAGGACTCCCCGTATCGTTCCCTTCGATACAAAGGAGAGAACATCCCGTCGTTCCAGGAATTGGATCGGTCAGGAAGAGTCATCACCATATACACATTCTCGAAAATCCTCTCTCCTGGTCTCAGGTTGGGCTGGATCGTCGCGTCACCTGAGGTCGTATCGCGCCTTGTCACTGCGAAGCAGTCAACAGACGCGTGCACTCCTGCGTTCACCCAGTGCATTGTAAACGAATTCTGCCGGCGCAATCTCCTGTCTAAACACATCGAAAAGCTCAAGGTGATCTACAAGGAGAAGATGAATGCTATGCTGCAGGCGCTGGAAGACTACATGCCTGACAAGGTGAGATGGACAAGACCGGAGGGGGGTCTCTTCTTGTGGGTCACGCTCCCTGCCAACATCGATGCGTCGTCAATGCTGCCTGATGCCATAAGGGAGGAATCGGTAGCCTATACTCCCGGCGCGGCGTTCTTCCCGGACGGAGCTGGACACAACACGATGCGCCTCAATTTCTCCTACCCCTCAATCTCCCAGATCAGGTCAGGGGTGGAGCGTCTCGCCAGGATGATCAGGAAAAAGCTCAATTAGCAGTCTCTTTTCCCGTGCCCGCGGCACGGGTCAGTCTTTTCACCTCTGCGAGTACCTCTTCTCTTGTACAGATGCCTTTCCCCACAAGCGTATTGACGATGGCCTCGATGCAGATGGTATTGGTATAGCACATCTGATCCAGGGTGATCTTCTTTTCGCCAGGCTTCTCTTTCTTGGAAAACATACACAGTGCGCCGCGTAGGAATCGAACCTACAACCTACGGATTAAGAATCCGTTGCTCTGCCTAGTTGAGCTAGCGGCGCGTTCAATCCGTGTTAGTTTAAGATCCCCCACCCCCTCTGTCAAGCATCGTTTCCTAAGGTAGCTAATAGCTCCTCCACCAATTGCTCCAGTCTCTTCTCTTCGATCTCCGCAGATGTTCCTGGCAACGTTCCTCCGGCGAGCTGCGAGTAGAGCCTTTTTGCTTTCTCCCTGGTTGCCATCCAGGCTCGAGGATGATGTGCTGTGAACACGAGAAGTTCTGACGTCTTCTCCGTTCCTGCTTCGTCCGCAAACGCACCAACTACGTCTACAAGTGCCGCGAGTACATAGGGAATCGCGCGAACCTCCATGCCCGTCTTCAGTGCGTCACGGAAATACTCCTTGGATTTCGCACGCTCTCCCACTGCGTGCGCAGCTTGGGCCAATCCAATAAGGGCACCTACTACTCCCTGGCGGTCACCGATCCCCGTGCAGATTGTGAACATCTCCTCGTACAGCCTCCTTGACTCCCCGTAGTCTGCGAGTTCATAGGCAACGTCACCGAGATTGCCGAGAGAAAGGGCTGTTCCCTGTCGATCCCCCCTCTCTCGCTTGATCGCAAGGCTTCTCTCGTATAGTTGCTTCGCCTCCGTGTACTTCCCCATTCCATAGGAGACAAGGCCCAAGTTGTTGAGGGCATGTGCCATTCCCCACTCTTCACCGATGTCTTCAGAGATCGATAGACTTTCCAGGTAATGTGTTCTTGCTACTTCGTGTTCCCCCAGCCGTTGGGCTACATTTCCCAGATTGAGGAGATACTTCGATATTCCCTGGCGATCCCCAAGTTCGCGGCTGATGGTGAGACTCTCGGAGTACAGCCGCTTTGCTTCACCGTACTCCCCCAGATGGTATGCTACGTGGCCGAGACTGTTGATGGCACTGGCCGTTCCCAGCCGGTCGCCGATCTCTGCGCTCATCGTACGGCTCATTTGCAGGTATTTCTTTGCCTCTTCGAACTTGCCGAGCCGAAAGGTGACAAGTCCCTGGTTCCGCAGGCAGAATGCAACTTCGATTCTAAGATTAAGTCTCTCAAAGATATCAAGGCTTTTTTGAAGGAATTGGTTCGCTTTCTCGTAGTCAGACAGCGCAAGCCAGAACACTCCATTTCGTGCGAGAATCTTACCTACCACATCGCTGCATTCCCTTCCCTCCTCACTCATCGAGTCGGGAAGTCCCGTCACGCTGTCGAGTGCAGATCCGAAGACCTCCGCTCCTTCCTTATACCATCCCTTGATCGCATAGAAACGGAAGAGACCTTCAACCGCCTTATCGAGTGTCTCCATGTTACGTGTTGCAGTTGCCCATTTCCAAGCGGCTCTCACATTCTCGATCTCTTCTTCAATGTCTCTCAGAACCTTCTGCTGATCCTTCCCCCTGAGAGCCTCTGATCTCTGGAGGACGAACTCCGCGTAGTAGTCGGAGTGCAGACTCTTGGTCTCTCGCTTTTGGTCAGGCCTTTCACTCAGTCTTTCCTCTGCATACTGCCTGAGGAGTTCGTGCACCTCGTAGCGCTCTGAGGGTGTCCAATGGACAAGGCATTTGTTCACCAACGAGAGAAGAGAGGAGACTGAGGCTCCTGCCACCTTCGCAGCGGCTTCTCTCCGGAATCCACCCCGAAATGATGACATCCTTGTCAACACGGCTCGGTCTTCGTCGGAGAGGAGGTTCCAGGAGTGCTCAAATGCCGCTCGAACGCTCCTGTGGCGCACCGGGACATCTCGTGCAGAGGTAGCGAGAATATCGAGATTCTGTTCTATCTCCTGAGCGATTTTCTCGCAGGATATGGCTCTCACCCACCCGGACGCGAGCTCAATCGCCAGAGGCATCCCCTGCACCAGCTGGCAGATTCGAATCACGTGAGACCTCTCTTCCTGCAGTGAGAAATCAGGCCTCACCCTGCGCGCGCTCTGCACAAACAATTGGACTGCGCTGTACTGTTCTATGTCGTCCACTCCATCGTCCTCTGGAAACCTCATTCCTCCAACTTCGAAAATCCATTCCTTGCTGAGATTCAGATGTTCTCTGGACGTCGCAAGGATTTTCACCCCGCATGTGGCGTCGAGCAGTTCACCCAGCAATGACGTCCCTTCGAGAAGATGCTCGAAGTTGTCCATGAGCAGGAGAATCTCCTTATCACGCAGATAATCGAGTAGTTGGACTTTCGGGTCCGTGCGCCCGTGAAAGGAAAACCCGAGACCTTTGGCAATTGTCGACGTGAGGAAATCAGCAGAGTCCAGGGGCGCAAGAGGCACAAAATAGACCCCGTTGGAGAACGTTCCGATCTGGTCCGCCGCAGCAGCCAATGCGAGACGCGTCTTTCCGATGCCACCCGGTCCAACCAGCGTCAGAAGCCTGCAAGAAGGATTCTGAAGAAGCTGTGCAATCTCCGTGAGCGCATCCTCTCTCCCCACGAAAGGTGTGTGCTGAAGAGGGAGGTTGTGTGTACGTTTCGATAGGATATTCTTCTCGCTCACTGAAGGCTCTTCCGAGATCACCTCCGATTCGATTCCAAGATGAGACATATTCAAGAGATCCATACCGTACACCGGACTAAAAGTTTCCTTTGTCGGCATGGGAGTGTACGTGTCGAGACGAACGAACCTTGCGACGATCGCCTTTTCTCCCTTCTCACCAAATCTCAGCTGAGTTCCCCATCCTGGCTTGCCCTCAAAGAGCGGCATAAACTCAATTCCCTCAGCTGTCCGGATCTTCGGATGTGGCCTCACAGGGAAGATCACTGATGTGTTGTTGAGCTCCGCCGTGTTTAAGAAGACTGTGAATGTCTGACTGCTCTTCTCCTGCAAGTAGTAGAAGGCTCTCGCTGCATGAATGAAGGATTCCAGCCCCGTATCGAAACCAGAAAGGAACACGTAGTGGAGATGTTCTTCCGCCAGCGACTTAAGGAAATCAAACATGGGAATCCTTCTCTCAGTCCTTACCTCTCCCACATAGTCCTTTGAGGTTAGAAAGAGAAAGCTACCCCAGTTCGTGATGAACCTATGGAGGACCTTACCGCTCGGCAGAGTATCTCTGGCCGAAAGAGAGAACTCACTCGCAACAGGGGTCAGCTTGACTTGGCTGAATATTTCCGTACGAGAACCGGCTTTCACCAGAATCCTGCAGAAATTCACGAACGGTCTCTTCCCCTTTTCTGCCACGAGACCGTGCTTCTCCATCTCTCTCACACCGAGGACAGAGATCATATCTCTCAGGTCCGTGTGTTCATAATGGATGGTGGCAACGAGGTCTCTGTCCGCCTCTGATAGGATTCTCTCGAACTCCGTCAGATGTCTGAATGGTGCTGCTAACTCTGGGAGCACGACAACGTCGGCGTCCGTTGACTTCGCGTGTTCGATAAGCCTGAAAATCTTGGCCGCCTGCCTATCGGGATCCTTTACCCTCACCAGGCCCTCTTCGTGGAGCAGGTGAGAGTCAAGACCGGGGCTGATCTGCGCCAGCATCACCCCCAGCGACTCTTTGGCCTCTCCAAACTCGATTCTATGATCTTCAATGGAGAACATTCGATCAAGGCTCTTGATGGCTCATCTCCCTGCTATGGGATCTACTGAATGAGTCAGTATATTCTCGCCTCTCGCGCATGTCAACAGATTTCTTCACACATTCGATTTCACCCTTACCTGGGTTCCCGGGTTTTACAAATGTACTGGATCAAAGGATTCGGTCGGAGGGAGCCAGTTCCGTCTCTCTCCTACTGAAAGACCAGCTCAGTCAGGAGCACTCGCAGAAATCCGCCTTCTTAGGTCATCACGATCTATGCTTCTGACCGTCTCCCAGAACCATGCTTCAGCCTGAACGCGACGTGTTTCAAGCTGTTCGGGGTCGGGTACGAAGTACAGGCAATGAAGACGCTTCACTACGTTTTCCGGCAAATCATAGTAGATGTAAGACGTGAAGAAATCGTGATGGTAGGGACAGTATTTCATTCTCAGCACTTCCACGAGCGGTCTGTAGGTGCAGAGTATGTAGTAGCTGAGAGCCTCAATATAGTTCCCTCGATTCAATTCCTTCAATACCAGTACTTGAAAGAGTTCAAACTTGGTCTTCAATATCGCGAGTCGTGCGAGGAGCTCGCTGTGGAATGATTCCGGATCGACTGATTCATCCCTGACAATCCCTATCTTGTCGAAATGGACCACTGGCTTACCGTGAATCCGGTACTGCAGGAATTTGTCTCTGCTGGATCTCTTCATCACGACAATGTCCAGGAACAGAAACGGACTTGCGTCTTTCAGACGGTAGAACGCCTGCGAGTGTCCGTGCCAGGTGGGTTCCGGTAGTCGAAGTCTTGCGTCTATTTCAGAAAGGACTGATAGAGTGTGTTCGATGGAGCTGAAGGTATCCTCCACCACCTCGTCTTGGACCACCACGTACAGATCGAGATCCGACCACTGGTCTATTCTGTCGAAACTCGCGGCACCGGCTTCCCACAGGGCATGGACCGAAGCGAGTGGCTCAAGGGTACGAATGAGGTGATCAATGATAATGCTTCGAGTAGTCTGTTGTCGAGCCATTCTGTAATTACTTCGCTGGTTGTATCATTGCAAATGTTACGCCCGCTGGCTCATTGAAAAGGCAGATGAAGGAACCCCCAGCAATCTCGAAGGGCTCCTCCACTATGAAACCGCCACTCTCCTCAACCAGCCTCTTCTTCTCATGGATGTCCTCCACCTCGATGTACACGGTAAGGAATGGAAGTCTTGCTTTCCGTAACGTAAAAATCGTACCGCCGGTGAATTTGCTCGCCCGTGAACCCGTCATGACTCTGTAATACTCCAGCTTCTCATCGTACACCACATCCCAGCCAAATACCTTCTTGAAGAAGCTCGCCGAGACTTCACAATCATGCGTTGCCAGCTCCCACCAGACGATAGGATTTTGCTCGACCATACATCCCTCCCTTATCATGAGCCACTTCATGAATGCCATGTGTGTCTATCCTGTCTGACATTTTTACTCAGTGTTGACCGTCACAAAGCGGTCGCCGTCCATCGCGGCCTTCACCGCTTTGACCGCACTTCTTTCCTTGTCTTTGATCTCCAACATGACGTCGAAATCAAAGGGTCTGGTTTTCTCAAGGAATGAATGGAAATCTCG
>Ga0209636_10009302_pt1 | contig 10030 bp, 10 predicted proteins | sample DeeMarSWOR152_54_FD_187464 | JGI IMG/M metagenome (GOLD analysis project Ga0209636, IMG submission 187464) | Marine sediment microbial communities from White Oak River estuary, North Carolina - WOR-1-52-54 (SPAdes) (version 2) | ecosystem: Environmental > Aquatic > Marine > Intertidal zone >... | reverse complement strand
GTCCATGCCCGGGCCGCCAAACTCTTCTGGAATCGTTATACTGGCAAAACCCAACTCCAAAAGCCTCTTTCATGCATGCCGCGGGAACGCTTCTTTCCCATCGAGCTCCCCAGCATGGGGAGCCAGTTCCTTCTCTGAGAATCCGCGAACCGTTTCCTGCATCAGCCTCTTATTTGCCTTTATGATCGTAGAAGCCACGCCCCACTTTTTGACCTAGTCGCCCAGCGCGGACAAGGTTGTGTAGTATCTGGGTGGGTTTAAAGCGGTCACCGAGAGCTTTCTCTAACGCTAAACCAATGTTGAGCCTTGTATCCAAACCTGAAAAATCGTCCAGCTCGAATGGACCCATCGGATGGTTGAAGCCCAGTCGGCAGGCCTTGTCGATATCTTCTTTTGTAGCAATTCCCTCTTCATAAATGCGCTCGGCTTCTGTGAGCCAAAGGTTGATAAGCCGGCTAGTAATAAATCCCTGGGAGTCTTTGCACACAACTACTTCCTTTACCATACGGCGTGCCATTTCAAGTGTGGTTTGTAAGGTCTCTTCTGACGTCTCCAAACCTCGGACCACTTCAATCAAACGCATGATTACCGGAGGGTTGAAAAAGTGGGTGCCTATAACCTGCTTCGGCCGGTTAGTCACTGAAGCTAATTCTGTAATGCTATATTGAGAGGTATTACTCGCGATAACTGCATGCTGTGGGGCCAGCCTATCAATCTGTTCAAATACCCGAAGTTTGAGATCCAAGTCCTCTGTGACCGCCTCAATCACATAATCTGCTTCAGACACTGCTGAACGCAAATCCTCTGTTGGCTGAATCCGGTTTAAGACATCCTTCACCTCCTGCTCATCCAGCTTCCCCTTATTCACGAATCGGCTTAAACTTAGACGAATGGTTTCAAGAGCCTTGTCTAAAGCGCTCTGGGCAATATCCTGAATGCTGACTTGATAGCTTGCCATACCAGCTACTTGGGCAATGCCGTTGCCCATAATCCCTGAACCAACAACGGCGATGGTTTTGATCTCCATAATACGTCCCCGTACGGTCGCCCTTCAAATTTCGGAACATCACTATTGCAAGTTTTCCTTTGCCAGCTTCTAAGGCAGGGAAAACGAATACAGAATTGCTTTTCCTACCGAGCCTTTTAGCTCAATGATTCATTGAGAAACTCCTTATATCTCTTTGGAAATTGCGGCGTGAAGAATTGATAAAATGGAATTGGATATCGAGCCGTGCCAATATCATGCTCGTTTTGTATCCCTGCGATTAAATTATCCACCTGGTCCGCAGGCACGTAGAAGGACATTTCGTGATCATTGGTCATTGCGAATACCCTCTCCCCGATACCTGGTACGACCACCTGAGCCTGATGATTCTGGCGGCATGTGATAAGGGCTTCCGCACAAGAGAGGCCTCCCAAAAAACTGGATTTGATAGGTAAGCCAGTAAGGTTCACGTATCCTCTAATAAGGCGCATCACTTGGGCCGGATTCCCGTAGATCACCACAGCCTCCGGCTCAATAGTCAGTTTGGACAGCGGGGAATAAATTACACCAGTCCCCAGCTTAGGTCGGTCCTTTAGGAAGTCTTCAGTCCTGCATTCAGCTACCCTCTTATCGGCACAATATTTAGCATCGGTAAACCATGTAACCATATCTTCTTTTGATTTCACCCGCCGCCAGCCAAGTGCCAATAAAGGGAAAAAACAAACTTCTATGTCTTCAGAAGTCGCCCCCGTTGTCCAGCCGAAGCGTCTGGCCATGGTAATCAATTGACATAAGGCCATTTTCTGTTTGAAGTCCTTGGGTCGCTTGGCTTTGGCTGGAATCTCATTCTTATCTTCAATGATCCGGATTCCGAGGGGCAGTGTTTCCAATTTCAACAATCGTTCTAGATCGGATGTCCTCTCTTCCCATGTAGCCATGTAATTCCTCCCTTCTTTAGAGCCCGATCTTATGGGCGATAACGTTTCGTAATACTTCGGAAGTACCTCCACCGAGAATGAGGCCCAGTGAGTCGCGAGCGAAACGTTGGGCATCAAACTCCATGCTGTAACCATATGCTCCCATGATCAGCACGGCGGCTAATGATGCCTTTTTTGCAGTTTCTGTGGCGAACAGCTTTGCTTGACTGCTCTCAAGAGGGGCAGGTTGTCCCTGCTCAATAGTCCAACAGGCATGATAAGTAAGCAACTTAGAGGCAGCAATTTCGGTTGCCAGGTCAGCCAATTGGTGGCTTACGGCCTGAAATTTACCAATTGGCTGGCCAAACTGGACGCGCTCCTGCGCATACTTCAATGCCTCCTGGTAAGCTCCCTCGGCGAGGCCTACCCCACAGGCGGCCACCTCCAGATGCTCCACATCCAGGGTAGCGAGAAGCTGGGACCAGCCTTGGTTAAACATTTCCGGCCCTCCGAGGATATTTTCTTTCCGAACCCTTACATCCTCTAAAACTACTTCACAACAGGAAGCGCATTTATAGCCAAGCTTCTCAATGGGACGAATGGTCAGCCCTTCGGCGGGACTGTCAACAAGGATCATACTCAAGCCTTTGTGTTTACTGACACTTTTGTCTGTTCGCACGAGCATGTTGAGAGTGCCTGCTACGTCAGCACCGGTTATGAAGGTCTTTGTACCATTGATGAGAAACTCGTCCCCATCGGGCTGTGCAAACGTATTTGCCGCAGCGGCATCAGAGCCTGCGTCAGGTTCTGTAAGGGCGTAGGAAAACAGGCGGCCACCATCCACCACCTCGGGCAAATAGCGTCTTTTCTGTTCCTCGCTGCCTAGCTTTGTAATGATTTCACCTCCGTAAAATACCGCCTGAACAAAGGCCCAGCCCAATGCTGGAAATCTGCTCGAGAGAATTTCCAATACGGTAATTGCCGAGAGAAGGTCCCTGCCAGAACCGCCGTATTCCTCCGGGACTGTAAGCCCTAGGACCCCGAGGTCCGCCAGTTTGGAGAAAATCTCTTTGGGGAACTCATCTGCTTCATCCAATTGGCGTACAACTTCCTTGGGACATTCCCTTTCGATGAAACGGGTCATGGTTTCCCTTACCATCTTTTGTTCTTCGCTCAAGCTGAAGTCCATAGTCATTTTCTTTCGCTTTTCCGTCGAATCAAGAAAATCAGATCATAGGCCATTAGCAAGTCATCATCTTGGTTGCATATCTCATAACGGACCGTAAGAAGACCGCGGTCTTGCTTACTCGTCTCCTTTTTTTCCAACACACTCCCTTTTGCTTGGATAGTGTCTCCTATAAAGACAGGCTTGGGTATTTGCATATTTTCCACTCCCAACCACGCCATTACTGAATCCCCATAGAAACCGGTTGAGCTAATCATACCTACTCCCAGGGAGAAAATCAGAGGTCCATGAGCAATACGCTTCCCGAACGGCGTATTGCTAGCAAAGGTTTCATCCATGTGGAGCGGATAAAAGTCCATGGTTAGGTGCCCAAACAGTGCAACGTGGGCTTCTGTAATCGTCAGCCTTATGCTGCAAATGTCCTCCCCTATTTTAAAATCTTCCCAAGTTTTCCGTTGCCCAATCATCTACTCCTTCCAAACATTGAATGCAGATATTGCCCCAGAATTCTATAAGCCCAAATAGGCTTCCTTTACATGCGGGTCCTCTTCGACCTTTTTGGTTTCCCCCTGTAGAACTACTCGGCCATGTTCTAAAACATAGCACCTGTCGCTGATACTAAAAGCTAATTGGGCATTTTGCTCAACTAGCAAAACCGATGTCATTCGTTCAGAAATCTCTTTTAACTTATGCCCTAGCTCCATACAAACAATCGGAGCCAGACCTAGTGTAGGCTCATCAACTAATAGGAGGGTAGGATTCACCATTAATGACCGACCGATACCCAACATGATCCGCTCCCCACCGCTCAGACTTCCTGCTCGCTGGGACATCCTCTTTTCCAGTATCGGAAAGAGGGAAAAAACATAATTCAAATCACCAGTAATGTCGTCCTCGCGCACGTAAGCTCCGATTTTGAGATTCTCCAATACCGTCAACCCAGGGAAGACTTTACCTCCTTCAGAACAATGGGCAATTCGTTTCTTTACAATTTCGAATGGATCAATGCCAGTTATTTCTTTATCTTTGAACAAAATCTTCCCTGATATTGGTAATACTAAGCCTGATATAGTCCGAAGTAATGTAGTCTTTCCTGCGCCGTTAGGTCCAATGAGAGCAGCTACTTCTTCCTTATCAAGTAGTAGACTGACACAATCTAGAGCTCTTGCTTTACCATATTCAACGGTTAGATCTCGAACTTCAAGTAGCATGATCCCACTTCTTTCCCAAATAGGCTTCAATAACCCTTTCGTCGCGAACGATACTTTGTGGTGTACCCTCAGTCAGTTTTTGACCAAAATTAAGAACTACCACCCTTTCCGCCAAAGGCATTAACTCACGCAACATATGCTCTATTATAAACAATGCAATGCCATGAGCTTTAAGCCCTGCTAACACTTGTCTTAAACCTCTGACTTCAGAGATAGTTAACCCCGAAAAGGGTTCATCGAGAAAAAGTAACTCAGGAGAGGTTGCCAAGGCGCGAGCAATGTCAAGACGCTTTAAATAACCGTGCGGCAGTTCGGAAGGGAGTGCATCTTCACTCTCTTGCAGGCCAACCAACTCGATGCTTTCCCTCGCTTTCCTTTCAGATGCTGATCCTCTGGTCTTACATACTGTTGCTACTTTCACATTTTCGAAAACTGTCATCTCAGAGAATGAAGAGGTCAATTGAAAGGTCCTACAAATTCCCAGAGAAGTAAGCTGATAGGATTTTATCTTCGTAATGTCTTTATTTTTAAATAGTACCTTTCCCGCGCTTTTTCTCACTGAGCCCGAAATGAGATTAAATATTGTCGTTTTGCCGGCACCATTAGGACCAATAAGTCCAACTACCTCATCAGGATCAATCTGAAAACTTACTTCATTAACCGCTACCAACCCCCCAAAATTCTTGGAAAGACCTATTACATCCAAAAGTGCCATTTTCTATTCCCCACCTCTGACTCCAAACTTGGGACTCCATGGCAGCAGCCCTTTAGGCTTAAGAAAAAGTGTTACTATCAGTACTACTGCGTATATAATCATTCTCAGTTCAGGTATGTAAAGTAAGTAGTTGTTCAGAAAAGTCACCAGATAGGCTCCCATTACCGGTCCGATAATACTCCCTAATCCACCAACAATGACCATGATAATTACCAGTATAGACATATCAACTGCCAGAAGTTCGGGAGTAATAGACCGCAAAAAATGGGCATAAAACGCCCCGGCTATTCCGGCAATAAGGCCACTTAAGGAGAAAAACAAAATCTTGTATTTACTGATATTGATCCCTACAGATTCAGCAAGTATCTCATTATCCCGAATACTTTGTATAATTAAACCAAACCGGGAATTTACTATCGCTATTGTCGCAAGCACCGTTAACACAAGTAAAGCCAAAGAAGTATAGTAGTTTACACTGTACGATAAGGACAAACCTTCGTATCCTGAAATGCCCATTTCTCTACCAAAAATCTCACCAAAATACATGACAAAACCTAAGAAGATAAGAGGGAACGCCCAGGTCATCAACGCAAGATAAATCCCCCTCACTCGTAAGCACGGGTATCCTAGCAAAAGCCCGACCAACCCGCACATTACACCGCTCATAGACATACATAAGACGACTGGTAGACCTAAGTATTTATTTAGTAAGACAGAGGCATAGGCACCACCACCAAAAAAGAAAGCATGACCGAAGCTTATCTGGCCTGTATATCCAACCAAAAGATTCCAGCTCAGCGCATAGACTCCAAAAAGGTTGGCAATGATAAAGATGCGCACAAACCAGAGGTTGAATGCCCAAAAGGGCACAGTAACCAGTGCCACCAAGGCGGCCAGTAATTGAATACGGCTGTCGAGAACAACTGGTCCCAATCTGAAAGATTCCAAATTAAGCCTCCTCTTTTTTACCGAAAATTCCATACGGTCTGACAAGCAATACAATCACCATTATGAGCACGTATACCGCTTGCCTAAAAAACCCCCCCTCAGGGATTAGAAAACTGACCAGAGTTTCTGAGAAGGCTATTAACACCATAGCCAAAAAGGCTCCCCAAACACTTCCCAAGCCTCCAACAACCACGCCTGCAAAAGCTAGCAGGATAGCATCAAGCCATATATGAGGGGTCAGAGTAAAGATAGGGACAACCATAATACTCCCCAACGCCCCTAACACTGCGCCAATGCACGCCACAGTTAGATGAATGTTCCTCGGCCTTACCCCTGCTAGCTCCGCTATCTCCGCCTGTTGGATGAGCGCTCTTATGCCCAAGCCCTGCTTCGTCCTATTCAAATAGAGCCACAGCAAGGATAACGCTAATAGAGCTACGAAACCCGCCAACAGCCTCTGGTTAGCGATACTAGCACCAAATATAGTAACTGAACCTTCCAATAAAGGTGGTACGTATTTGTAATCTGATCCAAAGAAAAGCGTTACAGCTTCCGAAATAGCTATAGCTAGAGAAGCAGACACAACCATTACTACAATCGGTGTCTCCCTAAATCTAAAAAGGATATGCCTATGTATGAGCCACGCCACAATAACAGCTATGAAAATGGACAGAAATAACGCTGGCACTTTGCCAACTACTCCGTACCAAACGAAGTATGAATAACCCGCTAATAGATAATATGAACCGAAACACAAGTCGAAGATCCGAGACGCGCCCAGTATCAAGGCGAAACCAGCCACTATCAGTCCGTAAATCAAGCTCAAGGTCAAACCGAAAACAAGAATTTCCATCTCAATCTACCCGACAGTAACAAAGGGAGCTACCTCTGTCAGATGTCAGAGACAGCTCCCGCTTCGCCGCTACTTCTTCCACGCCTTAATGAGCCATGGAGGGAGCATTAGCTTGCCGTCTACATATTGCTCTTGGCTTTCACCAGCCTTTAGGGGACCGATATGAACCATAACGAATTTGCCACCCGGTTGATGCTGCAGTGTCCACAGAGGAGAACCAGCACCCATCGCACCATACCGAAATGTGTGATTCGGCATATAATCGATTGTGCCGCCTACACTATCAAATATAATCTCCTCTAAGGCCTTTATCAGTGCTTCCGTTTCGAGAGTTTTAGCTCTTTCGGCAGCGTACTTGAAAGACCAGAGCGATACATATGGACCGTGTGAATTGAAATAGCACGTGCCAACTTCCCTATTCAAGTAGTCCCACATCATTTTCGTTTTAGCAGTTATGGGCACATGAGCTGAGCCCATGTTATAAGTAGTTACATAGGCGCACTTGCCACCCGTCTGTTTCCAGAACTTTGGAGACATAGCCAATACGTTGACGCCAGCCCAAACCGCTGGTACTTCCATTTCAGACCATTGCCGGATAAGAGGCAAGGTGCTTTTATAGGCCATACCACCAACTATGATGTGGGCACCACTTTTCCTTATACCCGTGAGCTCAACAGAGGCATCGGTAGCAGTGGTAGAGAACCGTGACTGGTAAGCAATTTCATACCCTGTTGCCTTGAAATCCTTGAGAAACAAATCATGGCAGAGATCTTGCCACTTAGCTGCGTCAGTGAGTATAGCAAGCTTCACTTTCTTAATTCCTAGTTCTTTTTTGAGAATTTCTGCCATCCAAGGGACTTGCTCGTCTATGACGTAGCGTGCCTCTGCGTCTAGCTCATCGTGTGGGGAGTTCCGAAATGCATATTTGTATCTATCGTAATTTTCAAGCGTTTTGGTTATCCAGTCGTGAGTCGCACCTCCTGAGAAAACCGCGATTTTTTTGAGGTCACACACTGCCTCTCGAGCCCCCATGGTTTCCTCACTGCCGTAGCAACCCATCAGAAAATCCACTTCGTTCACTTCAACAAGTTTATGGACCGCGTTAGTAGCTCCAGCAGATTTAAGCTCACTATCGGCGATGAATAGCTTCACCGGCCTACCGAGTATCCCTCCAGCTTTGTTAATCTCTTCTACCCCCAGCTTCGCGGCCGCAATCTGTGCTTTTCCATAGTCCCAAGTGACTGCCCCTACATAGCCGATCTTAATTGGCTCGCCTTTTGGGGAGGCTATTAGGTTGGCTGGATATGCAAGCAAAATCGCTGCAATTAATACTACTAGCCCTCTAAGAAGTGATTTCCTTTCCATTTGATCCCCCTTTCACTGTTAAAAAGGTTAAAACGCACACACAAACTGAGCTAATCCTTTCTCTCTATTTATATCACCCCCTTTCAAATTGGATTAAGGCCTAAAAGGCGGAATCCAAAGAGGACTAACTAGGTGCCGCTTAATTTCAGGTGGACAAAACGTGCTGGCTTTCAAGAAACGATTCAGAGTGTTCTCCAACCAGTTGAGAGCTTTGATTGGTTAAAACGCTTTACCTCATCAACAGTTTTCCTATCGTGGTACGGTCTCTTTTTAACAAATATGGCAGGTTCTCAGAACAAAGCGTTAGTAAATCCTTCCTCCACCTATTACACCTACCTTATTCATCTCTCCCACGGTACATGTCTCTTATTTCCCCTTAAAGATGGGCTTTCGTTTTTCCAAGAAGGCCGCCATTCCCTCTTTCTGATCCTCCGTGCCAAAAAGCATAGAGAAAAGATCCTGCTCGATTTGTAAGCCCTCCTTAAGTGAGGTGCTCAGCCCTTTGCGCAGTGCCGTTTTTGCTGCCCGAAGGGCCAGAGCGGGCCTTTCCATTAGCTTGGAAGCGAGCGCTTCTGCCTCTGGCTCCAATTGGTCCAAAGGGACCACCTTGTTCACCAATCCGATCCGCTCTGCCCTATCTGCCTTGATCATCTCGCCTGTGAAAATAAGTTCCGTGGCCGCCCCAAGGCCCACTAAACGTGGCAGACGTTGGGTTCCGCCTCCACCAGGAATAATTCCCAGGGTGATTTCAGGCTGACCAAGGACCGCATTGTCAGCTGCTATCCTAAAGTCGCAGCACAGAGCCAGCTCACAGCCGCCTCCAAGGGCATATCCGGAAATGGCTGCGATGGTGGGTTTGGGCAAATCGGCAATCCTTTCTTGAACTCGCATTGTTAGATCCGTCAATTTATAGGCAGATTTGATATCCCCTTTGGCCATATGCTCTATATCAGCCCCTGCCACGAAAGCTTTATCGCTTCCCATAAATACAACTACCCTGATGGAATCATCTTCTTCGCAATTGACCACTGCTGTTTCCAGATCTGCTAACACCTCAGGATTGATCGCGTTTAATCTTTCTGGTCGGTTGAATTGAATCCAACCAATCCCACCTCGCTTCTTAAAGACTATATACTTGAGCTCCACAGCTTGCTATTCCTTAATCTGAATCCGGTTGTAATTGTGACTATACCTTGATGATGCATGCATCAGCCTGGGCCAGGCCACCGCAGATTGCCCCTAGAGCGTAGCCTCCCCCACGACGCCGCAATTCATACATCAGATTCATTATGAGGCGAGCCCCACTGGCCGTGTTTGGGTGACCGATTGCGATGGCACTGCCGTTGATATTGGTCTTCTCGCGGAGTGCCTTCGCCTTCTGTTTATCTTTATCAGTTAGCAGAAGTGTACTGACTAAGGGTACAGCAGCAAATGCCTCATTGATCTCCATAACACTAATATCATCGAGGTCTATGTCAGCCAGCTTGAGCGCTTTTATGGCTGCAAACGCCGGACCCTCGGGCATGCGGTGTGGGCTTATGGCGATAGATGACATGGCCACGATTTCGGCCAGTGGCTCCAGGCCTAGTTCATCGGCCTTGGCCCGTGTCATGAACAGGATCGCGGTAGCCCCGTCGTTTAGGCCCGGGGCATTGCCCGCAGTTATCGCTTTGGTCCCATAGACCGGCTTTAGCTTTCTGAGTGAATCGAGAGAACTATTAGGACGGTACTGTTCGTCTCTATTTAAGGTAAAGGGCTCTTGCTTTTTTAGGGAAATCTCCAGCGGCAGGATTTCCTCCTTAAATTTACCCGCATTCCATGCCGCTCCATAATTTTGATGGCTTCTGAGG
>Ga0209636_10009301_pt1 | contig 10031 bp, 19 predicted proteins | sample DeeMarSWOR152_54_FD_187464 | JGI IMG/M metagenome (GOLD analysis project Ga0209636, IMG submission 187464) | Marine sediment microbial communities from White Oak River estuary, North Carolina - WOR-1-52-54 (SPAdes) (version 2) | ecosystem: Environmental > Aquatic > Marine > Intertidal zone >... | reverse complement strand
CCCAAAAAAGGGACTCATCTCTCCAGTACCCATCAAGCGAAATGAATTGCCAACGGCTGAGGGCAACCTGGCCACAATTCCAGAAAAAATGATTAATGAGATACCATTTCCAATGCCCCTCTCTGTTATTTGCTCGCCGAGCCACATCAAGAAAGTTGTACCGGCAGCTAACGTTATCATGCTTATGAGCCTGAAAGACCACCCTGGGACCAGAACAACCATCTGCCCTTCAGGGCTTTGCATATTCTCCAGACCTATCGATATGCCAAAGCCTTGTATGAGGCTAAGCATTACGGTCCCATAGCGTGTATATCTTGTAATCTTTTTTCGCCCAGCCTCTCCCTCCTTTTTCAATTTTTCTAAATGTGGAACAACTACTGTGAGAAGCTCGAGAATAATGGCAGAACTTATGTAAGGCATTATCCCTAAGGCCATGACTGACAGCCTACGCAGGGCGCCACCTGAAAACATATCAAAGAGACCAAATAAGGTGCCCTCCCTGGCCCCGAAGAATGCAGCCAAAGCTACTGGATCAATACCAGGTGTTGGAATGTGACACCCAAGCCGGTAAACCGCCAGCATTAATAGGGAGAAGATTATCTTTTTCTTAAGTTCAGGGATCTTCGTTATATTTTGGAAACCACCAATCATTTTTAGCCTGTCTCTACCGTACCACCAGCAGATTCAATCTTTTCTCTCGCTGCCTGGCTGACTTTGTTAACCTTTATGTTTAAGGGAAAAGATATATCCCCTGCTCCCAAGATTTTTACTGCCTTATCCTTTCTTACCAAGCCGGCCTCAAACAATGTGACCCTGTCAACTATTTCACCTGACTTAAAATGTCTAAGATCCTTTATGTTAATAATCTCATATTTTTTCTTGAAAGTATTCGTAAAGCCCCGCTTTGGAATTCTTCTCTGAAGAGGCATTTGCCCCCCTTCAAACCCCAAGGGGACTCCCCTGCCCGAACGTGAGTTCTGTCCTTTTGTCCCTCTACCAGCGGTTTTTCCTCTTCCCGAGCCCTCTCCCCTGCCGATTCTTCTTCTCTTTTTCCCAGAACCTTTCGACGGCATCAATTCATGCAATTTCATAAGAGGCTCCTGTAAATCCATTATTGCTCAGGTCAGGGTTTCTTCTACGGTCTTCCCCCTTGATCTTGCTATTTCCTCCGGGGTTCTCAAAGACATGAGTCCATCGAGGGTGGCCTTAACCAAATTGTGGGGATTATGGGAACGGAGGCATTTGCTAACAACATTCCTGACACCGGCTGCCTCTAAAACTGCCCTAACAGCCCCTCCAGCTATAATACCAGTTCCTGGACGGGCTGGCTTAAGCAGAACCGAACTAGAACCAGAGACCCCGATTACCTCATATGGAATAGAATCTTCTAGAAGTGAAACTGGCCTCATATCCTTTTTGGCCCTTTCCCCGCCCTTTCTTATAGCCTCTGGTACTTCTTTTGCCTTTCCAAGCCCAGTACCTACCATACCCTTACCATCGCCAACAACTACTATAGCGCTAAAACTAAACCTGCGCCCCCCTTTCACAACCTTTGCAACCCTATTGATATAGACAACCTTCTCGATTAATTCTACATCTTCATCTTCTTTAATCAACTACCGCTCCTATATTGGGGGTCCTTTTATTAAAACTCCAGACCATTCTCTCTTGCCTTATCAGCAAGCGCTTTAACCCTCCCGTGATAGAGAAAGCCGTTCCTGTCAAAAACAACCCTCTTGATACGTTTTCTTCTCCCTTCCTTTCCAATAGTCTCACCAACCAAAATGGCACCCTTTGTGTTACCGCTGAGGCCTTTAGCCTTAGACTTAAGATTCTTGGACATGGTTGATGCTGCTACCAGGGTCTTTCCACTGCTGTCGTCTATGATTTGGGCATACATATGCCTCGCTGTCTTGAAAACAGTCAAGCGTGGCCTTTCGGGTGTCCCTTTTATTTTCTTTCGCACCCTCTTTTTCCTCTTCAGCCGCGCCTCTCTCTTGTCCTCGATAGAGATCATTTTCTTTGCTTATTGGGAAAGACTACTTTACGCTTTTGCCCCTGTCTTTCCTGCCTTTCGTCTGACTGTTTCTCCCAGATATCTGACCCCTTTTCCCTTGTACGGCTCTGGGATTCTGAAGCTTCTAATCTTGGCTGCTGTGATCCCCAGAAGTTCCTTGTCTATCCCACTCAAAACTACCTTATTCTTTTGATCAAGCTGAACCTGTATTCCTTTGGGGATATCATATTTAATAGGATCTGAATAACCCAAATTCAATACCAACTGATTACCTGAAAGTTCAACCCTATATCCTACACCAATTATCTCAAGAGTCCTACTAAATCCCTCGGTAACGCCTAAGACCATATTGGCTATGAGCGAGCGAAAAAGACCAAAAAATGATTCAGATTCTTTCGAGTTATCAGAAATTGATAGCGAAATTTGAGAGTCACTGATATCCAATCTCACTTTAGGATGAATAAGGCGCCTTAATTCACCCCTCGGTCCTTTCACGGATAACATTTCACCATCAAAGGTGACCTGTGTCTCTTTCGGCACAATAATCGGTTTTCTTCCTACCCTTGACATCCCATACACCCTCCTGCTACCAAACCGAGCAAATAATCTCTCCCCCTAACCCCATTTTCCTTGCCTCTCTATCTGTCATTACCCCCTTTGAGGTTGAAATGATATTGATGCCAAGACCATTTAATACCTTGGGGATCTTCTTGCACCTCGAATATATTCTGCAACTTGGCTTGCTTATCTTTTTGAGACCTTTGATAACAGGGCTCTTGTCCTCGCTATATTTTAAGTAAATTACTACAATATCTTGCTTGCTTTCTTTGACTATCTTGTAGTTCCTTATATATCCTTCAAATTTCAGTACCTTAACTATATTAATCTTCATTTTGGAGGATGGAACTTCTACCGTATCATATGAGGCCATAATGGCATTTCTAATCCTCGTTAACATATCCGCTATAGGGTCAGTCATCGTCATTGCGTATCCCCATTACCACTCATCTACCAGCTGGATTTGATAACACCTGGTATATCACCTCGTAAGGCCAAGCTTCTGAAACAAATCCTGCAAATCCCAAATCTTCTTAAGAAACCCCTGCTTCTACCACAAATAGGGCACCTGTTATACCTACGAGAAGAAAATCTCGGCTTTTTCCTTGCCTTTACAATCAAAGATTTTCTCGCCAAGGCAACCTCCTTCTTACCTCCGAAATAACAATCCCATTCTCTCAAGCAGAAAGCGACCTTCTGCATCTGTCTTGGCGGTAGTAACAATGGTAATATTAAGGCCCTTTACCTTGTCAATCTTATCATAATTGATCTCAGGAAATATAATCTGCTCCTTAATACCTAATGTATAATTACCCCGACCATCGAAGGCCTTATCTGGCAAACCTCGGAAATCTCTAACCCTGGGAAGGGCTACATTAAAAAGCTTATCCAAAAAATAGTACATTCTCTCTCTTCTTAACGTGACCATACATCCTATAGGCATCCCTTCCCTCACCTTGAAGCTGGCAATGGATCTCTTGGCCCTTGTCACAACAGGTCTCTGTGCACCAATGAGGGCTAATTCCTCAACAGCTGAGTCGAGGACCTTGATATTATGTATTGCCTCACCAAGACCCATGTTGAGAATCACCTTTTCAAGCTTTGGTACCTCCATGATATTTCGATAGCCAAACTCCTTAATCATGGTCGGCACAATCTCTCTAACATATTTTTCTTTTAGTCGAGACACACCCATCTCCGATCGGTGAAATAGCTACTCGTTGCTGGTTGCTAGTTGCTCGTTATTAAGACAGGCCAACGAGAAACGAGTAACGAGTAACCACTTTACTTGTCTAAGATCTCTCCACACTTCTTGCAAAACCTGACCTTATTGCCATCCTCAAGCACCTTCTTGCCCACCCTCGTTGCCTCAGCACATTTCCCACACACAAGTATCAGATTAGATATATGAATTGGGGCCTCTTTTTCGATAATTCCTCCCTTAGCGGCTTTACCTCCAGGTCTTGTATGCCTTTTTACAATATTTAGTTTTTCTACTATGGCCCTTTCTTTTTTGGTAATCATCTTCAAGATCGTGCCGATCTTTCCTTTTTCCTTTCCGGCGATTACCATTACCTTATCGTCCTTTCTTATGTGAAGCTTCTTCTTGGCCATAATGGATAATCTTGCAGTTAAAGTACCTCGGGGGCAAGAGATATAATTTTCATAAATCTTTTTGACCTCAACTCCCTTGCGACAGGGCCGAATATTCGTGTTCCAACCGGCTCATTTTGTTGATTGATCAACACGGCTGAGTTATCATCGAATTTCAGATATGAGCCATCATCCCGCCTAATCTCCTTAACTGTCCTGACTATAACTGCCCTCAAAACATCACCCTTTCTTACCTTGCTATTAGGCAAAGACTCTCTAACAGATACCACAACAACATCTCCCACCCTTGCATATTTTCTCCTTGTCCCACCAAGCACCTTTATACAGTATAGTTTCTTGGCACCTGAATTATCTGCTACATTTAATATTGTCTCAGCCTGTATCATGGTAATACTTCGTATTAGCAAAATATCTGTTAAATGAAATGCCATCAGAAATTGAGATCTAGCTTCATTAATTCAGAATTTCTAATACCCTCCATCTCTTCAACTTGCTTAGTGGGCGACTTTCGATTATTCTAATTTTATCACCTATCTGACATCTGTTTTGGGGATCATGTACCATGTATTGTGCCCGGTACCTCATGTACTTTTTATGTTTCTTGTGCCTAGCCAATCTTTCAACCAACACCTTTACGGTCTTATCCATCTTGTTATTTAAAACAACGCCAGTCATCTCTTTTCTTTTACCACGTCTCTCCATGCTATGCACCAGCTTTACTGCCTCCGCCATCCCTCTCTTTCAACAAAGTCTTGATGCGGGCAATGTCCCGTTTTGTCTTCTTAATAACAGTATGATTACTTAACCGGCCTGTCGCCATCTGGAATCGAAGGTTAAACAACTCCCGTGCTAACTCCCTTTCACGGTCCACCAATTCCTGGATACTCAATTCCCGTAAATCCCCTGTCTTCACGGTGTCAGAAACTCCTGCTTAAAAACTTAGTAGCAAAGGGTAATTTGTGACCAGCGAGCCTAAAGGCCTCTTGAGCTACCCTCTTATCTACACCTTCAATCTCGTATAAAACCCTGCCGGGTCTTATTACTGCTACCCAGCCTTCGAAATTACCCTTGCCCTTCCCCATCCTTGTTTCAGCAGGCTTCTTTGTTATCGGCTTGTCTGGAAAAACGCGTATCCATATCTTACCACCCTTCTTGGCATGTCTTGTTATTGCAATCCTTGCAGCCTCTATCTGTCTGGCAGACATAAAACCACACTCTGTTGCCTGGAGGCCGAAATCACCAAATTCAAGGTCCGAACCCCTATAGGCCTTCCCTCTCATTCGTCCCTTTTGCACCATTCTATGTTTAACCTTTCTTGGACTTAACATGCCATCCCCTTTCTATTCCCCTCTATTGGGCCAAATCTCACCCCTAAAGATGGTTACCTTTACTCCTATTGCCCCATAAGTTGTAAAGGCCTCGGTGAACCCATAGTCTATATCTGCCCTGAGGGTGTGCAGTGGTACCCTACCCTCCCTGTACCATTCTCTCCTTGCCATCTCTGCACCACCCAGCCTGCCACTACAGGAAATCTTTATGCCCTTAGCACCAAATCTCATGGCCGAATTAACGGCCTTCTTCATGGCCCTGCGAAAGGCCACCCTCCGAACCAGTTGTATAGCTATATTCTCTGCGACCAATTGGGCCTCCAATTCCGGCCTTCTTACCTCTTTAATATCAATGAAAACCTCCCGCTTGAACTTGCTCTCGATCTCCTTCTTGAGATTTTCTATCTCTGCCCCTCTCTTACCTATTATAATCCCCGGTCTCGATGTATAAATCCTGAGCCTTACCTTGTTAGCAGCTCTTTCAATCTCTACCTGAGATACACTGGCCTGATAAAGCCGCTTCTTCAGAAATCTCCGAATCTCATTGTCTTCTATGACAAGTGATGCAAACTCGGAACCAGCAAACCACCTGCTATTCCAGGTCCTATTAATGCCTAATCTCAAACCTATTGGATGTACCTTTTGGCCCACCAAAGCCTCCTTCTAACCTGTTGAGTTCAAAGTTAAAAGCCATAAGTTGCAATCGGCAAATTCAGGCACTTTAGTTCACTTCATGGACTTTGGGCTCTCTTTACAGGGCTATCTCTCATCAAGGATGACCGTCAGGTGACTGGATCTCCTTCTTATCCTTGCCGCCCTGCCCATAGCCCTTGGCCTGAATCGTTTTAACGTTGGTCCTTCATCAGCAAATATATGCTTTATAAACAAGTTATCAACATCAGTATCAGGATATTGGCTGGCATTGGCAACAGCAGAATTGATTAACTTACGTAGAATGGGAGCCCCTCTTTGTGGAGCGAATGCCAATAGATTGAGTGCCTCTTGAACCCTTTTCCCCCTTATCTCTCTCATAAGTAATCTCATCTTCCTTGGAGATACTCGTATATACTTTCCAATAGCCTTAACTTCCATCTCTAACATGAACCCTCAATAACTTTGTCTCTATTTGGAGACAGTCTATTGATAGTTGTCAGTTGTGTGTTGACTACTTACTACGGACCACCGACAATCTATTTTTTCTTCCCTTTCAAACGTGACTTCTTATCTCCTCCGGAATGGCTGTAGAATATTCTCGTTGGCGAAAATTCACCCAATTTCTGCCCTACCATATCTTCGGTGACAAATACCGGAACGAATTTCTTCCCATTATGCACAGCAAAAGTCAAACCAATAAACTCTGGTATTATAGTAGACCGTCGAGACCATGTCTTGATAACCTGATGGGTGTTCTCCTCCCTGGCCCTCTTTACTTTTTTCATTAAACTCTCATCCACAAAAGGTCCCTTCTTTACTGAGCGTGGCAAGACTTTCTCCTCTCCTATTTCCTTCTTTTAATAATCAATTTGTCGCTTATTCTGTTGCGCCTTGTTCTAAAACCCTTAGTGGGAACACCCCACGGTGTAACTGGATGCCTGCCCCCCGATGATTTCCCTTCACCACCTCCGTGTGGATGATCAACCGGGTTCATAGCCACACCTCTTACGTGTGGCCTTCTTCCAGACCAACAGCCTCTCCCCGCCTTACCGAGGGAAATATTTTCATGATCCAGATTTCCTATCTCCCCAATGGTGGCCCGGCAATCCAATAAGATCATTCTTACCTCACCTGAGGCGAGCTTTACCTGCGCGTACTTGCCTTCCTTAGCCATCAATTGGGCATATCCCCCCGCACTTCTTGCTAGCTGCCCACCATGACCCACATGCAGCTCTATGTTGTGTATATGCGTACCTATGGGAATATTGCGTAAAGGCATACTATTGCCTATCTTGATCTCCACATCCGCTCCAGATTCTACCCTATCACCAACATATAATCTATCTGGAGCCAATATATAAGACTTCTCTCCATCCAAATAGTGAAGGAGGGCGATCCTCGCCGACCTGTTAGGGTCATATTCTACAGAGGCGACGGTAGCCGGAATACCATCTTTTCGCCTTTTAAAATCAATGATCCTATATCTCCTCTTGTGACCCCCTCCCCTGTGTCTGACGGTCATTCGGCCGGTAGCATTCCTGCCACCAGACTTTTTTATCAACTTCAATAGGCTCTTTTCTGGCTTACTGCGTGTAATCTCTTCAAATGTCGATACTGTCTGAAATCGCCTTCCAGGTGAGGTTGGATTATTCTTCTTGAGTGCCATCTGTTACCCCCTTAGATACCTTCAAAGAACTCGATATTCTCACCTGGAGCAAGTCTTACAATCGCCTTTTTCCAGTCAGCCCTTCTTCCCACATTCCTTCCCACCCTGCGTTCCTTGCCTTTGACATTCATCATCCTTACGCTTACAACCTTAACCTTGAATATGTTCTCAATAGCGTTCCTGACCAATATCTTGTTGGCGCGTCTGTCGACCTCGAATACAAGTTGATTTGACTGCTCCTTTTGTCTTGTACCCTTCTCTGTTACCAAAGGCCTTTTGATTATCTGGTAAAGATCCATCACTTCCCAAGGGCCTCCTCGACTATCCCCAAAGCTGGTTCAACAAATAAGAGATATTCATGATTTAAGATATCATAGACATTTAGTCCTTCGGCTCTTAAGAGTTTAACGTTTCTAATATTTCTGGAAGATTTTTCAAGGTTCTCATCTGGCTTTTCCGTAACGATGAGAACATTATCCAAATCAAAGTTCTCTAAAATCTCAAGGAATTTCTTGGTCTTTAGCTCCTCAAGATGAAAGTCATCAACCACAATGAGTTGACCTGTCTTGAATTTATCGGCCAAAGCCATCCTTAGGGCTGCCTTTTTTACCTTCTTATTAATCTTAAATGAAAAATCCCTTGGCATAGGCCCAAAAGCTACGCCACCACCCCTCCTCAAAGGCGAAGATGCCGCTCCTACCCTGGCCCTGCCCGTTCCTTTTTGCCGCCATAGCTTTCTACTGCTCGCCCTTATCTCGGATCTATTCTTGGTCGAGGCACTACCAGAACGAGAACCGGCCAACTGACCCCTTACGACCTGATGAAGTATATCTTCTCTGATAGAAACAGTGAAGATCTCATCCCTTATGTCTCGCTCAAGAATTTTCTTACCCTTTAGGTTATATACGTCTATAAGGGCCATTTGTCGCTTAGCACCTTTGCATCTTTCATTTTGCACTTTGCCATTTCTGACTGTTTATCTTTACTTCTAACAGACCCCCTCTACTGCCAGGAACTGCACCTTTGACTAGGATTAAGTTCTTTTCCTTGAGGACATCAACCACCCTTAGATTCTTAACGGTCACCCTTTGATTACCCATTCTGCCAGGAAGCTTCGTCCCTTTCATTACCCTGCTTGGAGTAGCGCTGGCACCAATTGAACCAGGAACCTTGTGAGAGCGGCAACCGTGACTTGTATCTCCTCCACTAAACCCCCATCTCTTAACAACCCCAGTAAAACCCCTTCCTTTGCTAATACCTCTTACCGCTACCAGATCTCCTACATTAAACATCTCATTATTAATCTCTTGTCCAAGCTCAAATGAATCAACATCATCAACCCTCATCTCCCTCAAGAAGGCAAATCCACCCTTTCCTGCTGCCTTAAAATAACCCAATAGTGGCTTATTGAGTCGTTTATCTTTTTTTGGCTGAAAGCCTATCTGAATAGCATTATATCCCTCTTTCTCGATCCTTTTAATCTGGATTACATAACACGGGCCAACCTCGAGCACAGAGACAGGTATGCTTTCCCCGTTCTCGTGAAAAACACGCGTCATACCAATCTTCTTTCCCAAAATTCCCTTGACCATCCTCCCCTTTTCCCCTAGATGTCTACACGACCAAATACTTCAAAATCTGTGTCAAGCTTTATCAAACTGCCTCTGTGACATAGGGAGTTTCTTGTGCCTGCTGGATCAAAACTCTCTGAGCTCTATGAACTCAATAAACCGAGAAAACTCTAGAGCTTTATCTCTACATCTACACCGGCGGCAAGATCCAATTTCATAAGGGCGTCCACTGTCTGCTGAGAAGGCTCCAAGATATCTATCAATCTCTTGTGGGTCCTTATCTCAAACTGTTCTCTCGATTTTTTATCGACATGAGGCGACCGTAAGACACAGTATTTATTAATCTCCGTTGGAAGTGGTATTGGACCGGCAATCTTTGCTCCAGTTCCCCTGGCGGTATCCACAATCTCGGAGACAGATTGATCCAAGAGTTTATGATCGTAGGCCTTAAGGCGAATCCGGATCTTCTGATTACTCATGACTGCTTTCCTGTCTCACTCTACAATATCACTTATTACTCCGGCACCAACTGTCTTGCCACCTTCCCGGATAGCAAAGCGGAGTTCCTTTTCCATGGCTATTGGGGTTATCAGGTGTATCTCCAGGGAGACATTATCACCAGG
>Ga0209636_10009298_pt1 | contig 10032 bp, 6 predicted proteins | sample DeeMarSWOR152_54_FD_187464 | JGI IMG/M metagenome (GOLD analysis project Ga0209636, IMG submission 187464) | Marine sediment microbial communities from White Oak River estuary, North Carolina - WOR-1-52-54 (SPAdes) (version 2) | ecosystem: Environmental > Aquatic > Marine > Intertidal zone >... | reverse complement strand
TCTGTTAATGCAGCCCATTGACTCAACCTCAAAAGGGTATGTGCTTCACCCAGTTTATCATCCATGTACTGGTAAATTGTCAGAGCAGTTTCATACTTTGATCGAGCTTCTTCAAGATCACCTGTTTTTACTGCAAGATCACCAAGTCTCCAGAATGCGTTTGCTTCACCCAGCTTTTCCCCCATGTCCTGGTAGATTTTCAGAGCAGTCTCATACTTTGATCGAGCTTCTTCAAGACTACCTGACCACATGATGAGATCACCCAAGTGCATGAATGCATGTGCTTCACCCAGCTTTTCCCCCATGTACTGGTAAATCGTCAGAGCAGTTTCATACTTTGATCGAGCTTCTTCAAGATTACCTGACCACATGATGAGATCACCCAGTTTCCAGAGAGTGTTTGCTTCACCTCGTTCATAACCAATGTCCTGGTAAATTCTTAGAGCAGTTTCATACTTTGATCGAGCTTCTTCGAGATCACCTGAATGCATGGCAATAATACCTAATATTAAGAGAGCATCTGCTTCACCCAACCGGTCTTGCCGCCTTCTGAGGGTGGATAGAATTCTGTCACCAACTTCCTTTGCTTCCTTCTCTCTTTCATGCAAGTGATACAAGAAAATGAGACGAGGTCCTAGTATCCCAAGGACTGAACGTTCTTTTGCTGTCTGGGGAGGTGCACAGGGCAGATCAATGGCAGAACGTAAGTTCGGTTCATTAACAGTAAAATGGAATCGATACTCCTTTGCATCCTGTGTACCATGGCGTTCGTACAATTTCTCTGTGTATTCTTTTAAAACTTCCACAATTTTGGGACCATAATGCGCTCTGATTTCCTCTGAAGTAATGCTCATGGCAAACAGCCTAACGGGCGGCAGTAATGTGGCACGTCGGTGTCCTCTGATCTCCACCAATGAAGCTGCATTCAACTCCTGTATACATTCCCAGGCTGTATTCCCAAAGATTTCTGTGAGCATCTCTTCTTCAGCACCTGCAGGTAACAAGGAAAGGATTCCGAGAAGTGTTTGTGCATTCTCAGATAACCTATCATAAGAAGATGCCAAAGATGCCACAAGGCTCTCTCCATGTTCTGAGTCTCTGTCTGTAATATCTTTTACTGCGATTGCTTTCGCCTTGTATACTTCAATTCTCTCGATCAAGTCTCCAAGGACTATACCTGGCACAAGCTGACATGCTGTAAGTACGATTGATAAGGGATGTCCTCCCAGTTGTTCAAGTATCCTGTAAAATGCATCTGACTCCCATTCTTCCTTTTCCATTCTTCTTTTTGCCGTAACAAAAAAAAGGAGAGCAGCATCTTCCTGTTCCAAAGGATAGATGCGATAAGTACGTTCAGGTTCATAAAGGTTGCCGCCAACAGGACGCTGACTTGTTATCAAAAGGTTTGTATTGGGCGTAAACTTGAGAATGGTATCAATAAAATCCTGCATTGCATCTTCATCCTGCCAGAGAATGTCTTCTGCATTGTCCAGTAATAATAGATAGTGATGGTCCCGTAAACAACTGATGATATCTGCTAATTCAGCTGGCTGCACTCCGAGGATACCACCAAGCAAATCAACTATTCTTCCCACAGTATTAGTCTGCCGCAAATCTATATGGAAAACCCCGTCTTGGAAGTAGTCCCGTGTACAGAACCAACGCGCCACCTCTACAGCTGCCACAGTCTTTCCAATTCCTCCCACTCCTGTTACAGTGACGAGGCGGCTTTCCAGCAATTCGTTTAAAATATCATACATCTCCAGAGATCTTCCTGTAAGGGTTTGTGGTTTTACAGGGAGGTTTGATGGTGAAAAAATGTGTTCCTCAAGCAACAGGGTACCTTGTGGGATTTCTCTGGAGAGCAAAGGATCTAAGTGGGCAGTAATGTCATCAGGGAGCAGGACAAATTTTTCCTCTTCAGGTACGAAGGGTATCCCTTTTTCGTAAGCCATGAACTCAAGCTGGGGTTTCATTTTCATCAATTCTGGGTCTCCTTCCACCAGCAATTTGGCCATCTCAAACGCTTTCTGTATCGCACCACCCTGAAAAAGACTGCGAAAGAACTTTCCAATGAAAGTGATAGCTGCCTGATCTAATACTGGAACATCACTCTTGATAGCGACGACGTGCCGAATGCCAGCTTCAACCAGCAGTTCACCTATTCGTTCAGAATGGCAGGCACTGACAATGGCAAGTTCAAAAGGTCCTCCTAACCGAATGAGCCTCTTTAGATAGTCACCTGGTACTGGCTGACCTCCGCCTCTTCCATCCTCAAATAGAAGGAAATCCTCATGCCCATGACCACTCAAGTGAAGAATATTGAATCCTTCTTCAATACTTTCCGCTAATTCATCTATGGTGGCATATCCAGTGCGAAGTACAACATCTTTTTTACATTCAGCCAGCTCGCGAACGATAGCGTCGCGTTCTGTCTTCATGTCTAACACTTCGAGAGGGTTACCATCTGGCGCCACCAGAGGTGCTGAAAACAAACAGAGGATTTTGGGATGTTGAATCATGGTACACCTCCAATCCTTGGAATCTATCATCTCTTATCAAAGCTGATCACGAGGATATCTATTGAATATGAATGCGATACTTATTCTATTCTTCTCCTCTTATATTTTTGGTCTAAATTATGAGGTTGACTAAACAGGATCTCTACAATAATAATAACTCATTGCTGGAATGGTAACCTTTACTACGAAGAAATGAAGAGAAAGCAAAAAGGAGAATATTTCAAGGAACTCTACAAAAAGCTTTGCTCTCAGACCCAGAAGATATCGAAAAAGCTTATAAAGAACTGATGAAATCTACTATAATTGGTTTCAAAACCCTTCATGAGAGAGATACTGTATGAACGTAGACAAAGAAATCATGAATCAAGTCAAGCTGTACGCACAGGAATTCGTGGAAAGAGAATATCCTGAAGAGGCCCCCTATTTTGACATTGCGTGGGAAACCTACAGGAAAGCCCTCCAAGATGAATCAAATACTGGACCCCGCAGAATGCTCACAGTCAGGGATTTAAAAAAGCCCACAGTCAGGGATTTAAAAAAGCCCACAGTCAGGCTGAGCAGGAACAGCCCTATCATGGCACCGAGAGTAATCCGAGCATTTCATATTCTCTTTACTGTGACTGACAGAGTGGAATCAGAATCCCGTAAACGCTCCAAACAGGAAATGCTGCAGTTTTTTTCACAGGAAAAATTTTCTTTTGAGTTTTCTATGAAAATTGTCGATTTTTTTACGGAGCACAGAGATAGTCAGTGAAAAGGTTAAAGAATTTGGCACGTGGTATTGGTCCACATATAGCTCTTGCACCATTGTCTCATGCTGCAAAGACTCATCAGATAAGTTTTAGTTTATCTCTCTTTTTCAGTCAAGCGCTGACCTTGGAGTCTTATTTTCTGCAAATGTGCAAAACTTATATTAAATAGGACCTGTAGACAAGACCATGACTCCAACCAGTAGCGGTGCAGTAAGGGAAGCTGAACTCATGTTTGAAATACTGAACTTTGCACGCTGCCATGGACGAAAGATCTTGGAAGACCAGATAGAAGACTTTGAAGGCGAAAAGGCTCAGATAATTCTCCACAAACTCCTCATAGGTGAATATCTCGGAAAAGTTGAAAAAAAGGACGTTTCCGACTTTTACACGCTTACTTCCAAAGGACTGAATCTCTTCAAAAGAAGGAGAAAGTCCCAGCCAGTTTCCAAGGAACTAAGGACCGAGATTATTGAAAAACTCAAAGATGCAATGGCTGAACTGGAGATCAAACCCTGGGAGGTCATGTTCCACATCATTCACGTGATTGAGAAAAGAAAAGTGGTTACTGCAGGAGATATTGGAGACTATTTCACTACTTATTTTCCTGACATAAAAGGGACATCCAGGGCAAGCGTCTACCGGAATATCAAGCACCTGAGAATGAAAGGATACATTGAATATGAGAAAAGGAGTCATATTGATCAGAACCAATACAGACTGTCCAAAAAGGGGGAGGGGATCCTTCACATGACAAAAATTGATGCCACTCAGAAATTGCGGACGCTAAAAGAATGGGACGACACTCTCAAAAAGGTCTTTGAAAGAGTAGCTGACGAACGAAAAGAGGATGAACAAGCGCTTTTTTGCACCATGGAGCGCAGTGTTCCAGGGGGCCTGGATAAATTCCAGATCGTCTGGGTTCTGCACATACAGGGTAACCTCTACGAGTTGAAAGGCAACCTGGACAAGGCAGAGGAAATGTACGTGCGTATGGAAGCATTCTGCGAAGAGCTTGATGACCCACGGGGAAGGGCATATGCATTAAAAGGGCTAGGCAATGTATCTTTCAAGAAAGAAAAGTACGCTGTAGCTGAACAGTACTACAATAAGTGCTGTACAATTGCTCAAACCCTAGAGGATAACTTGCTGTTGTCTGATGGTTTGAACAATTTAGGTTCCTGTTTGTACATGAATGATGACATAGATGAGGCACTGTCTCGATTTGAAAACGCTTTGACTCTCCAGGGGATTGATACATTCCGTAAAGCGTCCACACTGTACAATGAGGGATTATGCTATGCCCGAAAGGAAGATTTGGGCAAGGCTAAAATTTTATGGGAAGAAAGTTTGGCCCTTTACAGGGAGCTGCAGGAAACAGCAGAGATCAAAAAGGTAGACTATAACCTCAGACAGATCGATAGAAAGCAAAAGCAAGAGTACCTAGAAGAAACCTACCGAAAAGCTCTGCACACGGGGACCTCACAGGACATCAAAAAAGCGTACAAAGAACTGGCTGAATTTCAAACAGATGCTCTCATTGCACCTATAGAGGAGTAGCCTGTAGGCATTACACCAATGCACCTACATCTTCCCACATGCTGGCATCACGTTCTTATTTTGTAAGTGAAATCTTAGAATCTAAGACAGTTCTTAAAAACTAAGAACAATTGCCGATTTAAGATTCTAATATATGGATTACTATTTAATAAAATGAGAATTGATTATATATATGCAGCCGAATTAAGACTTGAGGTGACAAAAATGTATACTGGGCAATTTGGATTTCAGGATGTCATGGGAAAAATAGTTCCTTGCGGAGGAATTCCCGGAGATGACAATGGTACTCCTGGCTAGCCGGCTGTTAACCAGGAAATATCTCTTACCCTTTTCTTTTTTCTATTACACTTTCAAGCTGTTCTTTGTATTCTTTGTAGGGAAATGTCCATCGCTGTGATTCAAAGTCAAAATGTTCATCATTGAATGATTTTTTCAGAGGATGATACATAGATTTCACCTGGAGGCAGCGAGTCTCAATTCGTGGATACAACTCCTCGAGGGTAATCATTAGTACAGGCCCTACCTGCGGACTTGTCCAGCACAATACAAATCCCATATCTTTGCACATGGTAAAAATCTTGTATATTCTGCATCCTTTTCCGAAATTTACAATGAATTTTTGAACATTTGCAGTATCGCCTTCAACTAACAATAAAAACGCATAACATCTGTCCCGGGGATACGGGGAAATATTGTAATGTTTTCTCTCAGCAATTCCAGCATCTATGATCTTTTCGATAGTGTATTTGATTTGGCTGCGCCTCCAGAATCGTCCGTATTTTCTCTTTTCTATCCTCTGTATTTCACTTATGCTGCAAGTTTTCACCTGAAAGTACTGCATTACCTTCAAATCAATGAATCTCCACTTTATATCGCGGGCTCTTTTCGGGTATGTCAGATCAATGGTGATATCTTCAAAAAGGTTGGTATTTACTGGAAAGACATTACCAAAGAAATTGGGGTTCTGTATGAACCACCGATTCTGAGAAGAATATACTTGGTACTCAATGAACCCAGTATTCTTCAGGATTGATAAGAGCCGTGTGAGGTACGTGTAGTAATTGGCTCGGAAAACAACAAAGAGGGTGTCTCCTTGTATGGTGGGGAAAATCCATTCCCAGCAGTCAATGCATGTGATCAATTCGAAGACTGCATCGTACTGTTTGGGATCGAACCGGATTTCAGCAAGCACATTGTGGATGCGATTCTTGCCCACTGCATTCAAGTTGATGTGGTAGTATGGCCCTAAAATGTAGCCAGCTTTTCTTAGATCCCTCATTTTCTTGCTTACTGTATTTACCCGTTTGTACTGTAATTCGCACTGCAATTGTGATACAGAGAGTGAAGGGTCCTCTCCAATCAAGGTGAGGAGTTTCTTTTCTTGTTCTGTTAAGCTCATGCGGGATTCTCCATTAAGGTTCTTTCTCTTTCTATTTCCAAGAGATTTAACTGTTTGCCCCATGTGAATTTCGTTGTATTCTGATAGGTTCTATTTTCTTGGATTGGAAAACCTGCTAACTATTTAATATACCATACATGCACGGCACAAATCTCTTAGTACACAGTAATCTATAAGGGTATAGAAACGAGGTGAGACAAATGGCTGAAGGATATGAACTCCTGAAAGAAAAGGTTCCCGAATTTCGAACTCCGTGGAAAGCTATAATCATAATAACTGGCTGGGTTCTGCTCTTTGCAGTGTGTTTACTGTTTTTCTGGTGGTTCGATTCATTTGCCTGGTATTGTCCATTGGTCAGCCAATTCATTGTCGCTACAGTATGCACCGGGTTGGCCTGTGCCCACATGAAAAATGCTAAAAGATACCGAGAAAAGTATAAAGAGAAAGCATACCGCAATTTCTTCTTCCATTTCATTGTGCCCATATTTGCTACCTGGTATGCCATGATGTTCCATCCGCTCTTGGTGGGTGGAGAGCCCTTGCTCCCTTTCTGGGCTGCAGTAGTGATTGGTGTATTCTTTTGGTCGTTCAGACCTCTCACCAGTATACACATCAGTAAAGCAGGGTTTGACAACATTGGACACGGATTCGGCATATACACTGTGTACCCTGAAGAAGGACCCACAGTTTCCTCTGAAATCTATTCCTATATCAGGCATCCCATGTATTTGGGTTCATTCTGCGCTGCGCTGGGATTTGCTTTTTTGAGGAATAATGTCATTGCTTTGCTGACTGCTATCATCTTCTTGATTCCCGCCTTGATTGAGATTCGACTTGAAGATAATGAGATGATAAAAAGAGCTGGAGAAGAACATAAGAAATACATCAAGAATACTGGGGCTCTGTTTCCCCGCAAAAATATAGTACAGTTTATCAAGCTCCTATTCTTAGGCAAAAGTGGATAAATTGGCTTTTTTTGTACATTTGAATTCTATTTTTTCTTTTTTAGGGACAATAAATGTGCAGTATCATTCAATTTGGATATGGTTTTTTCATTCCATTGATTGATGGTTAGCCTGGTTATACTGCAGGGATCTATATCGTAGGATACTCTGACAATGATATCTTCAGAAAATTCCAGCCACCAATGAATAATAGAGATAATGACCATGGAATGGGTCACCAGCAAAGCAGTATCTCCATGGGGTTGAACACGATTCATAAATGAAACCACCCGATCATGGAGCATACGCCAGCTTTCTGCTTCTGGATAAGGAACCCAGTCCATAACAGAATCTGTTACAGGATATCGGATTTTCTGAGCTTCTTCTAGTGTCAAATCACGGGCAATACCATTATTAAGCTCCCGCAACTCTTCCACTAATACAGGTTCTTTATCCAGTGCTCTACCAACAATGTCAGCTGTTTGTTGAGCCCTCACCAGATCGCTGCTGTAGAACAAAAAGGGGGAATCTCTCAAATATTGTAGACTCTGGCCAGTATACACTGCTTGCTTTTTTCCTAATTCAGTTAATGGCAGATCTGTCCATCCACCAGTTAATCCGCTCACCATGTATTCTGATTCACCATGTCGCACCAAGATCAATTCTTTCATGAGAACACCAGTTTTTCCATACCACAAAGAGCCTTTAAGAACATTTCCTTCCACACCTTTCGCCCCTCACGATACATATCACAGCGTTTGTAGTGCACACTCTGCATATATTAGTAAAAAGCACGAAAACACATAAGTGTTTAGTTTCTTAAAGTAACTTCCTTTGCCAGCTGTTTCCTCATGAATTTTGCACCTTCTTCCAGGAAATTCTCGTTTCTAAGCTTGTGAGTTTCAAGTATACTCATGAGTATTTCATGTGCGTCAGCTCCATTTCTTGATTTATTTCCACTACTGATCTTTCGTATGATGACATTGGGTCTGATAGCTCTCTCTGCTCTATTGTTGTGGTAATCTGATTCTAGTCAATTCATGGCTATTGGTTTCGTTCCAGTGAAGCGAAAAAGATGTAGTATAAGAATGTGGAGACTGCGTACAGTGCGCAGGTAATCAAAAAAGGGATTTCGTACAGGTTTCGATTCATCAAGGACCCAGCAATAATGTTTGAGCATCCCCAGGAGCCATTCCATCCTCCATTGATGATGCCATTGACAGTGGCCCGTTCTTCTTCTTTCATCTGTTCCATCATGAAAGCAGAGGCAATGGGACCTCCCATATTCATGAGCGCTTCTCGAGCAATATATCCTGTCGTTACCAGATACAGAGTGGGAGAATACGCTATCATCAGCAGAAAGGGGAGAGAACCTAATTGGGTAACTACAATTGAACGCACCTTGCCCCACCGTGAAGCAACAGGGGCTGCCAGAAAAGTAGCCGTTCCAGTGGCAATACTTCCCAGAGAGAAGATAATGCCAATAGTTTCTATGCTGGCCTCCATTCTTATTCTGAAAAAGATATTGAAAAAAGGAACAATTAGTCCAGCACCAAATCCAACCAGGACCTGGATTAACAAAAACTTCTTCATTAAAGATGTACTTTTTACAATTTTTTCTGAAAAGAAGGTCTCTTTCCTCTTTTCGGTTAAAAAGAGTAAGGGGATGACCGCTGCACAGGAGAGGGCTACTGAAACCAAGAGAGTAGCTCTTAAAGCCTCAGGTTGAGGCATGGATAGTATTGAGGGTAATCTTCCTCCCAGAAATGCTCCTGTGGTATACCCTAGAATGCTGATAGCCCCATTGACACTGAATAAGTGCACTCTTTCTTTCGATGAAGCATTCTCCATCATGAAGGGAGCAAAGGACACATAAGTAAGAGTTACTGTAAATCCCAAAACAGCATTTGCTGCAATTAAGACTCCCTGCGGTGTCGCAGTGGCTAATAATCCTCTGAAGAGAACAGATGCAGCAGCTCCTGCTATCAGACATCGTTTTCTTCCAATGCGGTCTCCCAGCATTCCCGCAGGTAGGGAGAAAAGGGCACCTGAAAAAGGAGACGCTGACAGAAGGATACCCAGGAATGATTCTGAATATTCTAATCCTTCCACCACGTAGATGTTGAACACCAGATAAAAAATGCCGCTGCTCAAAGAAAGTATACCATTAGACAGCAAGAATAATCTGGCATTTCTGCTAAAGCTTCTCAACTCTTCCAGCATGAACAGAGAGATATCATTATATTATAAAAAGGTTTCAAAACTACAGACACCAGAAACATGCCCATTTCATTTTTCTGGAAGGATGTGGTACAGACGTGGTTTTGTTGTGCGAAACCTGGGGTAAGTTCAGGTAAATTCATTATCCGAATCTTGATACAGAAAAGTAGTAGATTTCTAATTTTATTCTGTTTTTCATATAAATTTTTTAAATAATTGCCCTTTTTTCTATTTTTTCCCATGTTATAATTTTTTCCATATAATTATTTATTAAGTTAGTCGAGAAAAACACTTGAAAACAAAATGAAGAGGTGATCAAGAATGAATGAAAGCTCGTTGAGAGTGAGAGCACTAGAGCACTGCAACCAGAAGAATCCAATATATTCTACTTTGAAGCACTATGTTGAAGTCCACGAAGAAGGCGGTGAGGTTACTGCCGACACACAAGATATACTTATTGTTGATTCGAAAACAGTCCTAATAGACGAGAAAGACACATATCGCAAGCTTCTCGAAATTCTTTTTGGAAAAGGTGGTTCTATTCTTTTTTTAGACCTTGATGAGGAAACTAAACAGAGTTTAAACGAATATACTGGGTTCTATTCCAGTGGAGATTCCTATGCTTTCTTTGTATCTGC
>Ga0209636_10009297_pt1 | contig 10032 bp, 10 predicted proteins | sample DeeMarSWOR152_54_FD_187464 | JGI IMG/M metagenome (GOLD analysis project Ga0209636, IMG submission 187464) | Marine sediment microbial communities from White Oak River estuary, North Carolina - WOR-1-52-54 (SPAdes) (version 2) | ecosystem: Environmental > Aquatic > Marine > Intertidal zone >... | reverse complement strand
TAAGTCCTTAAGACCACTGCCGGAGAAATGGCACGGACTCCAGGACAAGGAGTTAAGATATAGACAGAGATACGTTGACCTGATAGTGAATGACGAGGTGAAGAAAATCTTCCTTTTCCGCACCGAACTGATCAAAGCCATAAGAGAATTTTTGGATGATTCAGGCTTTGTGGATGTGGAGACTCCCATTCTCCAGCCGCTTTATGGGGGCGCCTTTGCCCGGCCATTCGTGACTCACCATAATGCCTTGGATATTGATCTATATCTGCGAATTGCAGATGAGCTCTATTTGAAAAGGCTCATCGTGGGAGGATTCGAAAAGGTTTATGAGATCTCCAAAAGCTTCCGCAATGAGGGGATGGATAGAAATCACAATCCCGAGTTCACCATGTTGGAACTTTATCAAGCCTATGCGGACTACAATGACATCATGGAACTTTACCAGAAGCTTTTGAATTATGTGGCAACGGAGGTTATGGGATCAAATAAGTTTGAATTTGAAAACAATCAAATAGATTTAACTCCTCCCTGGAAAAGAATCCCGCTTCTGGAATCAATCAAGGAATATGCTGGAGTAGACTTAACGGACAAAAGCGAGGAGGAAACCAGGGAGATAGCGTCCGAACTGAATGTGAAGGAAGACCTGAATCGTCCCAAAGGCAAGTTGATCGAGGCCATCTTCGAATCTCAAGTGCAGCCCAAGTTAATTCAGCCCACCTTCATCACCGACTACCCGGTGGAGATGTCCCCTCTGGCAAAATACCATAGAGAAAAAGAGGGCTTGACCGAGCGGTTCGAGCTTTTCATCGGCGGATGTGAGATGGGTAATGCTTTTTCCGAGCTGAACGATCCGGTGGATCAGAGAGAGAGGTTCAAACAACAGGCGGAACTTGCCAAAAGGGGCGATGAGGAGGCCCAGGTGTTGGATGAAGACTTCATCCGAGCACTGGAATACGGAATGCCACCCACTGGTGGACTTGGTTTTGGCATAGATAGATTGGTGATGGTTTTGACCAATACTCACTCCATCAGAGAAGTGATCTTCTTTCCCCAGATGAAACCGGAGGAGTAGAATTCAAAAAGCAAAGAGCAAAATGCAAAATTACAACTCAAAATCCAAAATTGACATTAAAAAAAGAGCTTTTAAATACGCTTTAGAGATCATTAAACTCATAGATCAGTTAGGCAACCAAGATCTATCTGTTCAGGTTATCGCTCGCCAACTTCTTAAGAGCTCAACCAGTATTGGAGCAAATATTGTTGAGGCTCAAGCTTCTAGTTCCAAAAGAGAGTTCACCAACTTTCTCAATCATTCTCTGAAATCTGCAAATGAAACAAAGTTTTGGCTTGCCCTATTGAGAGACTCAGGAAAGGCAAAGAAAGAATTGGCCAACCACCTGCTAGAAGAAACCTCAGAACTGGCAAATATCCTTGCCTCAAGCATATTAACTTTAAAGGGCAAAAGGAAGTCGTAATTTTGCATTTTAAATTGTAATTTTGAATTTTTCATTTTGCATTTTTAATTTCCTATCGTGTCTTACGAGTTTTTTATAGCCAAACGGTATCTGAGATCTAAAAGGAAAGCCAGATTTGTCTCGGTCATCACTTTGATCTCGGTGGGGGGCATTTTAATTGGGGTGACCGCTTTGGATTTTATTCTCTCCATGATGAACGGATTCGAAAAGGAGGTTCGCTCCCGCATCATCGGCACCACCGCACATGTTAGCGTGTTTTCCACCTACAACGAAGGTATCCAGAATTACCCGGATCTTATTCCCGGAATTAAGGAAGTAGGTCACGTTGTAGAGGTAGCTCCATATATCTATTACAAAGCCGCCATCGCTTCCAAGACCGGAAGCGACGGCATCGTGGTCCGAGGGATCGATCCAGAAAAGGAGATATTAGTAACCGATCTTAAGAGAAATCTGAGAGCAGGAAGCTTATACTTAGAGCCAGAGGGAGATGAGCTTCCCGGAATCCTGTTGGGTGCCACGCTGGTAGATAGACTCGGAGTGGAACTGGGCGATAATGTGGTTCTGTTCAGCCTGAAGGAGGGTTCTTTGACCACCGGCTGGAGTCAACCCAAAGCCTCCAAGCTGAAACTGAGAGGGATATTTGAGACGGGAATGTATGAATACGACGCCTCCTTAGCTTATATCTCCCTTTCCACCGCCCAGAAGCTTTTCAATATGGGAAGCAAGGTGACCGGACTTCACGTCAAATTAGACAACCTTTACCAGGCGGAGAAGGTGGCAAAGGAATTGGAAGAAAAACTGGGCTACCACTATTACGCCCTAGACTGGATGCACATGCACAAAAACCTTTTCTCCTGGATGGCGCTGGAAAAGTATGCCATGTTCATCGTGTTGAGTTTGATCGTAGCTGTTGCCGCCTTCAACATCATAAGCACCCTGATCATGGTGGTTATAGAGAAAAGAAAGGATATCGGCATCTTGAAATCTATGGGATGTACCAACGCCAGCGTAATGAAGATCTTCATGTTTGAGGGGTTGGTGGTGGGGGCAGTGGGAGTCGTCCTAGGAAGCGTATTTGGTTACCTTTTGTGCTGGATTCAAAAAAGCTTTAACATAATTTCGCTTCCCTCGGAGATATACTTCATCAGTTCCCTTCCAGTGGACATGCGTCCGCTCGATTTCATATTGGTGGCTTCTGCCGCCATGCTCCTCACGTTTTTAGCCACGGTTTATCCTGCCCGCAGAGCCGCCCAGCTTTCGCCAGTTGAGGCAATTCGCTATGAATGAGAATCATAGCGGCTCGATTCATCGAGCCCGATGGATCGCATGAATCCTGTTCTCCGTGGTCCACAGGATCCTGTGGAGATGTTATCCCAGACGGGTCTCCGTCATCCCACAGCATTAGGGTGAAAATCCCGCCCTTCGACAGGCTCAGGGTGGTGAGCGAAGTCGAACTACCAAAGGCGGGGGTGGATGATAACATCCACCCAAGAGCGGAAGGGTAAGGGAACCCTGTTACAACGCTGAGAATAAGGGAGCTGTAAGGGTTCGATTATGGTTATCAACTTTTTAACTTGGCAAATTTTGTAACTATAGATGACTTTGTTGTATTCTGCCAGCATGTACGTCAAGAATTCGCTTTACTCTCCAACGGCTCACAAGAGCTATTGCGTTATGTCGGATCGTCACCATAATTAGTTGATGACCCTTATCGAACCCGATGACGAGTCGCATGAATGTGACTCCTACAATCTTACCTCCAAAAAGGGAGGGGCGGGCTTTAGAATAGCTGAATTTCCCCCCGATAACGCTTTTTCCACTTGTTTTTTCCCGTTTTTTGAGTTATAATATACTAGAATCATTGGAACTTCACTCATGTAAAGTATCCAGGATTGGGTCAGCCGTTAACTTTAAAAAGGAGCCCAAAAATGACCAAAAAACTTTTCATTTTATCGATTTTACTTTTGCAAAGCACGCCCGCGTTTGCTCAATGCGTTGATACCGCCTGGGTAAAACTATACAACGGGTCTGGAAACTACCTGGATGAAGCTTATGCTATAGCAGTGGATAGTTCTGGCAATGTCTACGTAACCGGAAAAAGTTATGGCGACAACTGGACATACGAGGACTATGCCACCATAAAGTATTATCCAAATGGGGATAGCGTCTGGGCAAGAAGATACAACGGACCGGGAGACATCACTGATAAGGCTTGTGCCATAGCCATAGATGATTCGGGCAATGTCTATGTAACTGGCTATAGTTGGGGTGGTTTGTCAGGAGATGACTATGCCACCATAAAGTATTACCCAAAGGGGAATACTGCCTGGGTGAAAAGATACAATGGACCGGGAAACGGACATGATGAGGCTTGTGCCATAGCAGTAGATGAGTATGGCAATGTGTATGTGACCGGAGGTAGTTGGGGCGGCGGGTCAAGCAATGACTATGCCACTATAAAGTATTATCCAAATGGAGATACTGTGTGGTTAAGAAGATACAATGGGCCAGGAAACGGACATGATGGAGCATCTGCCATAGCCGTAGATGGTTTTGGCAATATCTACGTGACCGGAGCAAGTGAAGGTATTGGGGCAAATTATGATTATGCCACCATAAAGTATTATCCAAATGGAGATACCGCCTGGGTGAGACGATACAACGGACCGGGATATGACTATGATTATGCTCATGCCATGACTATAGACGGCTCTGGCAATATCTATGTGGCCGGACAAAGTATCGGCACCGGGACACAACATGACTACACAACCATAAAATATGATTCGTCTGGCAACGAGCTCTGGGTAAGAAGATACAACGGACCGGGAAACTCCAATGATCAGATCTACGCCATGGCCATGGATGGTTCTGGCAGTGTCTATGTAACCGGACAAAGTTACGGTGTTGGGTCCGGCTATGACTATGCCACCATAAAGTATTATCCAAATGGAGATACCGCCTGGGTCAGGAGATACACCGGACCGGCATACGACTATGATTGTGCTTCTGCCATAACCATAGATGGTTCTGGCAATGCGTATGTAACCGGACAAAGTATCGGCACCGGGACACAACACGACTACGCAACCATAAAGTATGATTCATCTGGCAACGAGTTCTGGATAAGAAGATACAACGGACCGGGGGGCAGCTATGATTATGCTCGTGCCATAACGGTAGATGGTCGTGGCAATGTCTATGTGACCGGAGGAACTTACGGCAGTGTGTTATACCTAGACTATGCTACCATAAAGTATTGTCAAAGCTTGCTTGGTGATGCCAACGGCGATGGTGTGATAGACATTGGGGATGTGGTTTATTTAATAAATTATCTGTTCAGATTTGGTGACCCTCCTTGTCCTTCGGAAGCCGGAGATATTAATTGTGATGAAGTGATTGACATCGGGGATGTGGTTTATTTGATCAACTATCTATTCAAAGATGGCCCACCACCATCTCAATCATAAGAGAAAATGTATGATGTTTCCACCCGAAGATCTTTTATGCTAAGACATAAGATGTTCATTCCGGTAATATAAATTACGTTTTTGGCCTCCTGCGCTCTGCCCACCTTGGCGGAGAAGATTGCGAACACTGCCTGGGTAAGAGGATACGACGGACCCGGAAACTTCAGAGATTGGGCTCATGACCTGACCGTAGAGCCTGTCGAAAAACTCCAATTACCGTCATTGCGAGCGAGCAGACGCTCCCGTCTGGGAAGCGAAGCAATCTCGCTTCTTTATGAATCAATTAGTTTAGAGGTTGCTTCGTCGCTAAAATCGTTCCTCGGAATGACATTTAAGGTATTTTCAACAGCCTTCATAGATGGTTGTGGCAATGTATATGTGACCGGAGGAAGCATGGGCAGCGGAACATCCGAGGGCTATGCTACCATAAAGGATGGTCGGGGCTCGTTCAGTGATGTCAATGGCGATGGGATGATAGACATGGGGGATGTGGTCTTCTTAATAGATTATCTGTACTGAAACGCTAATCCTCCTTTCCCTTTGAGGACTGAGGATGTTAATTGCGATAAAGTGGTTGACCTGGAAGAATGTGGTCTATCTGATCAACTATCTGCACAAAAATGGGACGCCACCTTGTGTCTGATAGTAAAAATCTGGTACAGGGGCGAAACTTTACCTCATCGGGTTTGCCTTATCACTTTAAGCTCTGTCTCATCCTTCCGTTTGGGCTTAGTTACCTCCACCGCCTCCCTCACGATGACATTGATATCCAGCTCTTCGGCATCCTTTTCCGATCCAATTTGAAAGGTTCTGGCAAATGCATGTATGTGCTTTGCTGTCTCAGCCCCATTGGTTGCCAGTTTTTCTATAATCCTCAACCATTTCAATACATTCTTTTTAGTATTCTCTGGAACCAGCACCTCTTCCATTTCCCTTAAGAGCAATTGAATCATATCCAGAACAGCGGTTGAAGTGCTATTGAAATCATGTGCCATCCCACTGACTAAGTTACTCAATGCTTTAAGCGTCTGTGGCTGGATGAGTCGCTCCTGAGTGGATTTCAATTCATCGATGGTGACTTTTAAAGTCTCCATTTGTTTTTTCAGTTTCTCATAAAGCTCTGCCTTCTCGATGGAGATGGCGGCATTTTCAGCAAATATGGAGACCAGCTTCAGATCAGTTTCGGTGAATTTTTTCTTGTTATCATATAAACTGATGTTCAAAACCCCTTTGGCTTTGTTTTTTACCATCAGGGGAACGCATAAACTGGAGGTGATCTTTTTCTCTTTTTTGATGAAATCAGGGAACTGGCTCTCATTTAAGTCCTCACCCAGTTGCAAAGGTTTGCCATGTCGCATCACCCATCCGGCAACGCTTTTCCCCACCTCCACTACTGCATTTTTAATCAGATCGCTTCGGGGACCCCAAACCGAGACGCAGCGTAGTTTATCTATTCCCGGATCAAAAAGAAAAAGCGAAGACTGGTCTCCGCCCAAGATTCTAAGAGCTTTGCTGGATATGGTATCTAAGACCCTGGAGAGTTTCATTTCGGAGTTAACCAAGGTGGTCACCTCAAATACCGCATGAAGATCTTTCCACCGTTGCTCCAAAACCTGAGAGGCAACCCTGTTTTCCATAAGTTCCCTTTGAAGTTTCTTGAGAGCTATCTCCCTCAATACCACGTAACCAATAAAGAGTAAAGAAAGGGCGACAAACCCCAAAAGCAGAAAGTTGAACATCTGGGCGTCTATTTGCTCTTCATAAAGCTGTTGAAGATCGGAGTAGAAAATCACCAGAACGATGAAGGTGGCGAAGACCAAAAACAAGGTGAGCATCAAAACCCATATTTGCCAGTCTCGTCTCTGAATCTTTTTCAGCTCTTTTTCAAAGATATCCATTTTTATGGACCGAAGATGGGACGGAATCAATAATAAAGGTCGGCAAAAAACGGAGCAACTTAATTAAAATGAGACCGGGTATCCACAAAAAAATTGGGGTGCGTGGAACACAGAATCTATGAAATGGTTGGCTACCACGTTATCGGTAGCCGCAAGCTTTAGCTTGCGTATCTTCCTTGCCCAGATGAACTACTGCCTTCTGTGTCTGTCGGATCCCCGACCGACAGGCGAGAACTGTTAAAATCATACAGGAGTTCACCGCCAGGTCAGGGGGCCTGGCGGACAGAAAAAATTATCCGGTGTCACGCAAACGGACGGCTGCTTTTCTGCAAACTCATCTTGCAGATAATCTATCACCTTGACCGAAGTTGCGAAAACGCCGTCGCAGGCAGGAAATGAAATCTGGAGAGGGGAAGATGTTATTTCTTGGCCAATTGAATTGTCTCAATCAAGAGGGGGATCAGAATGAGCTGGATGGCGATGCCAGGAAGTCCGGTGATCACAGAAACCTTTATGAAAGCCTCCGGTCCATAAGGAAGGGACAAGAACAGTCCGAAGAAGAAAAGTCCAAAGGCAAAAGCCAGACGTCCCAGAATCATAGACAACAAAAGGGAGAGAACAGGAACTTTTATAACCCTTATGAGTATCCCGATGGAGATTCCGTAAACCGGCAATTCCAGACTCATAAGGGGAACCGCATAGGGAGGGGGCATGCCGGTGAGTAAAAAACTCATGCCTGGGCAGACCAATCCCACGATCAACCCGCTAACCGGGCCCACAAATATCCCTGCCAGAAAAACCGGGATGTGCATGGGCGAAAATACCCTCCCTGCCAGTGCCATCTGATGGAACACCATGGGGATAGTTACCCCCAGGGTGATAAAAAGGGCGGTTAAGGTGATGTCTTTGTTGGTTAGCCTGATCATCTTTGTTGGGTTTCAAACTAACTAATAGATAAATCCTTTATATGGTAACCGTTATTTTTGCTTCGGTCAGCACCTGGACGATCTCCGGCATATTAGTTACCCTACCTGCCTCTATCTGATCGACCAAGCCATAAAAATTGACACAGGTACCGCAGCAAATTATCTCAACCCCCAGGTTTTCCAGAGATTGCAAGCTTTCCAAGACAGACGAGCCTTTGGCTGCCAACTTTACCCCGGAATTATAAAGTACAATCATCTGAGGCTTGGATTCAGCCTCTATCAAGTTCTTCAAAAAATTCGCCAGGAGACGAGTCCCCAGCTTTTCATCCCCCTGCCCCATTTCATCGCTATTTATTACAATTGCCTTCTCCATTGAAAAACCCCTTTGTTGTTTTTTTAAATATATAATATGGTTCTTCTTATGTAAAGGAATTTAAAAAAATCCCTCCCACCAAAGGGCGGGAGGGAAGTCTGTTTTAATAAAAACAGGTCGATTAGACTAAAGGCCGTACATTGCCACAATCTCTTTTTTCTTTTTGCCCAGGATGTCGTATTTTTTGCCGATCTTGGTGAAGGCTTCGATGGCTTTATCCAAATGCTCCATCTCGTGATCTGCCGAGATCTGCACTCGTATACGGGCTTGTCCCCGGGCAACCACCGGATAGAAGAATCCAATGACGAATATACCCTCATAATAGAGATCCCTGGCAAAATCCTGAGCCAATTTGGCGTTATACAGCATGATGGGGACGATGGGATGAATACCCTCCTTGATATCGAAGCCCGCCTCGGTCATCTTCTTTCTGAAATACAGAGTATTCTTTTCCAGCTTATCCCGCCTGTCTGTGGTTTTTGAGATAAGGTCTAAAACCGTATTGGCGGCGGCGACAATCACCGGTGCTACGGTGTTGGAGAAAAGATATGGTCTGCCTCGCTGTCTAAGCATTTCCACGATCTCCTTTCGACCACTTACACAACCACCCGAAGCTCCTCCCAAAGCTTTACCTAAGGTGGTGGTGATGATGTCCACTTTGTCTATTACCCCACACAGTTCATGTGTTCCCCGTCCCGTTTTTCCAATAAACCCCGTGGCATGAGAATCGTCCACCAACACCATGGCATCGTACTTTTCCGCCAGGGCACAGATTTCATCCAGCTTAGCTATATCTCCATCCATAGAAAAAGCCCCATCGGTGGCGATCATACGAAACCGGGCACCTTCCACCTCCTTCAGTTTCTCCTCCAGATGTGCCATATCCGAATGCTTATAATTATATTGTTTAGCATTACAGAGCTTCATACCATCCACGATGGAGGCGTGAACCAGCCTGTCAGCAATAACCGCATCCTCTTTGTCCAAAAGCACCTCAAAAACTGCGGCGTTGGCATCCATACAGGAGGGAAAGAGAATGGTATCCTCCATTCCCAGAAATTCGCTCAGTTTACTCTCCAACTCCTTGTGTATATCCTGGGTGCCGCAGATAAATCTCACTGAAGACATCCCGTAACCCCGGTCATCCAGCCCTTTTCGAGCCGCCCCCATAACCTCAGGATGACTGGAGAATCCCAAATAGTTATTGGCACAGAAATTGATGACCTCCTTGGGGGAAGATCCTGCAGGATATTCTACCTTCACATCCGCACCTTGAGGAGTGTGAATATACCGCTCCTCCTTATAAAGCCCGCCATCTTTTATGCTTTTTAACTCATTTTGATAAAATTCTTTCGCTTTACCGTAAGCCATGATTACCTCCTAAATCATGATTATCTCATCCTTCCGGATAGTATTGAACCAAGTGTCCGTGACGAACAGCGAACGTGTTAACCTTTGCACTCGTTGATCGTTTCGATGATTTTGTTCACCGTCTCAAAATTCTCTACTACTCCTTTCTCGTCCGGAATTTTCACCCCAAATTTCTTATCTATAAATGCCACCAAAGAAACGATAGAGAGCGAATCGATCAATCCCGAGGATATCAGGGGAGTAGCTTCATCGATCTCTTCATCTGGATCTTCTACAAATTCTTTCTTTATGTATTCAATCAGTTCCTCTTTCATTTAAGTCCTCCTTGCAAATATATGGTGAGATTCGTATGAATGCATACGCATGCTTCGCTTCGCTCAACATGACATGTAATGTATCAACTTATTTTATTCGTCTGCTTAGTAACGAGATTCGGGAACCGAAAGCCGAATCTCGATACCAGCTTCGACACCGACAAACCAGCTTCTAACTTTTTGAGTTTCAAAAAGTCTGTTCTCA
>Ga0209636_10009296_pt1 | contig 10032 bp, 8 predicted proteins | sample DeeMarSWOR152_54_FD_187464 | JGI IMG/M metagenome (GOLD analysis project Ga0209636, IMG submission 187464) | Marine sediment microbial communities from White Oak River estuary, North Carolina - WOR-1-52-54 (SPAdes) (version 2) | ecosystem: Environmental > Aquatic > Marine > Intertidal zone >... | reverse complement strand
AGATTATTTCAGTTCGGGTGCCATCGGCCACAATACCATAATTTGAATAACCGATAACTGGCTAGGATTGTATAACTTCTCGAGCTTTGCAATTGCACTATAAAGCAAGGTCAGCTGTGGTAAACATTTTCATTACAATTGATGTCGAAACAAGCATCGGTGGGGCTTTTGCTGTACCAAATGAGTTGAGACCTGTGGGGGCAGAAAGCTGCATCTATGGTAAAATAAGGGAAAAGGAATATGGAATTCCGCTTATCATGAATATCCTAGAGAGGTTCAAGCTTAAAGGTACATTTTTTGTCGAGCCATTTTGTAGCTTTTATTTCGGAGAAAACATCGTGAAAGAGGTGTGCCGCTATATTTCAAACAGAGGGCACGACATTCAACTTCATTTACATCCCAATTATCAAATTTTTCGCTACAAAGACTGGCAAAGAAGGTGCAAAGAAAAAGCCCTATTTCCAGATCTCGTTGCCAAATATACCTTAGACGAGCAAGTAGAAATCGTTAGAATGGGAAAAGATATTTTACAAAGATGTGGAGTTTCTCCCCTTGCTTTTAGGGCAGGGTGTTTCGGTGCAAACCGGGATACAATTCTAGCGTTGGAGAAAAACGGATTCTTAATAGACAGTAGTTACAATGCTTCCTATTTGAACAAGACCTGCTTCATTAAATCTAATGACTTGCTAAACGATATCACCAAATTTGGTTCTATTTATGAATTACCCATAACAAATTATTATGAATTCAAAATTGACGGCTTTATGCGAATGCGCAATCTAGATTTATGTGCCATAAGTGCTTATGAATTGAGACAGGTGCTAAAAAAAGCCCTCAGAAATAATATAGCTTTTGTTGTAATTATATTGCATTCATTCAGTTTTGTTAAAAAAAGGGATTTCCAATACAGAATGGTTACGCCCAATTTCATATTAATAAACCGTTTCATTAAATTATGTGAATTCCTGCATAGGCATCAAGACCTCTTCCATGTTTTCACTTTTTCTCAACTTTGTAATTCAATTAGATATGATCCAAAGATCACTAAAGAAAAACAAATCCACAAACAAGATTCTATTCCCTTCATTGGGAATCTATCTGCTTTACCGAGATATTTCAGCAACGCCATTCAATACCTGTGAGTTGGTAGAGTCAACTTTACGGTTTTTGGGATCATGGGTATTCCTTTCGTGGGTATGTAAGGAGACCTTGGCATATTTCCCCCAATTCTGTAAGCGGAGAGGCTACTGATGCTTGTTTATGAAACATTGGGAAAGATTATTAAGAAGATAACAGAATTTGCAAGATGGCAGTTATGGGAAAGCTTAATAAGGTATCATCAAACGGAACAATGGGAGCTTAGGTAGTCTATGCCTCTGAAAGTTCTTCTGTTTTTATCTGCTTATTTTGGTTGTGCAGTGGGTGCATTGTTTCGGCCTGTGTTAGGGGTGTGTGGATATATCTTAACATATGCTCTTTATAACAGACATGTCTGGTGGGGGGAAGTATTAGCTCAGTACCACATCCGATACTCCTTCGTAATGGCAGTATTTATACTTTTGGGTATGGTGATTCAAAAAAGAAGAACCCGCTGGGCAGTACGACCTTCTAATAAATTGGAAGTTTCTATTTACCTCTTCACCGGCATTGTTGTCTTAAGCCTCATTTTTGGCCTCTCTCCTGATGAAGAAAGTTATTTTCTCTTAGATAAAATGTTAAAGGTTTCCTTTTTCATTTATATGCTTACGCGCGTGGTTGACTCATTGAAAAATTATGATATGGTTGTTTATACTTTGATAACTACTGGCATTATTTTAGCGGTTCAGTCATACCAGGCGCCCCCCGAGATGTTTTTTCATGGGCGACTAGATGCCTTAGGAGGAATGGATTTTGTTGGCTCCAATGAGCTCGCTATTTATTTATGTGTTGTATTGTGCTTCCTGGGAACATTCTTTCTTAGGGCGAAAAACTGGATAACTAAGTTTTTTCTGGCCCCAGGTGCGGCTTTAGTCTTGAATGCCATCATTTTAACCCGAGCGCGGGCTGTATTTGTAGCCATTCTCGCAGCTGGGGTTTATTCTGTGATCTTTATCCCGAAAAGGTTTCGAAAAAAGTTGATCGTTATCACCATTTTAGCGATAGCAATGTTTTTAAAGTTGGCAGATCCCTCTTTTTGGGATCGCATGACTACTTTGAAGAATTATGAACAAGAAAAATCAGCTTCATTGCGTATACAGATATGGAGTGCGTCCTTGAAGATGCTGAAAGAGTACCCTTTGGGTGTTGGCGTTGGTAATTTTAAGCGAACAATCGGTAATTATGATCAACGGGTAGTTAGCAGGGATGCCCATAATACCTTCGTCCGATGCTATGGTGAATTAGGAATGCCAGGGCTCATTCTATTTGCCTTTATACTGCTATTAGTATTCAACCACCTAAGGTATGCAAAATCCCTATCTTCGGATACTCATGATACCGAATTATTTTTGAGATTTAAGCTTGATGCGTTTGCACTAAGCTTAGCAATTTTAGTCTATCTTGTGGGGGGAAATTTCCACACTCACCTTTACACGGAAGCGATGTGGTGGCTTCTCGCTCTCCCGATATGTTTGCAAAATGCTGTTTTAAAAGAATCGAACAGGAAACCCATAAGGATAAAGGGGACGTCAAATGTTCAATGAGCACAATTTGCGTGTATTACAGATGTGTGCCTTTATCATGGTTACTTTAATAGCATTGGTCATTGGATACTCTTTTCCAAATCTGCCCCCGTTTGTACGTGCGCTGCTTCCCAAGGGCATTAAAGGAATTGTACAGCTAAGTATAAGCGAAAAACTGGATCCTCGATTTTTGGAATGGTTTAACCGTGACCCAGATCGAAATATCCCCACAGAACCTAGTATTATTGTATCACCAGCTGATGGGGTTGTGTGGCAGATAAAACATAATCCAAAGATGAAACATATTCTTATTGAAATGCGGTACACGGACGTACACGTCCAACGGATACCAATTGATGGACAAGTCATTTGCATCGAGGGGGAAGGTAAGAAACTTGAGAATAATGTACTCGTAAAGGATTATATGTTAAACAAAATGATGCCTTTTCAGAAAGTAACTACACTCAAAACAGAAATTGGAATCGTTAGAGTGCGCCAAATCACAAGTTTCTTTGCTAAAAGAATCCAAGTTTATGTTAAAAAAGGACAAAAGGTTAAACGCGGACAAAGATTAGGCAGAGTTTTAGCTGGTAGCACCATAGTCTTAGAAGTTCCTAAAAAGGTATCAATTCTGGTGAAACAGAATCAAGAAGTTGTAGGTGGTGAAACAATAATTGCTAAATACCAATAATAGGGGCATCTCCTCGTGGGTAAGATGAACATACAATGGCGATTGTCCAAAACTTGCCTCTGGATTCTTTCCATTTTAGCTTTCTCGATACCACTCGGTGGCGCCCTTTGGATTTTATTTGAATTTAATCTTCCTTTTTTTCACAGTGGAGACCGCACTCTAGCGCTCTCCATTATTTTCCTTTGGTGGGTCTGTTGCACAGCACTAATTTTCGGTTGGGGGGCAAAAGGCAATGGTTAGAAAAACACTATTATTGACCTTGATAACGTTTCCACTCTGTTTTACGAGCCAAGTGCAGGCTCAGGAAAAATATGTTCATCCTTATAACAAAATATTAATGAAACTATATCCGAGACCGTTTAAGCTTAAATGGCCTGATGTGCCAAGAATCCTGGCGAATGAAGCTCTCACCCTTTACATAGCGAAAAAAGCTCTTTTTGTTCGCATTGGTGAAGAGGGGGGAATTGTACCTGGCGCCCTTTACGGAAAATATATACACAAGGTGGATCCACACAAAATACAGAAAATCGCTCATGGAAGAATGATTATACTTTACTGAAACTGAAACGATGAAGCGGCTAGTGCCCGGGTGGCACACGGGTGGATAGAAAGAGGACTCAAAAACGTAAGAACAGTTTACGGAGGTTGGGCCCAGATGAAAAACGCGGGATTTCCTTTCTTAAGGATGGAATAAAATTTTTGGAGAAGTTTTTAACATTATGTATTTCCCTTTGCAGCGCGATAATGATGTCTGAATTTACTAACTCTTAACAAGAACCAACGGATTCTTCGAACCAACGGACTAATAATCCTTTTTTCCCCTTTGTACCTGGATCCAGCTGTTATTTTTTAAAGATGATGGATATAGAAACACAGTTAAAGAATTTTCTAAAGCACGCTCTAACTTATGCATCTGGTGATCTACTTAGGAAAGTAGTGGGATTCCTTATGATACCGATTTATACTCGTTACCTTATGACTACGGGGTATGGTGTTTTAGAAATAATGGATTCAACAGTTACAGTAATTGCATTATTTTGGGGACTTCGCATAAGTTCAGCAGTCGTTCGATTTTACTATGAGTACGATGAAGAAAAAGAAAAACAAGAAGTGATTAGCACGGCGCTGATAGCAATTTTCATTACCGCCATCTTCCTTGTAATAATCTCTCAATGCATATCAGACAAAGTCTCATATCTGATCTTTGATACGCCTTATTACGAGAAGTACTTCAAAATAGCATTCGTTACCTTGGCTCTATCCCTTATTTGTGGCGTGCCTGAAAGCTCGCTCATTGCCGGGAAAAGATCCATGTTTTACACGTGTATTAACGTATTTGTTTTTGTATCATATTTAAGCTTAAACATCTTCTTTGTCGTTTTTGCTAAAAAGGGGATTTTAGGAATACTTTACAGCTCCTTAATTACAAAGTCAGCTTATACTATCTTTCTGTGTTTTTGGTTTCTCGTCAATCACAAGGTGTCCTTTTCCTTCAATAAGCTCAAAAACATGATAAAATATGGTCTGCCTCTGCTGCCAGCTAGCATTGGAATGTTTATTCTTAATTACTCGGACAGATTTATTCTTCAAAAGCTTACCACGAGTGCTGAGGTCGGCATATATGCTTTAGGATATAAACTCGCATTTATGTTAGCCTTTTTGGTTATTGAGCCTGTGAAGAGAATACTAGATCCTCAAATGTTCGACATTTCTCGAGAATCCAATGGTAGGGATACCATGTCAAAGATGTTCACATATCTCGTCTTAATCCTTGTTTTTTGTGGATTGGGTCTAGCCTCTTTTGCAAAACCAGCTATAAACATAATGGCTACACCAGCTTTTTATCCTGCCGTTAAAGCGATCCCTTTCATACTGCTAGGTTATATTCTTATGGGCGCATCTACCTTCTTTCAAAGTGCTCTAATGATAACAAAGCGTACCCACTACATCGGCTTGAGTGTAATCCTAGCTGCCATAACTAATCCTATTTTCAACCTTCTACTCATTCCCAAATACGGGGCCATGGGGGCCGCATACTCAACGGCTATATCTTTCTTAAGTATGCTCGTAATTGTTTACTACTTCTCCCAAAAATCATATCACATCGATTGCGAATGGAGCAGAATCTTAAAAATTGTCACCTGCGGTTTGTTTTTGTTTTTTCTTGATCAAATAATCGCTGCCGAAAAAACATTTGTCTCTATTATCTATAAACTCTTTTTGCTCGGTAGTTTTCCCATCCTGTTGTATTTCTTGAATTTCTTCACGGGAGAGGAGATGCATAGTATAAGAGTAACTGCTAGTAGATGGAGGAGAAGATTCCGTATTCTTGGGGATAGATCTGAAAATATCCTAAAAGAACTTTAATACTAGCTAGCCGTTATGGGAAAGATTAGAATTGTGCATATAGTTCTTTCGATGAATCAGGGAGGACTGGAAAATGGAATTGTAAATCTGGCAAATAATATGAGAGGTTCTATCTTCGAGAACATCATATGCTGTCTATCTGAGGGGGGAGAATTCATAAAACGACTCAATAACTCAGTCAAAGTTGTGACGATGCACAAGAAACCTGGCAATGACCTGTCACTGTATTTACGTCTTATACGACTTCTTATAGAGTTTAGGCCTGCAGTTGTTCATACGAGAAACTGGGCTGGGATAGATGGTATAATCTGCGCAAAGATGGCGAGAGTGCCTATCATCATTCATGGTGAGCATGGCTTTGAAACTAAGGATTTATTACGGCAGGATAAAAAGAGAAGATTAATAAGGAAGATCATACTATCAACTATGGTGAATCGGGTAGTAACAGTATCGCAAAACCTAAAAAATAGACTATTCAACGAGCTAGGAATTCCGCTCAAAAAAATTGTCCATATTCCGAATGGGGTTGATGCGAAAAAATTTAGACCTAAAGAAAAAGAAACAATACGACAACGTATCGGATTTAATGAAGATAGTTTCATTGTCGGCATAATTGCTAGACTTGATCCCATAAAAAACCACAGAACATTAATTTATGCCTTCAAAGAAATCAGTAACGTCTATTCCGATGTGGAGTTGATCATTGTTGGTGACGGTCCATTGAGGCAGATGCTAGAGCAGGAAGTAAACAAACTGAATATTGAAGGAAAAGTTGTTTTTCTGGGAAAGAAGAGCGGCGTATCTGAAATCTATAACATCTTTGACGTATTCGTTCTTTCTTCTTTAAATGAAGGTATGTCTAATACCATATTGGAAGCCATGGCTACGGGCATCCCGGTAATAGCATCAAATGTCGGCGGGAATCCGGAATTGGTAGTTGATGGAGAGACAGGCTTGTTATTTCCGCCCCAGGACGTAAGCTCTTTACTAGAATGTATAAAAGGTTATATTCTAAATCCGAGTTGTAAACATGGACATGGTGATAACGCACGCCGGAGAGTCTTAGAAAAGTTTACTATTGATCGGATGGTAAAGAGTTATGAACAGCTTTATCTGGACTTAGTTGAAGCGCTATTATGAACAAAGTCAAAAATTACTCTGTTACTGCCTGTTTACATCTTGCTGTACCGGCAACACCGAACTTGCTAATAACTCTTGAAGCTTGATTTAATGAAACATGTGTGCTTCATAGGACCCTATCCCCCACCCTACGGTGGCATGGCCATTCAAATGCAAACGCTAGCTGAGAATTTCAAGAAGGATGGCTTTAGAATCACTTTAATAAAGTCTAATCAGGACATCCCTCACATGTTGCGGAATCTAAAAGGGCTTAGAACAATATTCAATTTTATCTTTTACATTAGGGCATTATTTGGAAATATTCCCCGAGCCGACGTAGTGTACATTTTTGCGTCCTCCCATTTATATTTTTTTCTTATTGTGATGCCTGCTGTGACATTCAGTAGTTTTTGTAACAAAAAAAGCTTTGTGAATTACCATGGAGGTGCCCCCCAGACCTTTTTTAGTAAATTCCACCCCTTTGTCCGCTACATAATGAAACAAGCTACAATCACGGTTCCCTCAGATTACCTGAAAGAAGTCATTGGGGAATATTTGGATCTAAAAGCTTTTATCGTCCCTAACATTGCCCATTTAAATCTGTTCAAGTATCGCGAAAGAAGTCCCTTAAAGCCTTATATTCTTTGCACACGCCATTTTGAGCATGCTTACAATATTCCGTGCGTAATTAAAGCTTTCAGAATAATAGCTGAAAGAAAACCTGGTGCAAAGTTGGGTCTTGTGGGTGAAGGTAAAGAGAAAAAGAAAATAGTTCAGTTAGTTGAGGATCTCGGCCTGATGGACAAAGTACAATTTTATGGCTGCTTACCTAATAATGAGTTACCTGATATTTATGATAAATATAGCATTTTCATCAATGCCTCGAAAATGGACAATTTCCCTCTTTCTATATTAGAAGCATATGCCTCTGGACTGCCAGTAGTTTCAACTAACCCAGGAGGTATTCCCTATTTAGTAAAAGATAAGGAAACAGGACTGCTCGTGACCAAGAACGACCACCTAGCATTGGCAAAACAAGTCATCTATCTCCTTGACGACCCATCCCTTGCATTACGCATGGCTAAAAAAGCAAGGCTAGAGTGTGAGCAATATAGTTGGAAAATGGTAAGGAAAATATTGCTCGAACTGATTGGATAAAATGTTGAATGCATGCGGATTGCGACTTAGGAGGCATTGCTCCTGTCGATGATTCGGACTTACAAGTCTTACGCAGGTCATCGGAAATATTACGAAAAAACATGAGCCACTTACGGACTCCTTGCCTATTAAGTGGTTCTGTGATATGTTGATTTTTCAAATAACCAATTCTTGATCGACAAACCGGGCACATTTAGTAATTACAAAACTGTAATTGTTACAAAAATGTAATACCTCGGAAAGACAAATAATTAAGTGCTAATCGTCGAAAGCAGTAGATGCAGCGTTGGTAGAATGGGCTATGGCTTATGGTCACCTGGCATATTTCTTGCCTGTCGCAAGGAATGTATTTCAGAGATCGTAAACACTGTTACCCCCGGTTAGGCGCAATATGGTATACGTACATAACTTCAACAAGGGAGGCCAAGATGCTATTGCAATCCAAAATGTTTTTGCTGATTACTTTGATTCTTCTTCTTCCGACTCTGTCGGTTGCACGGGCTCAATCCTCTCCAGATGCCACCATTGGAAAAGGGTGCACGACAGCTTATTGTATTGACAATGACTGTGACGGGTACGGAGTTGGGTATGGTTATATAAAGGGGCCCGATGCCGACGATTATGATCCTACGGTCAATACAACTGCATCAGTGGATGCAAAATATGGCAGCATAGATAATCTGAGCAATTTAACTTCTTATATGTCTGCTAGAGGATACCACTGGGACAATACGGTAAATAATGTATATTATATCTCTCCAACTGGTGATGATAGTAAAGGCATGATGAACGACCCTTTTAAGCCTTACAAAACTTACTCTACAATAAAAGCTTCTATCTCAGCGGGCGATTTGGTTTTGTTAAGAGGCGGGAATCATAGCTCTATTGACTTAACGGGCACAGCAAATGGGAAAAAGGGTTCTCCCGTAATAATAATGAGTTATCCAGGAGAGCTTGCCACTATTACGTCATCAACAGCGGTTTCCATGACAGAAAACGAGTATTTTGTGATTGATAATATCAGGGCTACCGGAAGTCAGTATCAGTTTCACAACTATAGCATACGCCATGTCACATTCAGATATTTGGAAGGAGATGGTGGCTCTATTTGCCATAGGATGATGGTTCACGAAGTACCCAGAACACCTAATCACGATGTCACATTAGAAGATAGCATCATGCACTCGAGCGGAACCTCGCATGCTATATACTGGGGAAATAGGTTTGCCGAGCCCAGCACCGATTTGACGTTAAGGGGAGTCATTGTCTATGATGGTGGCGGAGATGAGGATACTACTGCGTTCCAACACAATGGGCCCGTTACCAATTTGGTCATAGAAGACTCAATTTTCCATTCCAACGGAGCAAACGGACCGAGCTTATTAAATGGAGCACAAGATTGCATAATTAGAAATAATCTCTTTTTCAACAATAATGGGCATGTATTTGGCCTTGATAACTATACGGAATTTCAGAGCCGAAATATCCAACAAATTACATTCATAAATAATACCTTTTGGATCGGCCGATATAATAATGGCAATGGGAGTAAGAACCCTCAGGAACGTGCATGTATTATGATGGTTGATAGAGACGACAGGAAAACCTACACATTTACTGGTGTCATTGTTAGGAACAATATTTTTGTGCAGTATGGAGGTGAGTATTCTCCCGGAGCTATTTTGTTTATGCAAGATAGGCATAGGGCTGGCACAGCATTTCAAAACAATATCCACTATAGATACGATGGACGCTCTATTATTGCTTCATCAAGCGATACTGGGCAGAAATGGACGCTTTCAGAATTTGAAGCCTCCTCGGTTAATGTATCAGACAATTATAGCGGCGATCCACTATTCGAGAATGTCTCCGTCGACTATTATGATACCCCAAATAGATTCGATTTTGATTTAACGGAACATAGTCCAGCTATCAATCTCGGTTTATTAACAGGCGCGCCATCTAAAGATTTACGGGGCAACGCTAGGTTGGGAAATCCTGATGCTGGATGCTATGAATATGGCTCGGGGCCTCCTC
>Ga0209636_10009295_pt1 | contig 10033 bp, 8 predicted proteins | sample DeeMarSWOR152_54_FD_187464 | JGI IMG/M metagenome (GOLD analysis project Ga0209636, IMG submission 187464) | Marine sediment microbial communities from White Oak River estuary, North Carolina - WOR-1-52-54 (SPAdes) (version 2) | ecosystem: Environmental > Aquatic > Marine > Intertidal zone >... | reverse complement strand
AGACAAGATAGTAGTTCCCGTGGGAAACGCAGGTAACATAAGCGCCATATGGAAAGGCTTCAAGGAACTCCGCGAACTGGGCTTGACCAGAAATCTTCCAGAGATGGTGGGCATACAGGCTGAAGGAGCTGCTCCGATAGCAGACTCCATGAGACAGGGATTGACCGAAGTCCGGTTTGTGGAAAGACCGGAGACCGTGGCGACTGCCATAAGAATCGGCTCGCCAGTCAACTGGAAAAAGGCGGTCAAAGCTGTGGAGGAATCCAATGGCCTTGTCGAAACGGTCTCTGACAAAGAGATCTTGGAGGCTCAGAGGCTCCTTGCTCAGTATGAAGGCTTGTTCGTTGAGCCCGCTAGCGCCGCGTCGATTGCTGGGCTGAGAAAGCTCGTCAAGATGGGGCTCGTTGACAAAGAGGAGAAGATTGTCTGCATAGTGACCGGGCACGGGTTGAAGGACCCGAATATCGTCCTAAGACGGTTCCCAAGGCCCGTAGAGGTGGACGCCACAACAGACTCAGTAGTACGAACGATAGCCCCCGAGAAAGAGCTGGTCATCCAGACGACATCCTTCTGCTAGCTCTGGGCGCGGCTAGCTTTCCTCTAGCCATTCCTTGACTTCGCCTGATCGGATTCCATCGAGGTTCCCGATTGGGTCTTCGCCCAATCTTGAGCTGTCTTCTCTTGTGAACGGAACTTGCTGCAACCGATCGAGTAGCTTCGTGGCAATCCGCGACGATCGCTACGAATTCCTCCTCTGCGAACGGATGATGAATATTCCTGTGATAAGCCATGAGAGGACTGATAAGCCTGTCAGCAACCAAGTCCTGATGAGGTATATGTAGATGAAAAGGTCAGTTCCTTCAGCCTTGACAATAATCTCCAAGAGGCCAGGTTCTTCTGGCCATGGGAAGAAGGAGCCAGCAGGCCCGCTTCGCCAATAGATAGCCCCCGACTCTGTATCTTCATAGATGTGCATCGCAACAGTGTGAGTCCTGAATGTGTACAGAGTAAGGTACGTTGAGGCGCATAGCAGCACGATTGACGCGACAACCGATTTTCTGATAGACCTCATCTTGGGTCACACAAATCCGAGTGTAGAACGGCCTCAGATCCTATATCGAAGTACACCCAGTCGAGTGTCACTGGCAATTCGTCTTGTTGAGAACTGTGAGTACGTCGTTCAGTACTGCTGAGACCGTTTCCTTTCCGGCGCCGTATCCGACTAGGGTTATCTCTTTGGCCAAGTCTGTCTGTAAGTGGATTGCGTTGAGGGTACCGTGGACGCACAGTGGATGGTTTATGGGCACAAGTTTGGGCGCGACCTCAAGGCTTCTGTCGATCGTGCCAATCAGCTTTATCGCGAAGTTGGATTTCCTAGCCAAGCTTATAGCTTCCTGAGTAACACCGCGTATCCCAACTTTCTCAATATCGTCGAACCTAGCGTCCCGCTTCATCAAAGCGTTTGCCAGTATCAGCACCTTGCAGGCAGCATCTATCCCGTCAACGTCATACGAGGGGTCTCTTTCCGTGATTCCTCTCTCCTGCGCCTCCTTCAGGGCCAGCTGGAAGCTAGTCCCCTCGAAGTACATTCTAGAGAGAATGTAGTTCGTCGTCCCATTCAATATCCCAGAGATCCTAAGCACCTTGTCGCCCTGCAGACATTCCCTCACCAGCGAGAATATCGGCACCGCTCCGCATACTGTCCCCTCATAGAGGAATTCGCAATGGTTCTTCTCAGCAAGAAGTGACAGTTCCTTAAAGGCCACGACCAGAGGACCCTTGTTCGGAGTCACCACGTGGACTCCTCGGCTGAGGGCATGCCTAATGAATGTGAGACCCGGCTCCCCGTCAATCATGCTTGTCGGCGTAGCCTCAATCATCAGGTCACAGCCGCTCTCTTCTAAGAGCTCGATAGACGAGCCTTCGGCATGCCAGCCCTTGGAGTACTTGGACAGTTCCCCTATGCCAAGAAGCTTCTCTAGACCTAGACCCTTTTCGTCGTAAGCATATCCTTTGCTGTTCGAGACTCCTATGACCCTGAAGTCTTCATCTATCCTCCGAATGACATCTGACTTCTCATGGAACGCTCCTATGAGAGCCCTTCCGATGAAGCCGAAACCGACGATCAACGCTTTCATTTTTCCCCGCCTCTCTTCAAACAGGGGATATCAATATAGCGTTCTCCTCTTTCGACAACCTTTTCAGTTCATCCAAGACCCTATCAACGGAATCCACAGGCACCTCGAGATCGAGCTTCACGCAAGCTTCTTCCGAGGTAGGAGCGGAGACCTCGAAACTTGTAATCCTCACGTTTTCGACCTTAGTCTCAACGAGCCTCTTGAGGTCCATCCTGCCGATAAGGATCACCGGAACCCGGGTCGTCTCATGAATCTCCTCGGACTTGATTATTGTCACACCCAGACCTTTGAGATCGCTTATCGTCATCCTCAGATGATGCTTAGACGGAAAATCCACAACGAGAAAGACAGGAACATAACCTTCCGCGGGCTTCTCCCTTTCATGAATGATGGAGATGATGTTTCCGCCGTTCTTGGCGATAGGCTCCAAGGCCTTGACAAGATGGCCAGGTCTGTCAGCCAAAGCGAGAGTCAGATCAAACCTCAAAAGACTCACCCACTCTTCTCACACTTTTTCGCGAATCCGAGTCATGGATTCCTGAACGTTCCTCCCTTATCAGCAGATTGGACAAACGCCGAGTATCTCCTGAGATAGCCCTTAAGGATCTTCGGCGGTTTGGGCTTCCATTCGGACAAGCGTCTTTCCAGTTCCCTCTCGCTCAGCTCAACACTCAGCATTCTATTCGGAACGTTCATCTCGATAGTGTCTCCATCTTTCAGGACAGCAATAGGCCCGCCTTCAGCCGCCTCTGGAGAGACATGCCCAACACATGGTCCTACGGTTGCCCCGGAGAATCTTCCATCCGTTATGAGGACTACCGACTCGCCTAGCCCCATACCTTTTATGGCGGCTGTTGGAGAGAGCATTTCCCGCATCCCAGGTCCACCTTTAGGACCTTCATAACGTATGACGACAACGTCGCCTCTCCGGATCCTCTTGTTCAGTATTGCCTTCATAGCACCTTCCTCCGAATCAAAGACTTTGGCCGGCCCCTTGTGGACGAGTATGCTGGGAGAGATCGCTGTGACCTTGACCACAGCGCCACTCGGGGCTAGGTTGCCCTTGAGTATGGCTATGCCGCCCTCGCTATGCACAGGGTTGTCCAAGGGGCGGATCACCTCATTATCATGGACAACGGCGTCCTTGATGTTCTCTTTGACCGTCTTTCCGGTCACAGTCATTGCATCTAGGTGAAGCCGATCTTCCATCAACTTCATCACCGCCGGAACCCCTCCTGCAGCATCGAGTTCTTCAAGATCATATGGTCCACTTGGGCGCATGTCGCAAAGGTGCGGTGTTCTCTGTGCAACTTCGTCGAAGACCTCAAGCGGCAAGGATAGTCCCGCTTCGTTCGCTACAGCCTTGAGATGCAGAACAGTGTTGGTTGATCCTCCGAGGGCCACATCAACCGTTATCGCGTTCTCAAATGCTTGCCGCGTCAAGATATCGGAAGGCTTCAGGTCCTTCTTGACCAAGTCGACGATCCTCTCTCCACTCTTCTTGGCGATTCTGACCTTTGACGATGAGACTGCCAAAGCCGTGGCGCATCCGGGAAGAGCCAAACCTATGGACTCGGCAACGCAAGCCATGGTGTTAGCGGTGTACATCCCGTTGCAGGAACCGCATCCTGGGAAGGCTCGATCCTCAATCTCTCTGAGGTCGTCCGGGCTTATCTTGCCAGCTGAGAGCTCTCCCACAGCTTCGAAGATCGCGGTAACATCGACCTTTCTGCCCTTATAAAGGCCTGAACGCATCGGCCCGCCCGTTACAACTATGGAAGGTATGTTGAGCCTTGCTGCAGCCATCATCATGCCGGGGGTTATCTTGTCACAGTTGGTGATCAGAACCACGCCGTCGAACTGATGGGCTTGAACGGCAACCTCAATAGAGTCGGCGATCAGCTCCCTTGAAGGAAGAGAATAGTGCATGCCAATGTGGCCCATGGCAAGGCCGTCGCAGACGGCTATTGTGTTGAACTCGAAGGGAACCCCTCCTGCTGCTAGGACTCCCGCTTTGACGGATTCGGCGATCTTGCTCAGGTGCATGTGGCCCGGAACAGTCTCTGTGAAGCTGTTGGCCACTGCGATGAACGGCTTGTCAAGGTCTTCGTCAGGGACTCCTAGGCATTTCCATATCGCTCTGTGAGGAGCTCTCTCAACTCCATGCTTGACTGTATCGCTTCTCAACCCTGAAGCCCCAGAACTCCTCATTGGTTGCGCTTTTAAGCGTTTTGTCATCCGTCCTTTCGAAAGGGGGACATCATGCTCCTAAAAGCGAGCCAGCAAGCGTAGAGGAATGGAGCTGGAGACCAAAAGGCTTTTATGCATCCTGCAGGTGTGTTGTTGGTTCGGTGTCTACTGAAATGGGGTATCGTTTTATCTAGCGACTTCGCCCGCAAGATCAGGGTTTTTGACACAACTCTAAGAGACGGGGAACAGACCCCTGGCGTCTCATTAACCCCCGAGAAGAAGCTTCTAATCGCAGAGCAGCTCGACAAGTTGGGAGTAGACGTCATCGAAGCCGGGTTCGCAGCTGTCTCAGAGGGTGAAATGGAAGCAATAAGACTCATCGCCAAACAGGGGCTCAAGGCCGAAGTGTGCAGCTTTGCCAGAGGAGTGAAAAGAGACATTGATGCTGTCTTGGAGAGCGGCGCAGGATCGGTCTTTCTTGTGATCCCGTCGTCTGACATGCACATCCGCCTCAAACTCAAGAAGACTAAGGACGCGATGCTCAGATTCACGGAAGAACACGTGCGGTATGCCAAGGATCAGGGCCTAGTAGTTGAGCTCGGCCCAGAAGACGCGACGAGAAGCGACATGGACTTCCTGAAAAAGATGATCGCTGCGAGCATCTCCGCCGGCGTAGACAGAGTCACGCCCTGCGACACAGTCGGAGTATTGACACCTGAAAAGACCTACGACTTCTATTCACAGCTGAAGACGGAATTCCCAGACGTTCCCCTCGGTGCACACTGCCACGACGATTTCGGTATGGCCGTCGCAAACTCAATAGCTGCCCTGAGAGCGGGGGCTGAAGAGGTCCATGTCACGGTCAACGGTCTGGGTGAAAGAGCTGGGAATGCGGCGCTGGAAGAAGTCTTGGTGTCGCTGAAGCTCCTCTACAACGTTGAAACGGCTGTGAAGACAGAGCGCCTCTACGATACTTCGTTTCTGGTTTCACGGGTTACAGGCATCCCTGTTCAGCCGAACAAGGCGATTGTTGGCGAGAACGCATTCGTCCACGAGTCAGGCATACACACGCATGCGATACTTTCTGAACCGTTGACCTACGAGCCGATCCCCCCGGAAGTTGTGGGTCGCACACGAAGGTTAGCCGTAGGAAAGCACGCTGGGTCACGCGGAATCGAAGCGGCCCTGAAGGAGATGGGGCTGCAACCGACTGAAGGCCAGCTGAACGATATATTCCATAGAGTCAAGACGTTGGGCGACAGAGGCAAGAGAGTCACAGACGCGGATCTGCAGGCAGTAGCTGAGTCGGTCATGGGGTTGCCGGGTATCCGAGCGATAAAACTTGAGGAGTTGACTGTCGTAACAGGAGATAGGGTTACCCCGACGGCCTCTGTTAGGCTGCACCTCAATGGCAAGCTCTTGACTGAGGCTGCTACGGGCATTGGTCCGGTTGACGCCGCGATCCATGCTGTAAGAAAAGCAGTCTCCGCGGTCGAACCGATACGCCTAGAAGAGTACCATGTGAACGCGATTACGGGCGGGACCGATGCTCTTGTTGAAGTGATAGTCCGGCTGAGGAAGGGCGACAGAGTTGCCACAGCCATGGGGGCTCACGGCGACATAGTCATGGCAAGCGTTGAAGCGATGCTGAGCGGGATGAACGTCCTGATGAGCAACCATAACAGATCGGAGAGCAATCTCGCAACAGAAAGGTGACTGTACGAGGATTGTGTGCATTGATCTTCCAGGAAGCCGTTCTTACGACCCTCGGGTTCAAAAAGCTTATAAGCAAGCAGCTAATAGAAACTCTGTGCTCTGTTCCTTTGGAGGCCAAAAGAAGTGAGGGATTGTCGGGTACGGAGGAATCGTTTCCTCCATCGCTGAAAGCGCCCCTCTAGGATTCTCCGTGCACAAGCCTGCAAAGAAACCCTATCATATCTCCTTTGCCTCGAATCTGATTTTCGACGTGAGCGATTTGACGAGAACAGTCCATAATCGGAAGCAAGTTTGGAGGATTCACGAATGGCTGAGATGAACGGCGCTCAAGCTCTAGTGGAATCGCTGAGGAAACAAAAAGCCGATGTGATCTTCGGCATACCTGGCGGCGCATTGATCCCTGTCTACGACGTGCTCTACGAGTCCGACATAAGGCATATCCTCATGAGACACGAGCAGTGCGCAGCTCACGCGGCTGACGGATATGCAAGGGCAAGCGGCCGAGTTGGAGTCTGCATGGCGACGTCCGGGCCCGGAGCAACAAACCTGGTCACGGGTATCACGAACGCTTACATGGACTCTTCGCCGATCATAGCGTTCACCGGTCAGGTCGACACATATTCTGCAAACACCTCATACATGATAGGCAGAGACGCGTTCCAAGAAGCGGACATAATCGGGATAACCACGCCCATAACAAAATGCAACTTCCTAGTGAGGAGCGCCGAGGAGATTCCGAGAACTGTAAAAAGCGCCTTCTACATCGCCTCCAGCGGCCGACCAGGCCCCGTGGTCGTGGATGTTCCGAGGAATACGCAGACCGAATCGGCGGACATGGATTTCAGCGACAACATTGAGTTCCGAGGTTACCGTCCGAACTACGAACCGCATCCTCTCCAAGTAGAGAGGGCTGTGAGGCTACTGCTCAACGCTGAGAGGCCTATCATCGTAGCCGGTGGTGGAGTTATATTGTCGGGGGCTTCTGGTGAGCTCTTGGCCTTGGCTGAGCTTCTTCTTGCACCTGTGGCTACTACTCTCATGGGAAAGGGATGCATTCCTGAGAACCATCCTTTATCGCTTGGCATGCTTGGGATGCATGGAACAATCGCGTCCAACAGTTTGGTCCCAGAGGCAGATGTGCTTCTAGCTGTCGGTATGAGGTTCTCTGATAGGACCACGGGAGACGTTAATGAGTTCTGTCCCGATGGCAAGATCATCCATGTTGACATAGACTCGTCAGAGATCGGGAAGAACATCAGACCAGACGTGCCCATAGTCGCCGGCGCCAAGAGAACCCTACAGGCCATACATGACCGTCTCGTTGAGAGCTTCAAGAAGAAGGAACGCTCTCTCTGGCTAAGCAGAATACAGGAAATGAAGAAGCAACAAGAAGAGATGGTGAAGTCGGAAAGAGGCTTGAAACCTCCGCGACTCTTGGCTGAGCTTCGCAAGATACTGCCTGAAGAAGCCATCATGACGACAGAGGTAGGTCAAAACCAGATGTGGGCAGCTCTCTACCTGAAGGCATACAAGCCCAGAACATTCATCACTTCAGGCGGACTGGGAACCATGGGATTCGGCTTCCCAGCGGCAATCGGGGCCAAAGTTGCCTGTCCAGATGTCCCAGTGGTAGACGTAGCGGGCGATGGAAGCTTCATCATGACCGAACAGGATTTGGCCTCCTCTGTCATTGGGAAGATCCCGGTCACGGTGATGGTGCTCAACAACTCGGTGTTGGGCATGGTGGCTCAGTGGCAGAGGCTCTTCTATGGCCGGCGTTACTCCGGCGTTGACCTAGGGGGAATCCCTGACTTTGTCAAGTTGGCTGAAGCTTTCGGCGCCCAGGGGGTCCGCGTGGGCTCTCTAGAGGAATTCGTGAAGGCTATGAAGATGGCTATCAAGAGTGATGTCACAACGGTGATAGATGTCCCGATTTCTTCTGAGGACAACGTCTTTCCGATGGTTCCGCCTGGAGGGGCGATCAACAAGATCATAAAGGGTTGAGGAGATATGAGAAAGAGAGAGAAGATGTATACCATCTCAGCCATTGTTGAGCATAAGCCGGGTGTGCTCTACAGCGTGTCTAACATGTTTAGGCGAAGAGACTTCAACATCGAGAGCATTTCTGTCGGCGCTGCCGAACAGAAGGACCTTGCGAGGATGATCATAACGATAAATGGAGACGAAAGGACCGTTGAACAGGTTGTGAAGCAGATGAACAAGTTGATCGATGTCGTCAAGGTAAGTATCTTGGATCCAGAGAGCACGGTCGCAAGAGAACTCGCTCTTGTCAAGGTCAACACGCTCGAGGCGAGAGTCAGATCAGACGTGATTAACTACACTGAGATCTTCAAGGGGCATGTTGTCGACGTAGCGCATGACTCCTTGATTGTGGAGATCACGGGCGACTCAGAGAAGATTAACGCCTTCATAGATCTGATGAGGTCATTTGGCGTAAAGGAGATCGCGAGAACAGGCATAACAGCACTCTCAAGAGGAATGAGATCAGTAAGAATGGAATGAGAAAGGTGACAGGAAGATGGTGAAGGTGTATTTCGACAAGGATGCAACCCTAGAACCCCTGAGAGATAAGACGATAGCCGTGATTGGATACGGCAGCCAGGGACACGCACAAGCCGAGAACATGAGAGACTCAGGCCTAGACGTGGTGATCGGTCTGAGGCCAGAAGGAAGATCTTGGAAGAGAGCTGAAAAGGACGGCTTCAAGGTCCACCCTGTCTCGGAGGCTGCGAAGAAAGCTGATGTCATTTTCATGTTGGTCCCCGATATGGTTCAGCCCGAAGTATACAAAGAATCGACAGAACCCTACTTGGCTGAAGGAAAGACCCTAGACTTCGCACATGGCTTTAACATCCGCTTCAAGCAGATAGTTCCGCCGAAGAACGTTGACGTCATAATGGTGGCGCCCAAGGGCCCGGGTCCAAGAGTGAGAGAAACATACTCTGAAGGCTTTGGCGTCCCGGCTCTGATAGCGGTCTACCAGAACTGGTCTGGCAAAGCGAAGGAATCTGCTCTAGCTGTTGCGAAGGCCCTGGGATGTACAAAAGCAGGGGTCATTGAGACTACTTTCAGGGATGAGACAGAGAGCGACCTTATCGGTGAACAGACTGTTCTGGTTGGTGGGCTGATCGAGCTCATCAGGAATGGATTCGAGGTTCTCATTGAGAACGGGTATCCCCCGGAGCTTGCCTACTTTGAGGCCTGCAACGAGGCGAAACTGATAATGGATCTCATATACCAGAAAGGAATCATCGGGATGCTCCGAGCGGTTTCGGACACAGCCAAGTATGGCGGCCTAACGGTCGGCTCAAAGGTGATCGACGAACACGTAAAGGAGAACATGAGAAAGGCTGTGAAAGAGGTTCAAAGCGGGAAGTTCGCTGAAGAATGGGTAAGAGAGCACAGGTCAGGCGAGAAAAACCTGAAGGCTCTCATGGACGAGATTGAGGAGCACCCGCTCGAGAAGATTGGAAGGCTCATCAGAAAGACGTCTGGGATCGAAGAGTAACTGGGAATCCGAACGCGAAGCGTCAAGCCATGAACATAGCCGAGAGAATTCTGGCCTCCGCTTCTGGAAGAGAAGAAGTCAAACCAGGTGACATCGTAGAAGCGAAAGTAGACGTGGCTATGGTCAACGAGATAACAGGACCCTTGGCGATACAGGCATTCAGGAAGATCGGAAGCCCGAGAGTCTGGGACAACCAGAGAATAGTCTTGATCTTGGACCATCAGATTCCAGCTGACTCTGTAAGATCCGCTGAAATGCACAAGATAATGAGAAACTTCGCGAAAGAGCAGGATATCCCTTTGCTCTACGACATCGGCTTCGGAGGCGTATGCCACCAAGTAATGGTCGAGAAAGGCCATGTTCTGCCTGGCGAACTCATAGTGGGCGCTGACTCGCACACATGCACTTACGGAGCTCTCGGTGCATTCGCGACCGGGATAGGCTCCACGGAGATGGCGGG
>Ga0209636_10009294_pt1 | contig 10033 bp, 7 predicted proteins | sample DeeMarSWOR152_54_FD_187464 | JGI IMG/M metagenome (GOLD analysis project Ga0209636, IMG submission 187464) | Marine sediment microbial communities from White Oak River estuary, North Carolina - WOR-1-52-54 (SPAdes) (version 2) | ecosystem: Environmental > Aquatic > Marine > Intertidal zone >... | reverse complement strand
AAACCGACAGAGCTATCAGCCACTGAGCGCAGAAGTACGTGCTCAGGATCAAGACTTGAGCGATTCTGAACTTGCGTACAAACTCCCTTATCCCGACGAGTGAATCCGAGAAAATGAACATCAGTGTCCCAAGGAAAGCTACGAATGCTGGAACATCCTCTACTTGAAGCCATCGCTCCAGAGCCCTCCAAGCCATTGCGAGAATAACAACTTCATACGCCATCACCGGGACTTTCATTCTTCCAAGATGGGAAAGAAGGATCACAGACACAACCACTAGGTACACGAAGAAGGGAGTCACCAGCAAGGGAGAATTACTGAGGCGCGCGCTCCAAGAGAATGCCACTATGTAGGACATGTGAGCCAGTAGGAAACTCACCAACCCTGGGAACAGTCTCCGTTTGGGCAGCATCAGAAGCACGCCCCCAATAAGAGAGCACGCAAGGCCAGCAACACCCGCGTGTCGGTAAGACAGCGATCGCGGGATACTTGGACGTAGTGCGAGGAGAAGGATTAGGCCAGTGGTGAGGGGTTTGAAGCAATAGACTATGGGGCGAGGACCGCGGTACTCAGCCCAGATGCTGACAATCGCCGATGCCAAGGCTGGTTTGATGAAGCCAGAGGTGGCCCTCGATCTCGCCGGGAAAGGCCTGCAGGAGATCTGCGAAGCGGTGGGAATCCCGCCAGTGCTTCACGTTGGCTCCTGCGTCGACAACTCGCGCATCCTGATGACCCTCACCCACATGGTGAACGAAGGCGGCCTCGGCGAGGACATCTCCGATCTACCGGTCGCCGGCGCGGCGCCGGAGTGGATGAGCGAGAAGACGGTTTCAATCGGGTTTTACTTCGTCGTCTCAGGGGTCTTCACCACGCTGGGAATTCCGTTTCCCGTTGAGGGCTCTGAAAACCTCACGAGATACTTGACCGAGGAGCTGGAGCAGATCGTTGGAGGCAAGTTTGCCTTCAAGTCAGACCCAATAAAGGCCGCCCATTTGATGATCGAGCACATCGACAGGAAGCGGGAAGCCCTGAAGCTGAAAGAATTGATGTATGCATAAGGGAGGGATGAAGTCCCTGACGTGTAACGCTTGAGGAGGTAGAAGGCAAAACGAGCGTATATACGGCAGCGTTCATATTATCGTTGGAGGATGAGCTAACCTGTTGACCTCCTGAATTGGCATACGTCTCACCTCAAGCAAGCTGGAGAAGGACCGAGAGAAAAAAGCGCAAGGCCTAACCTCCCTGTCTTTCCCTTGTGCAGCTGAGATCCTACCAATAATCGCGCTCGTTTGGTGGTCAATCCATCGCTTGTACAGTCTTTATTGTAAAGGCGATTTTGGCAGCTGCTTGTAATAACATGTTCATCGTGGAACAGATGAAGCTCCGAAAGTTATGGAAACTGCTGCCTGCATTCATTGTAACCTTCGCAGTGTGCCAGATCGCTTTTCCCCAAACTAAGGACCCAATGGTGGTTGTCTTCTATCAGGAGGATTGTCCGGACTGCGCCAGAATGGAAGCAGTTCTTGAAGAGTTGCTCGCCAAGTATCCGGCCCTTTCCATTTCCTATTACGAGGTCAACGAACCCGGCGCTTCGGCTCTCTTGGAGCAACTTTCTGACGCCTACAGAATATTGATTGTAAATGTTCCGCTCATTTTTGTTGGGGAGGATGCCATTAGCGGAGCAAGTCTAGCAAAGGAGCTACGTTTGCGAACTGCAACAGAACAGTGTATCGCTAAGGGCTGTCTCTCTCCCCTTGCCAGGGCGAAAGAAAAAGCGCTTTATTGGCACGAACTTGTTTTCCTCGTGAGTGGACTCGCCGTGTTTGTTCTTCTCATGCTTCTGACAATTGGCTCGTAATCCAAGCAAAAAGAGCACTCAAATGCAATATGAATCAAGGAAGGTAATAACATCGAGAGTAAAGCGGCAACTGCAGCCGTTTTTTGTGATGGTCATCGTTGTTTTTTTGATGTCTTTGGCAGCACTTTGCAGTCAGCCGCCGGTTGCACGCTTCACGTGCAGTGAACTTCTAGACGAGTCGCCTCTCAGTGTTCACTTCAATGCCTCAGCCTCCGAGGATCCCGACGGACGGATCGTTGTTTACTTCTGGACATTCGGCGATGGCTCCTCTGGTGGAGGGAAGACCGTTGACCACTCCTACGCTCAAAGTGGCAGTTACACCGTCACCCTGCTGGTAATCGCCGAGGGTGGAGCAAGAGATGCCATTTCGGGCTTGATTGGCGTGCCAGGGGCAACAGACGTGTTTCCGTTTGGCCCTCAAGTGGGGCAAGCCGCACCCGAATTTTCACTACCCGATCTTGGAGGTGAAACAATCCACATTGTGGACTACCGTGGTCAGGTGGTGATCTTCGATTTCTGGGCGAGCTGGTGCAAACCGTGTGTAACCACTACGGTGCATTTGGACGCGTTGTGCAAACGCTACCAGGACGAGGGTGTGGTGCTTGTTGGCGTGACGATTGACCGTCGGTTGGAGGATGCGCGCGAATTTCTCAACGAGCATGGATCCACCCACATGGTCGCCCTGTGGGGATCACTCGACGCGGCCCGAGAGGTTAAGGCTCTCTATGAGGTGGTAGAGATTCCACACGTCTTCGTGATCGACCGCATCGGGGTTATCCGTTTCTCTGGAAGGCCAGAAGAGCTCGACAGCGAGGATATCGAACCCTGGCTATAGCGGGCATTGCCGTTCGGGTTCCCCTTCCGCTTGGGTCTTGAGCGGGGTTCGCACACAACATAGCCTGGAGTCATTCTTAAACGGTCTTGACAAACGCTTCACCGGCGCTTGGCGCTGAAGTCTTTAGCTCAACCAGGCTTCCTTATGAACGGTGGCCTGATGGAGGAAGGCCTCGAGCCTTGTGCGCAGATGGGTCTGCCCCTGGCCATCGAAGGTGAGGTTGATCCAGGGAATCCCAAGATTTTGCTTGGCTCTGGCTGAGGCGGCGGCCACCATTGTCCCTGGCATGCAGCTGAAAGGCATCACGTTGATGATTCCGTCAAAGCCCTTGAGTGCAAAGTCCACGGCCTTCCCCATCGTGAGTACCGCTTCCCCACGGTATGCCTCTGAGATGTAGGGCTCTGAGTGTCCGACCACCACTTCGGTCGGCGGCTCCTCCACCTCCCAGCTGGGAACGCCCGCATCGAACGCCCGCGCAAGTCGGTGTTCATCATGTCGTAGCACGAGCCTTTCCAACCGAGTCTTGATGTGCGATCCCCATTCACCCCGAAGACGGGTATCGCCAAGCTTCTTGTAGAACGTGTACGCAAGCCATTCGCCCATCGGGGCGATGCGCACTTCTCCCCCAAGTTCCTCAATCAGATGCACAAGGTACGCGTTGCTGAAGGGGTTAGCGCGAACGTAGATCTCCCCCACGATTCCAATCAGCGGGCGCTTGCGCTCGTGACATTCCACTTGCAGAAAGCGCTCGACGATTTCAGGGAGAGCCCCAAGGAGTCCTCCCACGCCGCCTTGAGCAACGGCGGCCTCGATATCCTTCAGTGCTTCCTGATAGACCTCCTCTGTCTCTCCAGGGCGAACTTCGTACGGACGGGTCCGCCAGAGCAGCTTCTGGAGGAGATCGACAGCAGCAACGGCGTACCAAGCGGTGCGCCGAAACGCGGTCCCCAGGTCCTTGATGGTGTAGGCATCGTAGGCCTCAAGAGCGATGAAATCAACATCGCACCCGAGCCGCTTGAGGATCATTTTTTGGGCGGCGAAGTAGTGGCAGAAGCGACACGGCCCTGTGCTTGTGGCCATAAACAGGCACGATCGGGCCGGATTGAACTCCTCCCGCCGCACAAGCTTCAGGAAGTCACCGGTCGTGAGGATGAACGGGAGACACTCTCCACCGGTGGCGCACTGGCGACCCAGGGCCAAGCTCTCCTCGTCCGACGGGGGCAAGGTCTCCGCGCGGTACCCAAAGTGAGCCAGTGCCCCCACCAAGGCATAGTTATGGTCTGCCATGTAAGGAAGGTAGATGGTTTTGTTGCAGTCGAAGGCCTCACGAGGGCGGGGCTGAGGACGGGACTTCAGCGGCCGGGACCGTTGATTGAGCGAATCTATTGAGTCCAGATATGCTTCCAGCCTCGTGATGACTCCAGCGTCAGCCGAATGTTCATCGAGCTCAACCACGAGGAACGGCTTTCCGCGCAGAGCTTCCCGCACGTAGTGGGTGATGAACTAATCGGGACCACAGGCAAAGTGAGAGAGGTACACGGCCCAGAGGCCATTAGTCTTGCACACAATCTCTGCCGCGGCCAAGATCCTCTTGCCCGCGTGCCACTGCATGAAGGGGTAGAGAGGATCCACCGCAACCTCCTCCCAGGGGAGGCAGTCGATCGGGATCGGCAGGGCCCCGAGTGCCCTCAGCTTCTCCGGAATCCCCAGGTTCAGTCCCCGGTCGCAGCCGTTGTAAAGTCGAGAAAGGATGACCACTCCGGTCACTCCAGTTTTCACGTGGTCCAGGGCCTCCTCTCCCAGTGCCTTAAGACTTGTCTTCGCCTTCCTCTCCGCCTCTCGGGCGGCCGAGAGCGCCTGGTCCACTCGCCTTCGGCTTCCCCCAAGGCGGCGACCAAGGGCGGGGAGTTCCTCTTCGATTCGCCGCTGTTGATAGAAGTGGAGCGGAGTAGTGATCACCTCCACCCCGAGGGAGGAAAAATCGAACCCGGAGGCAAGGATGTAGGGCTGTGCTTGAACTAAAGGACAGTTGTAGTTGGTCTTGGTGTGGGTGTTGGGGTGGGCGGCATCGATCAGAGCCGGCAGGAAAAGGATGTTCACTCCCTCGGCTAAGAGCGCCTCCACGTGGCCGTGGGGCACCTTGGCAGGAAGGCACGCGGTCGGCGGGGCGTCTGCGAGAGAGGTGCGGAGAAGCTCTTGGTTCGTCTCCGGAGAGAGCACGACCTCATACCCCAGGAAGCGAAAGAACTCACAGAAGAACGGGAACAGTTCCCACATGAGCAGGGCTCTGGGGATGCCGATCTGACCTCGAGACGCGCCGCGCGGTGCAAACCGGAGGATCCCTTCGATTGGAGCGTCGCTGCTATCGCAATCGAAAATGATCTTGCTTCGCCTGCGGAAGAGGTCGGGAAGCTCGGTCCCTTCCTTCAGGCGCTCATCGAATCGGCCACAGCGAGAGCCGTAATAGAAAGAGGATTCCCCAGGCAAGCCCACCTCGGTGATTCGACACACGTTGGAACAACCCTGGCAAGTGAAGTTTCGGGTCTCGCAAGTGCGTTCCGAAATGGCGAACCCCTTGAACTTCGTCATTCTGACACCTCTTGGGCAATCAGGGCCACCCCCAGGGCCCCTGTCACCTCAAAGTGCGGGGGAACGGTTACGCTTTTCCCCAGGATGTTTTCAAAAGCGGACGTCACCGCATGGTTCCCAGCGACCCCTCCTTGAAAGAGAATTCGCTTGCCGATTGGCTTGTCCCCCACAACCCGGTTGAGATAGTTGATGGCAATGGAATAGGCCAACCCGGCCGCCAGGTCCGCTTTCGCCGCCCCGCGCTGTTGATGATGGATAAGATCCGACTCCATGAACACCGTGCATCGTTCCCCCAATTGAACTGGACGAGGAGAAGAGAAAGCCGCCTCTACCAACTCCCCCACAGTGATTCCAAGCCGGCCCGCTTGCTCCTCGAGGAAGGAGCCGGTCCCAGCGGCGCACGCCTTGTTTAGGGCAAAATCCACGACAATCCCGTCCTCGACTCGGATGTATTTCGAGTCCTGCCCCCCAATCTCGAAGACCGTATCCACCTCAGGGTTGATCGCCGTTGCGGCCCGGTACTGCGTGGTAATCTCGTTCTTCACAACATCTGCACCCACGTACCAGCCTACGAGGTCTCGACCCGAGCCGGTCACCCCTACCCCACGTACATCAAGGCGCTTCCCCACCTGTTCGTGCAGAACCCGTAGGCACTCGTTGGTCGCTCCTAGGGGATCAGCCCGAGTCCAACGATACACCTTGGCAAGCAGCCTTCCCTCCGTGTCGATTGCGACTGCCTTGGTGCTGATGGAGCCAACATCTATTCCCAGAAATCCAGGAGTCCGCCCATTCAAGACCGGTAATGGATCCTGTACGGGGGAGACTTTCCTTGCCTCAAGACGATCGGTGTGCCTTGCCACCTCGGCCACCTGTGAGGCTGCTTTCAAGAGCCTCTCCCGAGCCGCTTCCCAGTTAAACCGAGCTCCATCCTGTTCCTTGACAGAAAGAGCGGCTCCGATTGCCGGCATCAGAACCTGATGCTCGGGGATGATAAGTTCCCCTTGCTCGAGGCCAAGTACCGTCTCGAAGGCACTCACCATCCCCTGGTTCTTGGAGACCCCGCCTTGGAAGAGGATCGGATGGCAAAAGGGCTTCCCACGGGCGATATCTGAACAGAAGTTGCGGGCGAGAGCCAAACACAACCCCTTAAGGATTTCGGGAAACGGGGTCCCGACCTGCTGGAGGTGAACGATATCCGATTTCGCGAAAACGGCACACCGCCCGGCGATGTAGGGTGCATCCTCGGCCTGGGTAGCAAGCTCGGAGAACTCCTCGATGGTGGTCCCCAAACGAGTGGCTTGCTGTTCGAGGAAGGAACCGGTACCGGCAGCGCACTGAGTATTCAAAGCGAAGTCCACGAGCACCAGCCTACCATCCCGCTTTTCAAGAACCAGGAACTTGGAATCCTGACCGCCTATTTCGATGACGCTGCGTGCCTCAGGACAGAAGCGTTCCACAGCTCGAGTCTGAGCCACAAGTTCATTGACGTACCGCGCAGAAAGGAGCTCGCCGATGTACCTTCCCCCAGAGCCGGTCACGCTGACGTGTTGGATCTGCTCCGGCGAAAAGTCGTGGAATAACCCATCCAGAGTAGAAAGCACTACAAGCAGTGGAACACCTTGCGAAGGCAAGTACTTCCAAGCGCAGACCTCTTCTTCGTCAAGAAGCACAACCTTGATCGTAAGAGAACCTACATCGATCCCAAGCTGCAACTTTTTCGCCTCCCACCAGGAAGATAACCGCTGCTAGATAGGGAATCAACCCAATTGTGAGTAGATCGGTTCATCTTCCTTCTTGCTGCATCGATCTAAGGCAACATCCATCGTCTTGAATCGACAGGCAGGGATCAACCTGCTTGGATTAGTTCCTAAGCTGCAAGAGCTTTTTTGGTGCGTGAAACCATGAGACATCGTAGGCAATTCCGGTGTATAGCCCCTATTTCCTCCAGGACAACCTTACGCTCCTGTACAGCGAAGAGATGACTCCAACAGACCGGGTTTGAAGGGATGAGAACAGGAAGGTCACCATGGAGGTGAACTGAGAGACACCCACTTGAAACGGCGCGCGCTTTCAGAGATGTCCCCCGATTTTCTCGTGTGTTAAGCATGCTCGCCGCCAAAAGCTATATTGGGTAAGTCACGGTTGCGAAGCCGAATGGTTTGGAAGCTTTCAAATACATCAACGTCGCTCATCTCGAGCCCCTCCTCAACACAACAGGCGGTCATGAGCGCGTCGCGTGTCTTCGCACAAATGCGATGCACGATTGGCAGGTTCTCTACCTCGCTTATCGGATGCGAACCCAGGAAGGACACGCGCCCAGGAGCCGTTTCGCTATGGTAAGCAACGTTTCGGAAAGGATAGATCTTCTTCCCTAACGGACTTACTTTCGTGTCAGCTTTCTTCGCAGGCGATGGATCCTCCGTGAAGTACATTGACAACTCGTTTGAGAGCGCATTGTCCATCATCATCTTGAAACCGTCGTACGTCATTCCGCCTCCACCCCCACAACGCACCGAAAGGCAATCTCGCGCAATCTGTCTCCAGAGTCTCACAAGTCGCTCGTAGGCTGATACAACTTCTTCCGGGCTAGGGATGTCGAAAGAATCGCTGGCGAATGGCGACTTTGCGTGAAAGAGGCGACAGCGAATATGGTCATACTGAGTTCCGACAATGTACGCCGGCGGGTCGGTTATTTCGGAGGGTACGAAATGCTTAAGATTCACTTGTTTCCCAACTGCGGATACAGCTCTTAGCAGCCATTCGCGCTCCCGTTCTTCCGGGGTTTTTGGACAAATTGCGTGAAGCAGAGCCTCCAACCCGAGGAATAAATTTCTATAGGCTTCGTATAAGTCCCGACTGGCCTGAGATAGGCGGTAATAGCGCAGCCCAGGACTCCAGACTACCGGTGGTGGAGCCTGAACCTTTACGTTTCCATCTTTGTCCTTTACAACAGCTTCAACGTTGACACTCACCTGTAGACTCGAAACAACGACATGTTGGAGCACCAGTGCGCGATCTCGGACGAACACAAGCAGATGTGTGTCACCTGGCGTGGCTAGCACCAGGTCACTGCGCTGTTCAAATGAGAGCAGGTCTAGGCACCTCTGAGTCCATTCGAGGCCCGCGGAAAGGACGTCAGTTCTCTCCAACTCCAATGCCGTCCGGGCTACCACCGTTGACTGCCCAGCCCTGAGTTCTACTTCCCATAGGGTTCCATCCGGTGTGTATGTAAAATCGGCAGAGGCTCCTTCGACTAGATCGAAAGCCACACCACACAGCATTGGGACCCCTGAGATCCCAACCGTGCTATGTCCACCAAGAGGGATGTTTCCGATCATAGCCATTGTGTCTCGCGTGCCTAACGATGATTAAGCTGTCAAGCCCGCAACATAATACGACGATCTACGCGGTCTAACAACTCCATTCCTATCAGCATTGACCTCCTTACAGGTTCCGATATCCATATACCAATCTGTACTAGGCATGCTCGTGCCGGGTTTGCTGGATATTCGGTGGGAATTCAGGGGACAAAACCCTATTTCCTCCCCGGCTTCCCACCTGGACGGTATTCTTAACTGAGACATCGCGCATACGGTGTCAGGCCACTTCTGGCTTCATGCCCAACAAGAAAAACGCTGGCTTTTGACAATAGCCCACTCCTATTAGCGTACACGTACGCCGGACAAGAACCAAGCAACCAATCCCGCACAACTATACAGCGCAGCTGCCAGGAGGAACACCCAGCGGAAGCCACCGCTCACCGCGAGCAGGACGCCGAGCGGCGGGCCGGCGACGGAGGCAAAGCCGTTCACGCCCCACGCCCAGGGGACGAGGGCCGGTCGTCTACGCTCTACAATGGTTAAGCCATTGGGGAATGGAAAGCCCATTAGAAATGCCAACGGCGATACAAGCAACAGCGCAAGCACGAATCGAGCAGCGATTCCCCAAGCCGCGACCAGCGGGAAGAGGTGATCTATGGTGAATGCATAGGTGATTGTGAGGATGGTAATGCCGAGGACTGCTGCGGTAATCGCTTGCCGCGGCTGACGAAAGAGCCGCCTGCTGGCCAGGCTTCCCAGGCCGCTTGCCACGAGGAACGCACTCACGACCCCTCCGGCCGATAGAATGGGATCACCGAGGAAATGGGTGAATTTGCTGATCAACACTATCTCCAACAACATGTAAGAAAGCCCAAGCAGGAGGAAGTAGGTAGCAGCCGAGAGTCGGCCGCCGCGACGGGTAGAGCTGCGCTTGAGCCAGAACAGCGGTAGAAGAATAAGAATGCTCCCAACAACCAGCACTTCGACCAGGACGCCTGCGACGACCACGTATCCCAACTCGACTTTTCGGTACCACGTTGGGCCGTAGACTTGTTGGAACAGCGGGAGTGACTTCCAGCGGAAGAAGTTGTAGAAGTACGGTCGGTCATCACTTGCCGGTCGCACGTCGTAAGCCCAGTCCTGCAGGAACGCCTCTCGTCGTGGCGAGAAGATCTCGCGGGCGGCGTAGTGGTAGTAGGAGTAATTCGCACCAGGCGGACCGGAGACTTTGGCGAGCTGGTCGGTGGGATCAATGCCGGGGCACGGCGCCCACTCGATGTCGAGCTGAAGTTCTTTGGCAACGGCGAGCAGCTGCTTACAGGTCTTCGCAGCAAGTGGGGTGAACGAAGCAAGCGTGGTCACGGCCAAGTAATTGCGGACTTGGATGATATGCTGGCTGGGATCCTCAATACCGACCGATTCCAACGCCTC
>Ga0209636_10009293_pt1 | contig 10033 bp, 11 predicted proteins | sample DeeMarSWOR152_54_FD_187464 | JGI IMG/M metagenome (GOLD analysis project Ga0209636, IMG submission 187464) | Marine sediment microbial communities from White Oak River estuary, North Carolina - WOR-1-52-54 (SPAdes) (version 2) | ecosystem: Environmental > Aquatic > Marine > Intertidal zone >... | reverse complement strand
GATACGCCTTGAGTTACTCAATCAGCGTTATCTGCTCAGAAAAATAGACTACGTTTTTGTCATTCTGAACGAAGTGAAGAATCGCCGCGATACCGCACCGCGAGATTCTTCGCTGCGCTCAGAATGACAAGAAGGAGCGTTCCCCTTAGAGGAACATTTTCATTCATGTGTGTGAGCCAATGCCCATGGGAGTGTGCTATGTTTTCGCTTCTCTTTCCAGAACATGCGACATAAATATGGAAGATCGAATTGAGCCACCTTCCGCATCTGCTACTGCGCTGGCACCTATATTTCCGCATATAGCGCGAACTTCCACGACTGCGCTGTCACTCGATATAACCACTGTCACGCGATCCCTGCCAATATTGCACGTTACGGATGGAGAATACTCTAGCACTTCGCTCCCCCATTCGACGCCCCGCGCGCTCGCGTATGCAGAAAGAGCTATATTTAGAGCCTGTTCCCGGCCTCTCGCCAACCCATGTCTTCCCGCCGCCGCCGCCGCGATGACGCGGGCTCTTAGTTCCGAAGGATCAATTGTTTCGGTGGTATCAACCGTTTCTTTCTCCTTACCGCTTCTAAGTATGGCAGTGCTCACCAAAGCCATCAAACCAGCGGAGACGACCAGCGTGATCACAAGGATCTTCCCCCGTTTAGCTGCGGCCTTCACATCCCGCATGTGCAAGTGTGGATAGAATGCGTCATGAACCCGGATCTGAGGTATCCAGCGCGCGATGAGCATATCCGAACCCGTCCAGTTCTCGATATCCTCGAAAGCTTCGCAGCAACTGACCGTCGCAAAGCCAGATAGTAACATGAAACATATAATGCCGGTAATTCTCATCTGCGCTCTCTCTGCGAACTCTGTGTCTCTGCGGTGAAAAATCACTCGTCAAGAGAATCTTAGCGCAATTCGTTGAGAATGTCAATCGAATTGTCGGATGAGAGCAAGCAGAATATGGTTGACGGGTGATCGCGTTAGTGGTATATTAAACCGCATGTGTTAGGGGTTATTACCAGTATGATGGCTTCACGCCTTTGGCTTGAAAAGGAGCGAAATGTGAGATCAGTGAGAGTCGGCTTGGTAGGAGCAGGTGGCATAGGTAATTACCATGCAAGGACATACGAACCAATAGACGGCATAGAGATCGTGGCTGTTTGCGACATAGTGAGGAAAAAAGCCCTCCAGTTCGCGGAAAAGTGGGGAGTACCGAAGAAAAACGTCTTCACCAGCTACAACAAGATGCTGGAGATGGACGAGATCGATACGGTCAGCGTGTGTACTTATAACCAGGCTCATAGACGGCCAACGGTAGCAGCGCTGAGGGCGGGGAAGCATGTCCTCTGCGAGAAGCCCATGGCAGCTACACTGGCAGATGCGACCGCCATGGCCCGCGCTGCGAAGGAATCGGGGAAGATACTGCATATCGCCATCCACAGCAGGTTCCAGCCCGGCGTTGTCATGGCGCGAAAGATCGTCGAGGCAGGAATACTTGGTGATATTTATTACACCGAGACCTCCGGTTGCAGACGCAGAGGGACACCCGGCGGCACCTTCATACATAAAAAGACCGCTGGAGCAGGAGCCATAGTTGACATCGGCGTTTACAATATGCACGACGCCATGTTTATCTTGGGCTATCCAGAGCCAGTGAGAGTGTCAGCTTTCACCTGCGACTACATAGCCAGAACCATGCCGGAGCTGAAATCTATGGACGTTGAAGAATTCGGCGTGGCATGGGTGAGGTTCGAGGATGGCTCCATCATGGTATTCAAAATATCGTGGGCGGTTCACGCGAATACTTTGGGTGGGAACTATTTCCTCGGCAAGAAGGCTGGCATGTCGCTCAGCGGGGCCGAAGTCTACGCTGACAAATATCCCAGAGAACTGCGAAAGCTGGCGAAGTCCGAGGGCTGCACTCTGAAGGTGGAGGAAGTTAGAAATATGGTGAATGTGAGAATCGAGGGACTGAAGCCCGTTGACGTATGGCCGACACAGGTAAAGGCTTTCCTCGATGCGGTCCGCAAAGGCGGCCCATCGCCTATAGACCCTGAGAAGGTTCTACTGACAAACGTTATAATGGATGGGATATTCCGTTCAGCCGAGTGCGGAAAAGAAGTCTCGGTAAGAGTACCAGACGTGTAGGAGATAAAAACCACGAATTTCACTAATTGACACTAATGCTCTGGCGACTTAATTCTCAACAATAGACTTGGGAAGCCTAGCGGCGGGCTCTGTCCCGCCAAATGTCACCACAGAGGGATGACGCTACGGATGGTACTACCGCAAATTCGGCTGAGTAGGTTGGGTTTCTTAACCAACCTACGATTATGCACAGCGCGATTGGGTTTTGTGAATTCGTAGAGACACGGCATGCCGTGTCTCTACAGAAGCGCGTCGGCATCAAATTCACAAATCTGAATTGCGCCTGGTATACTTTGGTTCACTCTTGACTTCAGCTCACTAAAAGAGTCACATGGCACTTAGCAGAAACACGAAATGGCTCCTCTGGCTTGGCGGACTCTGGATCTTTCTAGTGCTTGTCACAGTCGTATCCAGCGGCCTGGGCGCTGCCAGGATCAGCCCGTCCAGAATTCTCCAGATAGTTTCCAGTAGGATACCTCTCGTAAACATAGAGAGAAATTGGCACGATACGGACGAGGACATACTGATGAAAGTGCGATTGCCTAGAGTCCTCATAGCTTGTGTAGTGGGGGCTGGACTGGCTCTGGCCGGCGTGGTGTTCCAGGCGCTGCTGCGCAATCCTCTGGCAGAGCCTTACATATTGGGTGTTTCAAGCGGCGGGTCGCTGGGGGCTGTGATCGCGATCATTCTGGGCATTAGCAGTATCAAAGGGTTGTCAACGCTCCCCTTCTTTGCGTTTCTGGGTGCTCTATCCACCATGTTCCTCGTTTACAGCATCGCCCGGATCGGTGGCCGAGTACCCACGCATACGCTGCTGCTGGCCGGTGTGATCGTAAACGCCTTCTTCGCAGCTATAATCATGTTTCTCGTCTCAATTGTCAGAGCCGATGAGACTCACAGATTCCTTTTATGGTCAATGGGGAACCTAGAACTGGTGGAAACCAAATTGACAGTGATGGTTATGTCTCTCATCATCTTGGGTGGATTTGCGCTTTACTATCACGCGCAGGCTTTCAACCTCTTCAGCTTGGGTGAGGAGTCAGCCGCGCAGTTGGGGGTCGAAGTGGAGCGCGTGAAGAAGATGGCCTTCGTGCTGGCATCGCTGATCACCGGCGCTGCGGTCTCCGCCTGCGGGATAATCGGTTTTGTGGGACTCATAGTGCCGCACATGGTGCGCATGACCATCGGCGCTGATCACCGGATACTGATGCCAACGTCGGCCCTCGCTGGAGCTTCCTTTCTGGTAGCAGCCGATACGGTCGCCAGAACCATTATAGCACCAACGGAGATCCCTGTGGGTGTAGTGACAGCTATATGCGGCGGCCCGTTCTTTATATACCTGCTTCGGAGGAAGCGGACATCGTTCGCATAGTAGGCTTATAGGCTCATGGGCTTATAGGCTTATGGGCTATAAGAAGAAAAGGTGATGCGAGATTACAAAAAAGTCGTTGCATGGCGGCGAGCAGATCAGCTAACCATTGAGGTGTACCGCATAACGCGCAAATTCCCCGGAGAGGAAGTCTATGGATTAACTGCTCAAATCCGGCGTGCAGCGTATTCAGTCCCCGCTAATATCGCAGAAGGAGCCGGACGCGAAACAGACGCCGAATATTTACGATTCCTGCATATTGCACGTGGTTCCCTATCGGAAACAGAGTATTTCCTTCACCTGGCCCATAATCTGAGATACCTATCAGACAACGAATATGAAACATTGACAGCGCTTGTGAATCAGACGTTTGCAGCATTGCATGGACTGATCCGAGCCATCAGGCAAGATAAGTCATAGGTTTATAGGCCCAGTAAGCCCATAAGCTTATTAGCTCATAAGCCTATTAGCCCATAAGCCTATTAGCCCATAAGCCCATAAGCCTATCAGCCCATGAGCCCAGTTATCGAAGCACGCGAAATCAAATACCGGTATAGCACCGACTGGGTACTGAATGACCTCAGCCTCACTGTTGAGCAAGGTGAGATAGCGGGGATCATCGGCCCCAATGGATCGGGCAAGACTACCATCTTGAAGCTGATGAGCAAAGTGCTGAGGCCGGAAGCCGGGAACGTCTGGCTGATGAGTAAGAACATCGCGTCCATGAAGCAGAGGGAAATAGCAAAGCTGGTGGCGGTTGTTCCGCAGGGAACGTCTATAGCTTTCCCATTCACTGTTCGGGAGATCGTCCTGATGGGCCGCTCGCCGCATCTGGGACTTCTGCAAATGGAGCGGGAATCGGATATGAGAATAGCTGATAACGCTATGGCATTGACTGACACATTAGACTTCGCAGATAGAAGCATCGACGAATTGAGCGGCGGCGAGCGGCAGCGGGTTATCATCGCCCGCGCTCTGGCTCAGGAGCCGAAGGTCATGCTTCTGGACGAACCCACGTCCTATCTGGACATCAACCATCAGGTGGAGATATTTGACCTGATAAAACGGCTGAATAGTGAGCGCGATCTGACTGTTGTGATCGTGTCCCACGATCTGAACATGGCCGCCGAGTATTGTGACAGGCTTATTCTGCTTAAGAACGGTCGCGTGTATAAGGATGGAAGCCCAAGAGAAGTCATAACTGAAGCCGATATAAGAGAGGTCTATGAGGCGAACGTTGTCGTCTCGGACAACGCGGTAACCGGCGCGCCGCATATTATCCCTGTAAGCGAGTTGATGTCCAGGGAATACCGAAAACACGATCTGAAAGTACATCTGATCTGCGGCGGCGGGTCGGGCGTAAGACTCATGCGGTTGCTGGCTATCGAGGGGTATCAGGTCAGTGTGGGTGTGCTCAATATAGGCGATACTGACTACCAACTCGCGAAATCTCTGGGTATGGAGATTATAGAGGAGGCGCCGTTCTCACATATCAGCGACGCGGCTCACCGCCGGAACGTCGAGCGGGTTCGGGAAGCCGACGTGGTGATCCTATCCAGAGTACCTATCGGCATTGGGAATCTAAAAAACATGGCAGCCGCTCAAACCGCGCTGGAAGCAGGCGCGCGGGTCATAGTTTTCAAGGGATTCGATGGTATGGACTACACGGATGGCGAAGCCACCGAGATCTTCAACAGATTGGAAGGCCGAGGAGCTATTGTTGCGAAAGATGAGACAGAGGCTCTTAACATTGTCATGTCCTCGGACAATTAAAGACGAGTCCCAATTCACTGTGAACAGCTACGACAATCAGGAACCGCCTCTATCCTTAGCTCATAAGCCCATAAGCCTAGTGTTTCTTGATTTCCCCCCAGGTGACAGCCAATCTGCCCTTCGGATAGACCGCTTGCACGATCTCAATCGCATCCCCTTGAGACGCCTCTTCCGCGTTGAAGCTTTCGTCCATTGTCAACAGGATCTGATCCAGCAAAGTTGTGGCTTCGCGTCCTTTAGACCATAGCTTCTGTTTCCCCGCTTCTTTGACATCAAAGTAGCGATTCGCCGGCGGCTCGCCCTTCACACCAGCATCCCAATACCAGATGTTGAAGGGCTGTGCAGGCGTGTTGACGGAATCACCTGCTTCTGAGTATATCTTAACTGCTTCTGGGCCTCCGCTGGCGTCGTTGGGATTCGGTTTCGCGCCTTCGATCCCGATCCAGAACGAATCCGCGTTTGAATTAGGACACCAAAGGCGAACCCATACATACCACTTGCCCGCTTTGGGGAGCTCAATTTCATACGTCGTCACAGCCTGTACCGCGCTGTCAATCGCTTTTCCACCCGATGCCTCATCATGATCGACGACTGTTACCCCATTATCCATCTCCCCGGACTCCGCCTCGACGATAATGGTGTTTTCGGGCAGTTCGATCTCGATGGCAAACGCCGCGGATGCGACCATCACAAAACACAAAACTAACCATAGCGTTAAAAACTTAGCTGATGAACCCATACGTTCAGACCCTCCTCTGCTTTCTGAGTTGCTGGTTTATCAATGAAGCAAGATTCTCCTCCTCTCTTCCGAAGGTTCTGGCAACATTGAATCTGGAAGGCAAACGGATGAAGTAAGATAACCACACAAAGGTAAGAAGAAATGGTGGAGGATACCGGGATCGAACCGGTGACATCTTGCATGCCATGCAAGCACTCTCCCAGCTGAGCTAATCCCCCACCTGGCATTATAATTCTAATCCACTGTGCACATATTGTCAAGGAAAAAATCTGGAAGTTCATTGACACTCAAACCAGCTTATGATATACTTGCAGTCGTATTCAGTAGGCCAATGGGTCTATAGGTCAATAGGTCCATAAGTGGAGTGAACGGTTGCTATAAACATTCTGCTCCTACGGGGCTAATTGATTGGGTCTGACCCTTTTCAGACACACTCTAAGGAGGATTTTAGTGGCCGATGGAAACAAGGCGGCCGTGTTCTACGGGCCGCGGGACATGAGAATTGAATACAGACCGATGCCTGTTCTAGACCCGGACGAGGTGTTGATAAGATCAACGGATGTCTGCATTTGCGCAACCGAGGTCAAATACTGGTATCACGGTATGCCGCGCGTTCCGCCGGGAACGCGTGTCGTTCAAGGGCACGAACTTGGTGGAATAGTGGAGGATGTGGGCAGTGATGTTAAAGAGAAGGATATAGTCGGCGCGAAAGTCGCGGTTGATCCCAGCTTGTGGTGTGGCGTTTGTGATATGTGCAGAGCAGGCGTGTCCAATCTCTGCAGGAACCTACAGTTCATGAGCCTGCCCCCAGTGGACGGCGGGTATCAGCAGTTCTATAAAGTCCCAGAGAGGAACGTCCATCCGGTTCCGAAGGAGATGCCATCTGAGTGGGCTTCCATAGTCGAGCCGGTGAGCGTAGGTATAAACGCCATTTCCAACGCTGAACGTATCATCGGTTCCCTCTCAGGCAGGACCATAGCCATTGTAGGAGCGGGGCCTCAGGGATTGTTCTTGATGCAGGCCGCAACGGCGATGAGTAGCCCGGGCAAGATATGTGTTCTGGAGCCACTGGATTACCGGCGCGAGCTTGCTAAGGAACTGGGAGCCGACGAGATTATCAATCCGCAGGCCGAGAATCCCCTGGACGGAGTAATGGATATGACGACCGGTGCGGGAGTGGATGTGGCCTTTGAGGTCGCAGGTGAAGCCGACTCATATCAACTAGCTGCAACGCTGGTCAAACCCGGTGGGACTGTGGTCATCGTGGGCATTCCCACTGATCAGGATTACATACCGATTCAGGCTATAACTGCTCGCAGGGCGGGATTGTCGCTCACATTTGTGAGACGATTCAATCCCAAAGATTTCCCACGAGCTGTGGATATGATAGCTTCCGGCGAGGTTGAAGTCGCCAGACTCATGACGCATCATTTCCCTTTAGATGAGATAACACCGGCCTTCGAAATGCTTCACACATACTCGGATGGGGTAGTAAAAACCATCATTCATCCTCATGCTTAGTGCAGGAGAGCATCTATGGCACGGAAATACGAGTATAAGTTCGTCCGACTTGGTGAAGGATGGACAGGAGTAAGGAAATCAGCGAGAGATCAATATCAGCAAGTGATTCATGAACACGCCAGTGATGGCTGGCGGCTGGTTCAGATATTTGCGCCCGGAACGGGCGGTTACGGCGCGGCGAAATATTTTGAAATCATCTTCGAGCGAGAGACCGGGACGTAGGTGGGCTTAATAAGGCGTTGAAGCTGATGCTTACACGCTACGACAGGTTCTTGATAATTGGGCTTCTTGCGTTGGCTCTCTTGTGTCTGGGCATCGTCAGATACAGGGCGGGTCGGACCGATACAGTACTGGTGCAGGTGGACGGTGAAGAGGTGATCAGGGCATCTTTGGCCGCGGATCGGCGTTTTTGGGTGGATGGACCGCTCGGCAGGACAGAGATCGAGATAAGGGATGAACGCGTCCGAGTGGTGGATTCGCCGTGCGAAAGAAAGATATGCGTTCGCACCGGCTGGATCGGTAAGCCTTACCAGATGGTAATCTGTGTGCCAAATCGCGTTGTGATACGTCTGCTCGGGAGCGATGATGACGATGGACTCGACGCGATTACGGAATGAGGTCTATGGACACCCAGAAGATGGTCAGACTTTCGCTTCTGATATCGCTGGCAACTGTCCTGAGCATCCTCGAGAACCAGCTTCCCATCCCGCGACCGTTGTGGCTCAGGCTGGGCCTGGCCAACGTTATTACGCTCGTAGCTCTGATGATGTATGGCACAAGGGCGGCAGTGACTGTGGCATGTATGCGCGCTCTGCTTGCTGGTATATTCGGAACCTTGCCGATGTTAGCCTTCAGTTTCCCCGCGGCCCTCGCCAGCTCCACAGCTATGGGTGTTTTGCACCGTGTATCCGGCCAGCGGCTGAGCATCATCGGCCTGAGCATTTCGGGAGCTGTGGTGCACAATCTGACGCAGCTTCTGGTCGCGTATTTCCTGCTAAGCCTGAATCGCTCCAGCATACTGGCTCTCGCGCCGCTTCTGGTTCTCGCGGCGGTGGGGGCAGGTTTCGTGACAGGCCTCATCGCCAGATACCTTGTCAGGCATCTTTTCTCTTCCTTCGAGGAATGATACGGATTTTTCAGTTAAGGCGTAGAAACGTGCGTAGGGGCGGGTAAATGGTTTTTGACTCGGTCTTCGGGCGATCATCAGCATCATAACAGGCTCTCGTTGAACACTATTAGCAGATGCCCACGCGATCTCAGTCAAAAACCATTTACCCGCCCCTACAAACCACCCACAGCATAACTGAAAAACTCATAGGAGTAAAACGCTATGGCCACGGGAACGATGGCGCAGGAACATTCGCAGCCCAGCTTACGATAGTCCAGAGAACCGCCAGTCCGAACTCGCCAAATATCATCCCCAGAAAGAATGGTCTGAACCTCCTGTAGAGCCGCATCCCGCCATAGCGCGTCAGCGGATGCTTAATAGCCCACGCTACCAGAACCGGAAACCAGAACACGATCATAGTCCATGAAGCCGAGAGCGCGTACCCCAGAGGATGCAGCGGCCACCACCAGAACATTGTCCGCATGATCACCAGAAATATGGTTATGCCGACGCCCACGATGAAGAATATCAACGCCGTCCAGTCAGCGTACTGCCCACCCACGCGCTCCACAGCGGCGGCGTTATCCCGAAACCCCCACAGCGGGTTGCCCCAGTATACGTAGGAGTACATATTGATCGCGCCGCGGTGATAAGGCAGCCATAGATGGATAACTCCGGCGCTGAACATGGCAACCAGTATACCCACGCCCAGGATCGGCAGCAGTGATCTCCGCTTCATGTTCACACCGTCTGAGATTTTCAAGCTATCCAGAAAGCCGGTGAGGATCAATCCTCGCTGATCCCTGGTGAACACGGCGTCAAAGAGCGACAGCATGGTCAGTGTCGGCCCACCGAGGGTTGACTTCGCCACGAGCATGGAATACATATCCACCGGCCGGAAGGACGTTTCGGTCATGAGGAGACCGCCTTCGGCCGTGCTTCTGGCCATTACAATAGCCACGAAGAACATGTAAATCAGTATCTCAAAACCGGCGAACCACAGCGTTATGCCGGACAGGTAGCACCATACGATGGAGAGGATAAAACTCAATATCAACCCCCAGAAGGCCACGCTATACGGCATCAACTCATTGGAATCGTCCAGTTCAGCTCTCCTGAAAACCCTTTTGACTATCTGCTTGAGGTGCGGGATGCTCACATAGAAAAGGTAGCACACCAGGACCACATAAGCTCCGGCTATCTGGTAGCCTATGAAAGAGTGTGTAGGATAAAGCGGCATGGATGCGATCCGCATGCCGAACGATGCTGCGATCACGTCCTGAACCCTGGTAAAGATAAAGAAAGCCCACAAGCTGAGAAGTAACTGAACGGGCAGCAGATAGAAAAACCCTATGGCAGCAAATGAGAAGTAAATCG
>Ga0209636_10009292_pt1 | contig 10033 bp, 10 predicted proteins | sample DeeMarSWOR152_54_FD_187464 | JGI IMG/M metagenome (GOLD analysis project Ga0209636, IMG submission 187464) | Marine sediment microbial communities from White Oak River estuary, North Carolina - WOR-1-52-54 (SPAdes) (version 2) | ecosystem: Environmental > Aquatic > Marine > Intertidal zone >... | reverse complement strand
GGCATGCACTCTCCGATGCCTATAATCAAATCGGCGAATGCAACACGCTCGTTGACTTCTACCACGGTGCCCCGGTGGGTTCTGCCGATAATAACATTGTTCGAGGCATGTGGATCGTGGGAGAAAATGCGGCCCTCCAGACGAGAAAAGGCCTCTTTACCCACCTTACCCTTGAGTTGCTCAACCGTGGGGTCAGGGTGCGTTCCTCTGGCACAGATTCCGCTCATCCGTTCATCGGGGATACCGGCCCGGTTCAGCCGATCCATAATCTCAGGCAGAGCAAGGTGAGCCGGTGTCGGCCGCTGGAGATCATCGAACAGCAATACAGCATCCATCCCGGGACGTGCCAGCTCCTCTATCTTTGGTGATCCAATGGGATGCTCCAGGGCACGCCTGATTTCCTGGAGCGGATCGGTAACCCCGGAAACAGGGGGCTTGTCCTGACCGGAGATCAAGTTCCAGCCCCGTGGAAGGGGAAAATATATCTTGGTTCCTTCATAGTTAACATAGTGGTTCATTGCTCTGACGCCTCCTGTTTGGTACGGGGTTCTCTTCCGGGTAGATTACTCTGAGCGATTCCGGCTTTCTCTCTTCGTCAACTCATCCCACTTCTTATCCACTTGCTCTTGTATCGTGTCTAAATCCCTTTGCACAAGGTGTTTAAACCTACCCTGAGCCAAAAGGTAATCCCCTACCGGAAGGTTCTTGGGCTGGTGAGTTATCGTATATTCCTGCCCGTTCCTTATCTCATAGAGGGGGTAATACTTGGTCTCGACAGCCAATCTGCCGATGTTAGCGGTGAGACTTTCCGGGTAGCGCCATCCCGTGGGGCAGGGCGACAGGATATGGATATATTTCATTCCCCTTATCTTTCTTGCCTCCGTGACCTTTCTCCGTAGATCATCGGGAAAGCAGGCGCAAGCCGAGGCGCAATAAGGGATCTCGTGAGCCCCCATGATCTCCACCATGTTTTTTTTCTTCAGGGGCTTTCCAAGGGGTGTGGTCGCTGTCCAGGCAAGCTGGGGTGTAGAGGAACTTGACTGGATCCCGGTATTCATGTAGGCCTCATTGTCAAAACAACAGTAGATGATATTTTCATTTCTGTCGGCAGCACCGGAGAGCGCCTGAAATCCGATGTCCGTTGTGCCGCCGTCCCCGGCCAGGGCAATCACGACCGTGTCTTCATCCCCTTGAGCTAAAAGGGCATTGGATATGCCAGCCGCACTGGAGGCAGCGGTCTCAAATGCACCGTGGAAAGCCGGTATCTTGAACGTTGCATGCGGAAATGGGCCGAGCATTATTCCCAGGCAGGACGGAACCACGACAGAGATGGCCTTTCTCTCTACCGCCTGCAAGACGAGTTTGAGTCCAAGCACCTCGCCACAGCCCGCACAGGCCATATGTCCTGGATAGAGGTTATCTCTCGTATCATATTCCGAGGGCATCTTCATCCTCGATATTTACGATTGGCTTCAAGGGCGTATCGTTCATTTTTTCGGCAATATCAAATACTTTTTTGATATGCAGCGGTGAGACATTGGTTCCTCCGAGACCCAGGACAAAGCCAAATACCGGTATACCGTTTATCCTTGAATAGAGTGCCGATTTCAGCTCCTCGCAGAAAACCCCTTCCTGGCCAGGCGAAAGATTCCGATCAATAACAGCAATCTTCTTGGCATGCTTCAATGCCTCAATCAATTTTGCCTTGGGAAAAGGCCTGAAGAGCCTGATCCTGACCATCCCCACCTTCCTCCCCTCCTCCCTCAATGCATCGATAGCCACCCTTGCCGTAGAGCCAATCGTAGCGGCGGTTACCAAGACAGTGTCAGCATCCTCAAGGCGGTAGCACTCCAACAGACCGTATCCCCTGCCGAACCGCTCTCTGTATTCCTTGTCAACAACCTCAGCCACCTCCAAGGCATCTTCCATGGCCATGTGCCGCTGTATGCGAAATTCTGCATATTGACTCTGAGAGACTACCTGACAAAAAGAGGCGGGGTTGTCCGTATCCAATTTGAATGGAGGTTCAAAAGGCGGCAAAAACTCGTCGATCAACCTTTGATCGGGTACCTCAACAGGTTCCATAAAGTGGGAAATATAAAAGGCCTCCAAGACAACTATGGTGGGAAGAAGTACGGTCTCAGATATCTTAAATGCCTGGATAACCGTGTCCAGGGCCTCCTGATTATCGGCTACGTAGAATTGCAGCCAGCCGGTATCTCTCTGTGAGAGACTATCTGTCTGCTCACTCCAAAAACTCCAGGGCCCTGCCATGGAACGGTTGACATTGACCAGGACAATGGGAACTCTCATCCCGGAGGCAAAGTGTAATAGCTCATGCATGAGGGCCAGTCCCTGTGATGCCGTTGCCGTAAAGGTTCTCACGCCGGTCAGCGAGGCGGAGATGCACGCTGCCATGGCCGAGTGTTCCGATTCTACCCGCATCATCCTTGCACCCAATACCCCTTGTCCATCCCATTCGGAAAGCTTTTCATAGATGGGACTCTGGGGGGTAATAGGGTAGGCTGCAATGACCTGGGGCCTGGCCAGTCTTGCCCCGTAGGCAGCGGCATGGTTACCTGTCAGAAACATTCTCATCTTGGTTCCCCCACCATCTCAATGACACCTCTCGGGCAGGCCACAGAACAGACACCGCAACCTTTGCAGTAATCAGCATCAAAACTATAGATCCCCAATTGTGCGTCTCTCATGATGGATATGTCCGGACAGAAGTCTAAACAGATTTCGCAGTCACTACAGGTTCCGCATCTAAAACAGCGGGAAATCTCTTCATCCATCCGTGCGGGGTCAACTCCGCAGTTTACCTCCTCACCGGTCTTTTTTCTCGCTTCAGGTTCCAACTCATCAGGATTATTTCGAGCAGCCCTGGAGAAGAAGAGGGTATTTATCTGATCAAAGGAGACCACTCTTTTCAGATCAACCGGATTTTCTTGAGGGCCTTCAATGAAATGTTGAAAAGAAAATGTTTGACTATTGCCTATTTGATGGGTCTCAAACGCCGTCTCAACATCTCTGCCTTCAATGAAACAGGAGATGGACAGGGCCCCCATTTTACCGCTGGCAATTGCATCTGCAACAAAGGCCTTCCCCCCTATTGCGTCTCCACCTGCAAAAACCTTGGGAAGAGATGTTCTCCCGAATGGATCCGTAACGATCTTTCCCTGTCTTATCTCAATACCCTCAGGCAGATTATCGGACTTCATGCTTTGCCCGATGGCAACAATGATCCTGTCCGCCGTATACTTCCGGATTTCCTCCCCTACGCGGATGATCTCCACGGCCCCAGATTCCTCATCTCTTTTTACCTCTGCCCTGCAGAAATCAAGAGAAAAAGGGCTCCCATTCCCTCTATGAAGTCTGTGAGGGGCCCACCCGTTTAGAATGGCTACTCCCTCCTCCAGTGCCTCTTTGACCTCTTCTGGAAGTGCCGGCATTTGATCCCGGGATTCAGGAACCAGTACCGTGATATTGCCCCCTTTCCCCTTGCGGAGTCGCAGGAGACTTCGAGCCGCGTCTATGGCAACATTACCACCTCCAATGATAAGGGTCTTTTGTGTGTCGTCTTCCAGAGACCATCTCTGGGGATCAGCCAAGAAATCCAGACCTGTCAAGATATCACCCTCCGAGGAGTCCGTTTCAAACAGGGTTGTCCCTGACTGAAGTCCGATGGAGATAAAGACCGCATCGAATGATTCAAGCTCTTTGAAGCTCAGATCTTTGCCAACCGTTGCTCCAAGGCGTGTCTGTATCCCCAGTGAGTGTATTCTTTCAATTTCACGGTCAAGGATAGGCCGAGGTAGGCGGTAGGAAGGGATGCCATACCGCAACATACCCCCTGGCTCTGATTTGGCCTCAAATAGGGTAATATGATACCCTGATCTGGCCAGATGATAGGCAGCACTCAAACCAGCCGGGCCTGAGCCTATGATTGCAATTCCTTCTCTTCTTGAATGAACCGCGGCACCCGTCCTTATATCTACCTGACCGCGGTCAGATAAAAAGCGTTCAAAACTCCGAGTATTGATGGATTCGTCAAAATTCCCCCGATTGCATTCGGCTTCACAGGGGTGATAGCAGACCCTGCCGCAGACACCAGGCAGGGGATTTTCCTCAAGATAAATCCGCAGGGCCCCATCAATATCCCCTCTTGATGCCCTATGGAAGGCGGCGGGAATGTCAATACCAATGGGGCAAGCATGAGAGCAGGGAGCAACCTTATTGACAAAAACCGGCCGCTCCGCCCTTTGACTTCCTGTCTTAAAGATGAGTGAGGTATCAAAAGAGACGGCTGTAAGCGGTTCGCTCTTGTTCAAAACAGCCCTGTTCGGTGGTACCATTAAAACTCAAACCCCTTTTCCTCAAATAATAGAAACCCTTTCATAGGCCTCTGTGGCTGCGGCTACGTTTTGGTCAATAGCCCCAGGAACAGTCTCTGTAATAACCTTCAGGAGTCTATCGAGGCTGACAATCCGGGTCAGACGAATATATGCCCCCAAAATAGCTGTATTCACCATGGCCCCCAATGCATTTCTCTTTGAAATTTCAAGGGCGTCTATTGTACCAACGGTATAGTTTTTCAAGGCATCTGATTGATATTCATCCATGTTAAATAACAGAAATCCTCCAGGTACTACCCTCTCAAGAATTTCTTTTTCGTCAAAGAGAGTTTTGTCAAATAGAACAAGATGATTGGGGTGATCGATATCACATTTAAGATAGATCTTGCTATCACTTATCCTGACAAAGGCAGCCACAGGAGCGCCCCGCCTTTCACCGCCAAACAGGGAATAACACTGGGGATACCTGCCTTCTTCAAAACACGCCCGTGCAAGAATCTCAGAAGCAACAACAACCCCCTGTCCTCCCCTCCCTTGAAGTCTTATCTCTATCATCTTCGGACCTTGCTTCGATTCCAGGGTTCCTGAACCAGCTTCTCTCACACTATCCCGGACTCTCATGGCCCTCCCTTCAAAGGCACAACGTTGGATATCCAGTCTTGATTCCTCCACCACATAATTCCGAGGTTGTCAAGAGTTATTTGTCCGTCCTTTATTTTCTTGACAATTATGTCTCTATTGATATAGATCACCATTTGACCATTCGGTCAACAAAAAGGTACCGTTGCGTGACCCGCAACATTGAGGATGAGGTAAAGATAGCAAGAGGCAAGGTCTTAAAGTCTGTAACACTGCAAGAGTTGGTCGAGCGTCATAGGGATAAGGTATGGCAAAAACGATAGAGGAAATAAACGAAAAGATACGACAGGGCAAGGTAGTAGTAGTTACTGCTGAAGAGATAATAGACGTTGTTAAGGAGAAGGGCGTGAAAAAGGCCGCTATGGACGTAGATGTGGTTACTACCGGTACGTTCGGTCCCATGTGCTCATCCGGGGCCTGCCTTAACATTGGACACTCTCAACCACGAATAAAGCTTGGTGGTGGCACCGCCTATCTCAATGATGTTCAGGCCTATACCGGGTTGGCAGCGGTGGACATATATATTGGTGCGAATGCCCTTCCTGACGATGACCCAAGAAACAGGCTCTATCCCGGCGAATTCAATTATGGCGGCGGACATGTCATCGAAGAGCTGGTGGCAGGAAAGGATATAAGGCTCGCAGCCACTGCCTATGGGACAGACTGCTACCCGAGAAAGAGGCTTGAAACCTGGATCAACATGACAGACCTCAATGAGGCAGTGCTGTTGAATTTTAGGAATGCTTACCAAAACTACAATATAGCGGTGAACCTCTCGGATAGGATGCTCTACACTTACATGGGTGTGCTAAAACCCAATTTAGGCAATGCCAACTATTGTAGTGCCGGACACCTGTCTCCACTGTTGAATGACCCGCATTATAAGACCATCGGCATAGGCACCAGGATATTCCTCGGGGGTGGCATGGGGTATGTGGCCTGGCACGGCACCCAGCACAACCCCAATGTCCTCAGAGGGGACGACGGTGTACCCTGGCGACCGGCGGGAACGCTGGCCGTAATTGGAGACCTGAAGCAAATGCAGCCGGAGTGGTTGCGAGGGATAAGCATGCTGGGCTATGGTTGCACCATGGCGGTGGGAATTGGGGTTCCTATACCCATACTGTCCGATGAGATCCTGAAATACACGGTAGTGACAGACGCCGATATTTTTGCCCCAGTCGTAGACTATTCCGAGGCCTACCCCCAAAGGAAGCCCGAGATCCTGGGACAGGTCAGCTATGCCCAACTCAAGACCGGTACCATACAAATTGAGGGTAAGGAGGTGCCCACGGCTTCCCTGTCCAGCTACCCAAGAGCGGTGGAGATTGCTACCACCCTGAAAGAGTGGATACTGACTGGGAAATTCCTGTTGACTGAACCGGTGGCACCTCTACCTGGTGTGGAATCGGATGTGACTACCAAGCCTCTTAGAGAGCGTCCAATAGAATAGGGGTGGCAAAATGAGTGTTTCCAAAAGAATCGTTCTGCACTTTTCCAGGCGCCTGGCAGACCGGCCTATCATATACCGACTCGTTAAGGATTATAACCTTGAATTTAACATTTTAAAGGCGTCAGTTACCCCGGAAAAGGAAGGCTTAATGGTGTTAGAGCTGACCGGGGAGCAGGAAGAATATGATAAAGGTATACGGTACTTAACTGAAAACGGGGTACGAATCCAGTCGCTCTCCCAAAACGTTATTCGAAATGAGGAACGGTGCACCCACTGTGGCGCCTGCATAACAATTTGCCCCGCTGCCGCCTTCGAACTCGAGTCATTAACCAGGCGAGTCACGTTCTACCATGAGAGATGTCTGGCTTGTGGAATGTGCATAAAGGCATGCCCGCCAAGGGCAATGGAGGTTCATTTTTAGCAGAACTGGCTCTATGCCTCTTGGCGACACTTTCTTACGATGGGGATGTGGTAACGGGATGGGGGCCGATTCAATGCCAGGAGAGACGCTGGGAGAATTGAAGGCCCTTCTGCAAGAGATGGGGGTGTGAAGCCCTTTCTGCGAGGTTGAGCCGACCAAAGAGGAAATAAGGCTCCTGTCCCGGAACTTGAGGCTTTCCTTCTGGGACAAGGCTCCCGTTGCTTGCCTCGCCTCGAGGATCCCCTACGGAACCCCTGTAACCAGAGAGATTCTGGAGAAGATAGACAGACCGGAGGACTCCCTCCTCTCTCTGGGTCTGCGCCAGGTTAGAGTAAGGCACCACGGGGAGATCGCTCGAATAGAGGCGGAGCCCGGAGATGTGGAGGAGATAATGCGCCGCACAGAGGAGGTTGTTGGCAAGCTGAAGGCTCTCGGTTATATCTATACTGTCCTTGACCTTGAAGCGTATCGATCAGGAAGTTTGAGCCTGATGTTAGAAGGGACGAAAGGTTAGGATAGCGGCTTTTTGCAAAACCGAGAAAGAGGGATAGCGGAGAGGAAAGGATGAATGAGGAGACGGAGAGATTCCCTATCCTGCAGGTTACTGAACAAGATACGAACAGAATCGAAGATGCAGTGGTCAGGGAGTATACCCTGGCCATCTTCTTAAATAACCAGGAACTGGTAACCCTATCCTGCTCTCCCACAAATCTGGAGTATTTGGCTGTCGGCTTTCTTTTTTCCGAAGGGTTAATCAAAGGCAAAGGCGATATCAAAGAGATAGTAGTCGATGTTCAGAGAGGTGTGCTACAGGCAGAAACTGAAACGGGAAAGGGACGGCTTGCGACTTCGGGTGGTGGGAGAGGGGCTTTTTTTCATGGCGCTCCTGATGCCAGAGGCCAGAGGAAGGTAAAATCTGAGATCGAGATATCGCCCCACAAGGTCTTCGCCTTTATGGATGAGTTTGTTCAGCGCTCCGAACTGTTCAAGGCAACAGGTGGCGTTCATAGTGCTGCCCTGTGTGATACAGAAGGTATCCTGGTTTTCAAGGAGGATATAGCCAGGCATAATGCCATTGACAAGGTCTTTGGGGAATGTACCCTGAAAGATATCCCGACAGACGACCGCATAGTACTCACCAGTGGAAGGATTTCCTCAGAGATACTGCTCAAGGCAGCTAAGAGGAATATTCCCATACTTATCTCCAAGTCTGCTCCTACCAATTTAGGGGTAAAGTTAGCTCAAAATCTGGATATTACCCTCATCGGTTTCGTCCGAGGAAGGGGGATGAATGTCTACACCCATGACTGGAGGCTAGCGACCGATGGAAAATGAAGAGAATGTGGTCATCTATATTACCACGGGCACGGATGAAGAAGCCCGGGAGGTAGCTCAAGTGCTGCTCGAGAAGAGAAAGGCAGCCTGCGTGAATATCCTGCCCAGGGTTAGTTCAATCTTCTGGTGGCAAGACAAGCTCGATTCAGCTCAAGAGATCCTCCTGATCGTCAAGACCAAGGCATCGCTGGTAAACGAGATTGTCAGGTTGGTCAGGGAGGTTCACAGCTACGATGTTCCTGAAATAATCGCTTTGCCCATTGTCGGTGGCAACCGGGACTACCTGGAGTGGATAGGTAACGAGGTAACGTAGAGGGGTGATCAAAGCACATCGTGGGAGGCGGCGGACCACTGACCAACACGGTGGTAATCTATTTTCTCTTCTTTAACTCGGCCTCTATCATCTGCTGGAAGCCTTCGAGGCTACGCTTTCTAAGGATTTTGCCATTGATGAAAACTGTGGGAATCCCACGAACACCTATCTTTCTACCATTGCTTACATCTCTTGCAATCAAGCCCTGTAGAACCGGGGACATCATGTCTCTGGTAAACTTCTCCATATCGAGACTGAGTTCCCTTGCAATATCGTCAATCTTAGCATCATTGATGGTTCTATAGCTTTCGAATAGCTTATTGTGGAACTCCCAGAATTTCCCCTGTGCATTTGCTGCAAGGGCAGCTCCGGCAGCCTTTCTTGCAAATCTGTCCTTGGGAAGAGGAAAATTCTTGAATACAAGCTTGACCTCTCTTGGATATCTATCCAGCACCTGCTGGAGTAACGGCTCTAACCGAGCACAGTATGGTCACTGATAGTCACTGAAGACTGCAATTGTGATGGGGGCATCTGCAGGACCTCTAACAGGCAGCCCGGAAAGGGCAATGTCATGAATAATTTCGATTTGAATGATCTTGAGTGTTTTTGCTGAACTGCTGGTAACAATGAGCGCATTGGCTTCTGCAGCATGTGTCAGCCTGTCAAAGGCTTGGTCAACTGGAATACGGTTAGTAACCTTGTCTTCAGAAATTGAGTAGACAAGGATTTCTCCCGGGACCAGGATGAATATCAATTCTCCATCTGCAGATGAAGCTATATCTAATGGCCGGGCGCCGAGACTAAGCTGTTTTTTTGTCGTCCAATCCACATCGGCATGAACGAGCTGGGGGACAGATACCCAACCCACAATGACCAACAGAGATAGTGCTGCTATTCGCGTCATCTTTTTCATAGAGATACACCCACCTCCCTTTGAATACCTTCTATTTGATTATGAAGAACGATACAGTAACCCTTACAGTGCTTCCTCGGCTGCAAGACAATACGCATCAAAAAGATCAATATCATAGATATCGTGTTGAATCCATGATTAAATAGTGGAATTGGGGTCAGGCCAAGCCTTTCGAAAGGCTGACTGCATGCTCAAGGCATGCCCAGCTGTTCTTACGGGGTTTTGAAAGTTTTTTTTAATTTTGCGACATCTCCGGATACAAAGGCTTCCTTCTTGGCCCGGGACCAGCGTTTAATTTGTGCTTCGCGCTTGCGGGCTTCGCGAAATCTTTCGAATTTCTCTGAGTAAACGAGGGCGACAGGTGGATCTAATTGGGTGGTTCGGCAGGCCTTGCCTGCAAGATGGGCTTTGTACCGTTCTTCCAGATTCCTTGTTGCTCCCGGGTAAAGGGTACCGGAACGGAGTCGGAGGATGCAGAACCATGATGGCATTTTCCAATACTATCACAGTGTAAATGATGTTTAAAGGCCCTTCGACATGCTCAGGGCCATTCGATGCTTGATAAGTGATCTTATCAGGCCGTTAGGCCATGAGTAAGAAA
>Ga0209636_10009291_pt1 | contig 10034 bp, 10 predicted proteins | sample DeeMarSWOR152_54_FD_187464 | JGI IMG/M metagenome (GOLD analysis project Ga0209636, IMG submission 187464) | Marine sediment microbial communities from White Oak River estuary, North Carolina - WOR-1-52-54 (SPAdes) (version 2) | ecosystem: Environmental > Aquatic > Marine > Intertidal zone >... | reverse complement strand
TACACGAGCGACATTAGCTTGCTCGTCGGCACCTATGGCCTCTATACCTCTGAAAAGGTAAAATTCATCAGTGTGGCCGGTGATGTGACTTCGTACATCATGCATGCCTACCACACGAGCGGCGATAAGACCTATTCGATAAAGGGTCCGGGCGGATCTATTGGCCCACAGTAAGAGCTTCTCATGAAACCTATTGTAGCTAAAGAGGCAGGGTTAAAAAGGCCTGCCTCTTTGGCCAGGGAACTGCTTGAGCTGTTATTTGGCCTTCCCCCAAACTGGTAAACGGAAGGTTATGTGAGGAAATCGTTGTCCAGGGGGAATTCCTGATAGGTTGAGGTGAACAATCATGTTACGAAAACTAAATAGAATGGAAGATCAGAAAGGTTTCACCCTTATCGAGTTGATGATCGTTATCGCGATCATCGGTATCCTGGCCGCCATAGCTATACCGCAGTTCAGTGCGTACAGGAAAAGATCCTATAATGCTGCCGCGGAGTCTGACCTGAAAAACGCCGCTACTGCCCAGGAGGGCTACTATGTTGATGAAGAAACGTACACAAGCGACATTACCAAGCTCGTCGGCACGTTTGGCCTCTATACCTCTGAAAAGGTAAAATTCTACAGTGTGGCCGGTGATGTGACTTCGTATAAGATGTATGCCTACCACACGAGCGGCGATAAGACTTATTCGATACACGGTCCGGGTGGATCTGTTAGCGAATTGTAAGGGATTTTTATGAAACCTAAATTTACTTAAAAGGGCAACCCTTGTGGAGTTGCCCTTTTAAGTGCAATATTCCTTCAGTTTCCCTTCCCTGTTTCCAGGTACCTGGATCCATATTCCCCCAACATGTCAGAGCGTTCCAGATAGGCCCTTCCCAAAAGGGGCAGAATGATTTGGAGATCGGGAGCTTCGTCATCTGGAATATTATTTGCCGCAATTTCCTTGATGAGTGCCTCTAGTTTTTCAGGTGGTATAATGAGCAAGGTTTCAACCAGGAATTCTTCAAGCAATTTTTTGTCCTGCATTAAAGAAAGAACCTCAATCATGTGAAGCCGGGTCATGATGTCTTTTCTCCTTTTCTTTAAGGTCAACCCAAGATAGTGTTTGGCCTTTGAAAATCGTTTCTTGTGTTTATATATAATTCCCAGATTATAAAACGCCCGGGTGAAATCCTTTTGTAGCGCAAGGGCCTTTCTTGATTCACTAAAAGCCTCTTCAAGACGCCCTCTCTTGAGCAAGATAAAGGCCAGATTGTTATGTGCGATTGCGCTGTTTTCGTTGTAGCTCAGTGCTGTCATGAAATTATCGAACGCCTCATCGTATTTCCCTTGTTTCATCATGAGCACTCCCAGGTTATTATAGGCACTCCAAAACCGGGGGGCTAACTCAATTGCCTTACGCAGATGCTCTATGGCTTTTTCTTTTTGATCCATGCTGATGTATTCCAGGGCCAGATTGTAGTGCGTCATGTGGTGGCTTGGGTAATTGGGGCCTCTTTTTAGTGTAAGTGCCTTATGGTACAAGGTCATTTCCTCTTCCCTATTGCCCATATCGCCATAATATTTCGCGAGGTTGTGGTAGGGTCGTGGAAGCTTGGGATTCTTATCCACAGCGTCCATCCACAAGCTTTCTTCCGTCTTCCAGATAACATTGCGCACAAAGGTGCTGTGACCCTGGCCTACGATAACAAGTATGATGAAAATAGAGACGGTCACCTGCATACTTCTCTTTGTGGAAAACAGTTGCAGCGCCCTTAAGAGCAGGATAGCCACAGGGGCGAAGAATAACATGGAGGGAATGTAGTTCCGGTGTTCAAAGACAAGTTCAAGAGGGAAGATAGAAGACTCGATCAGGTGATTAATAAAGAAGAAGATGATACAGTATGATATAAAAGGCCACTTTCTGGATTTTACTATGCTCAGGCAGAGGATACCCAAAACGATGAGGATCGATACTATGGTCGTCGGCGGATCAATCAAGTTGTGTGAAATGGCAATGTCGTGATTTATGCATAACCGGTCTGGCATGGGATAGAACAAAAGAGAGATATAGAAAAGTATGACCCTCGGTTCAGTTAAGAGTCTCTCACCGAGGGTGAATTCCCGCTGTCCATAGCCTGAAAACAGAGCTTCGGCAGAAAATACGGAAGGGCCCATAAGAATCAATGCAAGAATCAGAGGAATCAAAAGCAGGGCCAGAAAGACAACCGAATTCCTTTTGATATTTTCCCTTGTAAGCCCCTGGATTAGGAGGAGGTCGAAAAGGAATATGCTGATCGGGAGCATAGCGGCATTTTCTTTTGACCCGAAAGCTAGGGCGGCGGCGAAAAAACACAGGGAAAAGTAAAGAGACTGTAATGCCCTGTGCTCTGAGGTTCTCCCCCTGAGATAAAAATACATGGATATTATATAAAACATGCCCGCCATGCTGGCCATCCTTTGGACGACGTACGTAACCGCTTGGGTCTGGACAGGGTTAATGGCCCAAAGAACTGTGGCCAGTAGGGCTATAGAGTAAGAGTTTGGCCCGTATCTTGCTTTTAGCAAAGGAAGGTTAAGGGTATGATAGAGAAAAAGGAATAAAAAGAAAGCTGCCAGAACGTGGATGGATAGATTGACCGCATGGTAACCAAAAACATTGTCTTTCCCGAAAAAGTAATTGAGAGCAAAACTTAAACAAGCTATTGGGCGATAAATCGTTTTACTGCCATCAAGACTGGCAAAAAATGTCTTCTTGAGGTTTTGGCAGCTGAGCTCGTTAAGGTTCAGTGGTTCGTTTTTAAGGATATTGATCTCATCATCGAATTGCCAAGAAGCATGAAACGTATTTGAATAAATTGCTAGCACAATCAAGAAGATCGCAACCACGGCAAATACATTTTTGCGACACGGTGTTAAATGAGTTTCCGCCTCAAGATTAACAAAAGGCATGCTTCCTCCGTGACTCTAAACCAATTCTGGTGGCCCTGTGCAATCATCATCCTGCTAGTTACCCTTGTTTATTTTCCTACCTTTAGCGGTAAGTTCATTTTAGATGATAATAGCTTAGTCAAAAACAATCCATACATAGAAAAATCGCACCCTATTACCTCTTACCTTGCCCAAGAAGACGGCATAACCGAGAGGAGAGACGCAGGTAGTTATCACACGGGTTACTATAGGCCGTTAATCAATGTAACGTATTGGCTTGATTATAAACTATGGGGCATGAGTGCCCCAGGCTTTAGAGCAACCAACCTAATTCTTCACCTTTTGAGCTGCTTAATACTGTACAAGGTTCTTGTTTTACTCACCTATAATCGGCATGTGTGCCTTTTGGCTACAGTCCTTTTTGCTCTCCATCCCGTTAATACCGAATCGGTCTCCTGGATTGTCTCCAGGAACAATATAGTGGTAACCATCTTTTCACTTCTTGCACTGTATTTCTATATCAGAAGTGTGCGAAATGATAGCCCTAAAGCGATGGCTCTTTCTTTGCTTTGCTTTGGTTGTGCCCTTTTTTCAAAGGAATTTGGCCTCATGGTTCTGCCGATCTTGTTTCTCTATCAAAGATCCCTTGCAAATGAAAGGCCAAGTATTTCCAAAGAATTAGCAAATTATGTCTTATTCATAGGAATAACCTTTGTCTATTTGGTCCTAAGGCAGACTGCAACCAGTTCACTGCTCCCGCCATCGGAAATAGGAAATATTTGGCCTAGGGTTTATTTTTTCCCTTACCTCATATTGGTGAATTTGAGGCTTTTACTGTTCCCCTATGGCCTCCACAGCTTTGCAATCGATTATCCTGATACGTATTTCGGCTGGGAGGCTATTGCCGGTTTCCTCGCTTGTATCTTGCTCGGCCTTTTCATATGGAGAGAAAGGAGAGAAAGGCTTCTTGGTTTTTCTTTGCTCTCGTTTCTTATGTCAATTGTCCCGATCCTTAATATTATTCCTACTTCTGCAGTTACTTTGATCTCCATGAGGTGGCTCTATTTTCCCATGGCTTTTTTTTCGATTGCCATTTCACGGTTCATACAGCGATTTATGCAAATAAATAGATTTCTGTCACTGGCTTGCGTTGGCTTGGTGCTACTCTATTTCGGTGCTTATTCCTACCTTTTGAATAAGAACCTTTGGCATGATGAAGATACCTTCTTTGAGCACGAGGTGGTGGAATTCAAGAATTATCTCTACGCAGGCGGCTTTGCTGAAAACCTCTTAGATAAGAAGAAATATCAGGAAGCGGAAGAATACTTTCGTATAGCTATCAAGAATTACCCTAATGAGGCGAAGAATCATATCAATTATTCGGCACTGCTCATAGAAACAGGTAGAATGAATGAGGCAATGCTCTTCCTCAACAAGGCGAAGCCCTTGACAATGAGTCATAACGAGCGAGGACAATGGTTTAACAATCTGGGAATGCTGCATTCCAAATCGCGAAACAGAGGGGAAGCCATAAGGAATTTCAAAAAGGCTGTTTTGTTTAACCCAAAGGAGCCGCAGTTCTGGACCAATCTAGGCGCCACCTATGGATACCTCGGCGATTATGAGAATTCTGTTCTGGTTTTGAAGAAGGCTCTGGAAATTTTTCCAGACTCTATTTCATTAAGAAAAAACCTGGCGATTACCTATCTTCGCACGGGAAATCCTGCCATGGCACTCTCTATTCTCGAAACAATACCACAAAGCCAGAGGGCTGAGATGGATGTAATTGAATTAATGGATGAGGCTTACAGGATCCTAAAATTAAACGAGCGAACTGATGAAAGCTCAAAAGATGAGAAGGGATGAGAGGAGAAGATTGGGGTTTGTTTTTCTATAGTCTTGCAAATATGTTATCAAAAGGAACCAATATCCTGGAATAAGAAGACTCTTCTGATAACGCGAAGCAAGAATATTCGTGATTATGGAGGAATAGAAAACCTTGAATCACATGGATAAGGCATATTTTCGGCTGAGAGAAGTTGTGACGGGTTTTCCATTTGTTTCTTATGGGCAATTAACAAGACCAGTGCTCACTTCTAAGGGTGGGGAGGTATGTTAAACAGCAAGAAAATAGTAGTTGTTTTGCCAGCCTACAACGCCGAAAGAACTCTAGAGCAAACATACCGGGAAATACCTCTGGAAATTGTGGACGACGTACTGATGGTGGACGATGGTAGTAGCGATAGTACGCTATCTCTCGCTGGAAAACTGGGCATTGCTACCATTTCCCATGACCGGAACTATGGTTACGGGCGTAACCAAAAGACCTGTTACGAGGAGGCTTTGAAACGGAGCGCCGATATAGTGGTCATGATTCACCCAGACTACCAGTATACCCCCAAACTAATTACCGCCATGGCGAGTATGATTGCCTTTGATGTCTATGATGTTGTTCTTGGCTCACGGATTATAGGAGGGAAAGCACTGAGGGGAGGAATGCCCGTTTACAAATATATCGCGAACCGGTTCTTAACATTCTTTGAAAATATGCTTCTTAGAAGCAAGCTATCTGAATTTCACAGTGGATATCGAGCATTTTCAAGTGAGGTGCTTGCGGCTCTTCCGCTCCAGGAGAACTCCGATGATTTCGTATTTGACAATGAAATGCTTGCTCAGGTCATCTATTTCGATTACCGGATTGGCGAAGTTTCATGCCCTACACGGTACTTTGAGGGTGCTTCTTCAATTGGCCTCAAGAAGTCCATTAAATACGGATTTGGAGTGATTGCTACCACCCTACGGTGCCTTCTCCATCGCCTGAAGATCCGGAGAGATCCTCTCTTTGATTCCAAAGGTAGGCAGCTTAACCTCAGAGAGGCTGGCGAGGATGGGTGATCAGGGTTTTTGGCCCTTGCCCCTTATATGGTGGGTGTAAAGCGAGGGTTCTGTTCCCGGCAAGAACAGCCTTGATGGAATTTTAGCCTTTTGAATGTAAAAGACGTGAGCTGACCCGCATGGTGCCATTCCCTGGTGATGATCTGCTGAGCGTTCATGATATCAACGCTTATCGCGGCAAAGGGGCTAACGAGTTCATTCTGATATTCCAGAAGATTCGAGATGCATCTATGAAGGCAAGAGCACGTTATTATCGGTTTTTCATCCCCAATTCGATTAAGTCCCTGAGAACTCCGGATGTAGGCCGCGCAGAAAAACGATTTTTAAATTCATTTCCCCGGTATGGCCATTCGTGTTGGGGTATTGAGGTTCCTTATTATCCCTCTCAGAGATTTCTGAAACCGGACCGAATTGTCCATCTGAAATGAGATGTGCAAACGATTCCGATGCCTGAAGGGGGCTTGACCTTTTTTCTAATTAAAGATCACTTGAATATCTCATAGCAAAAACCCATCTTAGGATTATTGGAATGAGCAGGTACTGTTTGGAACAAGGGCCCTATGGCCTCCTTCAGAGTATTCTAAATGCCATGGGAGGCGTAAGAATGAATTATAGAGGCCCTAAAGGGGAACCTGATGCCCGGAAGGGGCATTTATGTGGTTCTTCAAGCCTTGCTCACGGCTCTATTGCTCATGCCGAGCTGTTTTGTTAGCCTGCTTATTTCGATCAGGGAAGGCCCAGTATTAAAGGCGGTGGTTAAAAAAGGCAAGTGAGAGACGTATGGGAGTTGAAGGAAAAAAGGTGATTTGCACGAGGGGGAGTTGCGCCCTGACAATTATCATAATCTGTCTTATGGGCTTGTTAATGCTTTTCATTCTCATTTTGGCCTCGGTCCCCCCTGTAAGCAAAGACGCCCTTGTTCACCATTTGGCGGTGCCGAAACTCTACCTAAGGCACGGTGGTATGTATGAAATTCCATTCATGTCCTTCTCGTACTATCCGATGAATGTCGATCTCCTGTATCTGATCCCACTCTCCCTTGGCAATGACATTGTACCGAAGTACATCCACTTTGCGTTTGCCATCCTTACTGCTTATCTGATCTTCAGTTACCTGAAGAGGAGAACTAACAAGAATTACGCATTCCTGGGAGTCGTTTTTTTTCTCTCAATTCCGATTATTGTTAAGCTCTCCATAACCGTCTACGTTGACTTGGGGCTCATATTCTTTTCCACAGCGTCGCTGATCCTTTTGCTAAAATGGATTGAAGATGGTTTTAGGCCAAAATTCTTATTAGTATCGGCTCTCTTTTGTGGTTTGGCAGCTGGAACAAAATATAATGGCTTGATCACGCTATTGCTGCTGAGCCTTTTCGTTCCCTTTGTCTTTTCGAGATATGCGAAAGGGGCAAAGCCGAGCTTTTTTAGTGCTGCGGGCTATGGAATATTCTTCTTATCTATTGCGCTCCTGGTCTTTTCTCCCTGGATGATAAGAAACTACCTGTGGACGAACAACCCAATCTTTCCTCTTTATGATCAGTTCTTTAATCCACAAAATGCAATCAAGAGTCAGACCGTCGATCTCTTTACCTTTAGAAGCTCAGTTTATCACGAAACGTGGTGGCAAATGGCACTTTTGCCGGTGCGGGTTTTCTTTCAAGGACAGGATGGAAGCCCGCAATTGTTTGACGGAAAACTCAATCCGTTTCTTCTCCTGCTTCCCTTTCTAGCCTTCTATCACATGAGAGAAGATCCTCCAATTCTGAGAAATGAAAAAAAGATATTCCTCGCCTTTGCGGGCTTGTTTTTCGCAACAGCTTTTTTCACCAGTGATATGAGGATGCGATACATTTCACCTATTATCCCGCCCTTGGTCCTCCTGTCGGTCTTTGGTGTGAAAAGAGTGGTTGTCGTGATCTCGGAATTACGTGAGCGGCACTTGCGATATGTAGGGTTGGCTGCCCTTTTATTGGTCGTATCATTTTCTCTTTCTCTGAATGCATACTACATATTTACGCAATATAAATATGTAGATCCCTTCAGTTATTTGAGCAGTACCTTGAGTCGGGATGAGTATATAGACAAGTACCGTCCAGAATACCCAGTCATTAGATACATTAATAAAAACCTTGATCCATATGACAGAATATTGTTTCTGTTCATGGGCAAGAGAGGTTATTACTGCGACAGAGAATATGTTCTTGATATGGTGTCTCACAGGAGTTTGCTGCGCCAATTGGTTAAACGATCAGGGAAACCTGAGGAAATACTGCAAGGGCTCAGGGGCAATGGAATCACCCATATGCTCATCCGTTATGATATTTTCGACCGCTGGGTCAAAGATGAAGATCACTTTACGATCAGAGAACAAGAGTTGTTAGGAAGGTTCTTTAAGAGGCACGTAGAGCTACTTTATTTTAGGTGGGGATACGGGATTTCACGATTGGAGCACTCTTCCCGTTAATTTATGCCTTTTATGTATATACACATATACACTTGACATCTACACTAAATAATGATAGCCTGAGTTAAGGCTAATTTAAAAAGAGGTAGATTATGGAAGTGGTTAATGCCCTTAAGATCAGAAACAACTTGGGTGAGATACTAGACCTCTTGAACGATAAAGGTGAGCCCATTCTCATCAGCAAAGGCAGGAAAATAAGAGCTGTTTTAGTCACACCTGAACAGTTCGAAAAACGCTTCCTGGATTGGCAGGCTAAGGAGGAGAGAAAGAGGCTCCTCGAGGGTGTTAAGAGGTTGAGAAGGAGGAAGAAGGAAAGCCTGAGCAGTATGACTGTATTACGCCAGCTAAGAGGATATAAGGTATGATCTGGATTATTGATGCCTCTGTTGCGATTCGGTGGTTTATTGAGGACGAGGCGCATGCTCATGCAGATGAAGTTTTAGAAAAAGTAATCGATAGACCTGAAAGATTTGCTGTCCCTGAACTATTTGCATTTGAAGTCTTTTCTGTTTTACACCGTATACACCCGAATGGACTTGAGGCTTTTAGAAGGGGAATGATGCCGCTCCTTCAAGGCGGGATATTCCGGGAGCCTATGACGGAAAACCTTGCAGTCAAAGCAACCAGCTTCGTTCATTTGGGATTGACCGGGTACGATGCATGCTATGCTGCTCTGGCCCGGGATTTAAAAGGGATATGGCTCACTTTTGATGAACAGGCCCACAGTTTGATTCAAAAAGAGAAGATATCCTGTCTTCTGGATGAGGAAATGCCTCCGGGCTGGCCCGGTTAGGCGAGAATCTTTATGTTAAGGAGATGTCTTTGAGCGCTCATGGATTTTGGTAGATGCATCCAAACGATCTCACAAGTATTTTGGAGCCCGTTGCAAGTGAGGATACGGATTACACTAAGGGAAACAGGCTTTTTCAGGGTGACGCTTGGCGTATGATTCCCCATTATTGGTATCTAGGTAATTCGTTTCTTTCGCTTTCGACCAAAGCCCCCTCGGTTTACTGGCATATTGCCGATTCTCAGGCCGGATACATAACGCGTCTCCTTTAACATGCTGAAAAAACTGGATTTAAATACCATTCATAAACGCTACGGCATGCTTTCTGTTCCGCAATAGAGCGCGCCTTCTCAAGCTCCTCTATAAAAGGTATGGAAATTGCATCAAAAAGAGAAGTTGAATGCCCCCACTCCGCTCTGATGCGAGGGATCGCATAAGGAGACAGGCGGATGGGCATGAAAAAGGACCGCATTATGCTGTTGAACCAGTCGAGGGGCACCTTTGTGGGAATTGGAAAGAACCAATGAGCAGGCCAGAGGTATCAATACTCATTCCAGCATACAATGAGGGCCAAAGCATCGGCGTCGTTGTAGCAAAAATAAATAAGCTCTATCCTGATTTCGAGATCATCGTCATCAATGATGGTTCCACAGATAATACGGCCGACGCGGCAAAAGACGCTGGAGCGCTTGTCTATAGCCATCCCTATAATATTGGGAACGGCGCTGCAATAAAAAGCGGTATACGTTTTGCCTCGGGTAAGATATTGGTATTCATGGACGGAGATGGTCAGCATGATCCTCAGGATATACAAAAGATGCTTCACTGCTTTCCTGGTTACGATATGGTAGTTGGTGCTAGATCAAAGGGCAATCAAGCGTCATGGGGACGTGCCCTGGCCAACAAGATATACAATTGGTTAGCTTCGTATGTGGCGAAGTATCCTGTTCAAGATCTTACCAATTGTATATCT
>Ga0209636_10009289_pt1 | contig 10034 bp, 10 predicted proteins | sample DeeMarSWOR152_54_FD_187464 | JGI IMG/M metagenome (GOLD analysis project Ga0209636, IMG submission 187464) | Marine sediment microbial communities from White Oak River estuary, North Carolina - WOR-1-52-54 (SPAdes) (version 2) | ecosystem: Environmental > Aquatic > Marine > Intertidal zone >... | reverse complement strand
TGCGTTTCTTTTGTGAATTCAGCCAGTCCGAGCTTTTTGTAAGCTGTTGCCAGCACACGCATGCCGCTGCCTGTCATATCCTCGTACTTTTTTGTCATCAAGGCCAGCTTTTCTTTGGAAAGCTCCTTTTGCGTGCCGTCCATCTCGATGTATCTGGACATCTCTAGGATTATCTCAGGCGCTCCAAGCACATACATCATGTAATCGCTTTTCGAAAGCTTGTTCAGAGTAGCAGAATATTTGGCCACTGAGTTGAAAGGCAGATCGCTTACTTTTGGGGTATTTGTTTCGATGTCCTCTTTGTAAATTCCTGCCTGGGCTGCTGCTAAAAGCAACGCCCGGTCAGTAGGCCGTCCGCGCACCACCCAGTCCTGTATGTTGTCGTGCGGGTTCTCGATAAAAGCGTCGCTGCACGAGGCTGCGATTTTCAGCGACTGCGCATGCGATGTTTTGCTGTCTTTGTCTATTTCTTCCGAGTAGTTCCAGTTCTTGCTAAGGATTTGTTTTGTTCCTGTGACAAGGATACTCACGCGCATCTTTGCTTCTGTAAGAGTGCCTGTCTTGTCTGTGCATATCACAGACGTAGAGCCGAGCGTCTCAGCTGATGCCAGTTTTCTGACAAGGCCTTGCCGCGTCATTATCCTCTGCATGCCGACTGCGAGTATCACAGTCATAGCCACAGGCAGGCCTTCTGGTATTGCTGCGACTGCGACTGCTATAGACGTGGTGAACATCTCTTTGAACTCGCCGCCAGTCACCATGCCTTCTACAAATATGAACACGCATAGCAGAGCGATGATGATGCCGACGATTTTGCTGAAGTCGGCCAGCTTTCTCTGGTAAGGAGTCTTCTCTTCTTTTGTCTCCTTGACAAGCGTCGCGACCTTTCCTATCTCTGTGGCGGTTCCAGTGGAAGTAACGACTGCACGGCCTTCTCCAGACTCGATGATCGTGCCCATGTATACCATGTTTTCCCTGTCAGCCAGAGGAATGTCTTTTGCAACCAAGGAAGTGCTTTTGTCAGACGCCATCCACTCGCCTGTAAGAGCAGCCTCGCTCACTTTGAGCTCCTTAGCTTCGATCAACCGTCCGTCAGCCGGCACTTTGAATCCGGGCTTTAAAACTATGAGGTCTCCTGGGACTAGCTGTTCTTGCAACATCTCCTTTTCGTGCCCGTCGCGTATGACGAACGCGTTCACCTTCAGCACTTTCTTCAGCTCGCTCAGCGCCTTCGAGGCCTTGTTCTCCTGGAAAAAACCGATGGTCGTGTTCAAACCAACAGCTGCGAAAATCACGATCGTGTCTGTGTACTCGTGCAGGAAAAGCGTTGCTATGCCTGCAAACACAAGTATGTACACCAGCGGACTTTTGAACTGCTCTAAAAACAACCTCAACCCTGTCAGAGGCTCCTCTTCAGGCAGCTCGTTAAGGCCGTACGTCTTTTGCCTCGCGTTCGCATCGTTTTCGCAAAGCCCTTGCGTAGAATCAGTGCCAAGCGTTTTCACTACTTCTTTGGCTGACATGTTGTGCCATAGACGAGAACTGTCCTGGGCCTTCGGCTGGGTTGTTGGTTTGGTCTTATCTGTATCCTTCTGCGGATTCGTCTGTGGATTTTTCTGTGCATTGGTTTGCGGATCCGCCTGCGGAGTCTTTTTTGGATTCGTCTCTTTAGGTTCCATAATTAATTATAGTAAGTCCGGAATAAAATTCACGCCGTTTTTGCATAGTAACACCTATGGGAACTCTTGACTCTGGGTTAAATTTTTGTGGGCTTTGCGAAATGCTTTAATGTGGTAAAATTAGGGTTGTATTATGAAAAGAGATATTAAGATTATTGTAATTGCACTTTTGTTATTCTTGTCCTTACTGGCTTGGGCTCCTTGGATGGATAATAAATATATTCATGACAAAGTGTTCCAAGAAAAGGCACATAAAGATGGAACGATGGGCTGGATAATACAACCGAATGGAACAAGAGAATACACATTAATTTGTGATTACAATGTGATGTGGTTTCCGTTTGGAAGATATGTTGCGAGTTGTGAAGGCGGCTATTATGTAAATTTTTATGGTAAGATAGTTCCATAATAAAGACGCCTAGGGTAGGATTTGTCATTTTACGACGAAATAAATAACAGTGAAGACAGAATCGTCTGTGATATTTGGGTATATGTCCTTCATCTCCTTCTTCAGGCCGGCGGGCGTTCTGGCGCTTGGCTCGTGCTCGTACTTTATGTCCTCGTCTGTCAGGTCTTTGAGCCGCGCGACAAGCAGTCTCTTCACTTCCATTGTCCATGTCTTTCCTTCGGATTCGACAAGGAACTCGTCGCCGACTTTCAGTTTGCTCTTCCATTTCTCGCCGAGCCTCACAGTGCAGTTGAGGCCTTTGTGAAATATCGGGCTACTGAAAGGCATCCTGATTTTTTTCATAATATCAATTCCTTACCAATTCCTTATTTTAACAATTTCATGAATTTGTCAGGATGTGACGGCGTGATCAGATAGCGTTTGTTGCCTTTCATTGTTATCAACAGGCCGTCGCTGAAATTCGTCATTATCGATTTGACCCAGCCCATGCTCGGTATATAGAAAAGCCCGGAATAAAGGGATGCGCCGTAGAGTCTGACATGGAACGGTATCCTTGTCCTTTCGACGCTCTTTATGTCTTTCAATCGGATTCTGATGATCGTAAAAGGCGACCACGCTCTTAACATGCCGTCTGCGACAACGTACGTTGTTTTGTAGAAGCTGGCTGTTGTGAACGCCATCAATATTATTACAAAAATCATCAATCCTAAAAATATAACCGAAGCAGGAGGAGGCCTTGACAAAACGTCTGTGCCAACGCTGATGCCGATAAAAAGGCCGGAAACGAAAATCGTCAAAACTATGTACATCCAGCCGATCCACTTGTTGAACCGGGGTTTGTTAACCACTTCTTTTTTAACTTTTTTCATAATTAGAATTGTTTTTTAGCAAAAATAAAGCATCTCGACGAATTCACATCTTCTCAATAGCGTCCATGCCCAAAATGCCTAATGCGTTCTTCAAAACAATCTTGGTCGCGGCCACAAGTGCGAGACGGAACTCTTTCTGTTCGGCTGTGTCTGCTTTGAGCACCGGGCATGCGTTGTAGAACGTGCTGAACGCTGTGGCCACGTCGTACGCATAGTTGCATACCAGATTTATCTTCATCTCGTTCGCTGCCTGCATCACAATGGCAGTGAAGTCCGCAAGCATCTTTACCAATTCTTTCTCCTCGTTTTTCAATTCCTTGGCCTTGATTACTTTGGTTGTTTTTGTTGTTTTTGCTTTGGTTGGTTTCCAATCACCGGCCTTTTCCAGAATAGACGCGCAGCGCGTGTGCGCGTATTGCAGATACGGTCCTGTGTTGCCTTCGAACGAAAGCATCTTCTGGAAATCGAATGTTATTCCTTTGTCAGGCTCGACCTTTTCTATTGCGTATTTCAAAGCGCCGACTCCGATGGATTTCGCTGCATTGCGTTTCTCTTCTTCTTTTTCGTCTGGGCTACGTTTGTTGACTTCTTCATATGCCATATCGCTCAGTTTTTTGATTACATCGTCGAAAATAACAGCTCGGCCTTTTCTCGAGGACATCTTCCCTTCTGGCAGGCGCACTAGATTGAACGAAAAATGTATCGTGTTGTCTACCCACTTATACCCAAGCAGCTCAAGCAGCTTTTTCACCTGCTTGAAATAAAGGTCCTGTGCCGAGGCCACAACCCAGATCGCCTTGTCGACTTTGTACGTTTTAAATTTGTCAACTGTCATTCCCAGATCGCTTGTCTGGTAAAGGCCTGTGCCGTCCGATCGTAGGATTACTAGTCCGGGCAAGCCGTGCTTCTCCAAATCTCCTACGATCGTGCCTTCGTTGCTTTCGAACGCAAATCCCTTTTTCATTGCCTGCTCGACTATCTTTTTTCCTGCATCACGATATTCGCTCTCATGCAAGTACATATCGAACTTTATTCCGATGTTCGCGTACGTTTGATTGAAGCCGTCTATGCACCACTTCACAATCTTGTCGCGCAGCGCAACCATGTCCTTGTCCTTTTCAACGTCTATCAGCCGCAGATTCTCCCTGGCCTTCTCCTCAAGCGCCGGGTCTTTCTCTGCCTCTTCATGGAATTTCACATAATATTTCCACAGCCATATGTCAGGCTTTTCCTCAGGCTCCTTGCCATCTGCCCACAACTGTATGGCTGTCACTAGCTTCGCGACCTGCAGCCCGCAGTCGTTCATGTAGTTCGCGCGTATGACTTTATGTCCCATAAAAGCGAAAAGGTTTGCAAGCGCGTCGCCCAGAAAAGTTCCTCTAGCGTGGCCGATGTGCATAGAATGAACTGGATTAGGCTGCGAGTATTCTACCATGACCTTTTCCTTTTTCAGTTTCGCTGGCCGGCCGTATTTGCTGTCTTTCTTTACCACGTCTTTCAAAATCTCAGCTGACATCTTGCTCCAGTCGAAGAAAAAATTGACATAACCGCCGATTGCTTTGGCCTCTTTTATAAAGCCTTTCGGCAGCTCGTTCTTGAGTTTGCCCACTATCTCCTGCGCGATTGTCTGCGGGTTTTTTTTCTGCGATTTGGCCAAGTCGAAGCATGTGAACGCTATGTCACCGAAATCAGGCTTCGGCGGCCGCTCGAGTTTTTCTTCTATGGTTTCGATACCGACCGACTTCAGCAACTCGATTACTTCCTTTTCCATCCACATCTCCTTTTATTTTAATTGCTGCTATTTGAGATAAATTATTATTAACCTTTTTATATTATTAGAGTTAGTTTATTCTCTATCGAGAAGATATAAGTAATGTTAGGAGGCGCATATAATGGTTTTTGAAAAAGTCGACAAAGAAAAGATGAGGCCTGTGCGCGACATAGATGTGAACGGACAGACAAGCGTTGGCGGACTTGTGAAAGGATTCTATGAAGCTGGCGGTTTTACTGCGAAGAAACTGGCTGTCGGCGTGGATATTGTCGAAGAGATGGTCAATGACAAAGACTGTCTGCGGTTCTTTTCGTTTCCGTCGTGCATAAACGCAACTGGAACGCGCGGCATCGTCAAGGACTTCGTCCGGCGCAAAATGTTTGACATAGTCATTACAGCCTCCGGTACATTGGACCACGATATCGCACGCGTGTATCGCGATTATTATCACGGAGCCTTTTTGATGGACGATGCGGAATTGCGTGAGATGGGCATCAACCGCATAGGAAATGTGCTGACACCGAACGAATCGTACGGTGTTATACTCGAATCGAAGATTGCACAGTTCTTGAAAAAGATTTACGACAGCCTGAGCGAAGAGCAGAAGAAAAAAGGCCTTCCGACGCACGAGCTCATCTGGGAGTTCGGCCGCTTAATCGATGAGGATCCGGAAGCCCAGCAGCGCAAGCAAGAATCAATCGTGTGGTGGGCGTGGAAAAACAAGATACCGATAATCGTGCCTGCGCCGACCGACGGTTCTGTGGGTTATCAAGTATGGCAGTTCGCGCAGAACCACGATTTTAAGATCGACCTGATGGCCGACGAGACGTTTTTGAGCGACAAGGTGTGGAACGCAAAAAAGAGCGGCGCTCTCATTATCGGCGGTGGCACAAGCAAGCATCATGTAATCTGGTGGAATCAATTTAAAGAAGGCGGTTTGGATTATGCTGTGTACATATCGACAGCCGTTGAATGGGACGGCAGTCTGTCAGGCGCGCAGCCACGCGAGGCCGTTTCGTGGGGCAAAATCGGAAAGGATGCGAAGTTCGTAAACATAGAAGGCGATGCGACTGTGTTGTTGCCTATAGTTTATGCGGCATTGAACGAAAGGCTTTAAGAATTAAAAATCTACGAACAAATCTACTGAATAAAACTTTTTTCTTTCAGCATATCCAGTATCTTGCCCAGCATTATATCTGGCCCGCGCGTCACGTGTATGTCCACGAACGGTACCTTGCCTTTGTAAAATGCCATGACAGGCGCTGACTGTTTTTTATAGACCTCTAGGCGCTCTCTTATCACTTCGGCTGCGTCGTCCGGCCGCTGTATGATGGCGCTGCTGCATTTGTCGCATTTGCCTTCGATATTCGGGCTCATCGGCGGAAGCTTGTAATGGATGCCATCTATCTCACGGTCGATGTCAGCCACGTTGTAAATGTCTCCGCACTTCTCGCACACGCGGCGTGCTGAAAGTTTTTCGATTAGGATCTCGTCAGGCACAATCAAGTTCAATATCGCGTCGATCTTCTTTACGCCATCCAAGAACCCGGCCTGTGGTATTGTCCGTGGGTAACCGTCTAGTATGAAACCCTTTTCGCAGTCTGGTTCCTGCAATCGCTGCCGCACGATCTCGTTTGTTATGTCGTCTGGCACGAGCTGGCCTGCTGCGAGTATGCTCTCCACTCTTTTGCCAAGCTCCGTACCGTCCGATATGTTTTGTCTGAAAATGTCGCCTGTTGAGATTGCAGCGATTCCCAATCTCTCGTGCAGGCGTCTAGAATACGTTCCTTTGCCAGCACCAGGCGGCCCGAAAATGATGAAATTCATTGACATCACTCCTTTGTCTCTTTTGAGAAGATTTAAATCATTTAAACTCTCTTTAGTTTTAATTTATTTAAGCTCGGTTATATTTTATTAAGATATAGGACGTAACTAAATTTGCACGAATGAAAAAAGCTGGTGCAGACTAAGAACGATGCTAGGATATGCGAAAGCACGTCCCATTAAGGTGTAGTTTAGTCTGGCTATAACGCCGTGCTCATAAACTTTATGAGCGTTGATGGCTGCTTTGCCGTTTAAAACGACGCGAGCGGCCGGATGAAATACGAAAGGTGTATCGCGGAGGTCGAGGGTTCAAATCCCTCCACCAGCATTTCACCAAAGGGTTACCAAAACCATGAACGCAAAAGTATTTTCAAGCACAATCCTAAATATATTATAGCAAAGAGGAGGAGGGTTAACGATGATTATCGAATTGTCACAACTGGTTATTTCAGGTGTTCTGGCCGAAATCGCGAGAAGGTTGGATTTGAAAATGAAAATAGAGGTCAGAAAAAGAGTTTTCCAATTGCACCACAACATAATAGGCCTGAGCTGCATAATTTCGTCCTTGCTGTTCCCACAGATAAACATCTTGTTCTTCGGCAGCGGCCTCGTATTGCACCATCTAATAAGAGAAGGTTGGTAAAGAAGGTTGTAAATTTAGCGATTGGTTTTTTTGACGAGGGTGAAAGAATTTTTTTACTTTCTAAATTTTGTTTTCTAAAGACTCGAGCCATTCTTTGGCCCAGTGGGATATGCCGAAACCGTGGCGTTGGGTGGTCTCTAGTATCTGCTTTGTGAACCCTTTCATCAGTATGTGAAGATAGTGTAGATCAGTCCTGTTTTCGATGTTCCTTTCAACGCCTTTCTCATACAGCCACTTCTCTACGTCTTCTGGGTCGCAAAACGAATCCAGAGTGTAATAATCGGCTGTTCTGTATTCCAAATTAAACATGCCAGGCGGCTTTACAAGGTCTGGGTTGGAAAACAATGACAAATAAATAACAGCGCCGCTTTTTTCGTTTACAATCTTGGCCTTGTAAGGCTCGTCCTTATACTTGATGAAATATCTGGCTGGGCCTCCTACGCCTGCAGTCCCCTCTGTTGCTTTAACGCCAAAATCGTCCTCGACAACTTCCCATTTCCAGCTTGGCATATTTAATTAATAAACGGAAAAATTTTTATATTGATAAGATGAAGTTAAAAGCACGATTAAAAACATGGCCCGAATAGCTTAGCTTGGTTAGAGTAGGGGGCTGTGGATGTGGCTTCGGCCGCTGCAGATACCCCTTGACCCGGGTTCAAATCCCGGTTCGGGCCCTGAAATTTAACTTTAAATTTCTTAAAGTCTTGTTGAAATCATGAAAAACAGATTTGACTATGATGTGATTTCGATACCAGGCGGGCCAGTGGGTTACGATTGGTTACCAGAATACGCTTCTAGACTGGCCAGATTTAAAGAGGCCCCAATCATAATAAGCGGCAGCAAGATACAGACAGATTACCTTGAGTCTGAATTATTTGAAAAAGGCGTAGGCGAGGATTTGGTGATAAACGAAACAGAGCTATTGAGCAAATACAATTTGGACGAGGCTTTGACTACTATACAGAACGCCTACAACACAAAACGACTGATGCAGGCAATGGATTTAGGAAAAAAGATAGCAGTTGTCAGGGCCGATTACCATGAGAGGGTTCCTGGTGAGTTTAAATTGATTTTTGGGCCTGGTTATGAAATAATAGACCACCCTGTGAGAACTACGATTTCTCAAATTGTAAAGGTTTTGAGAATGGGGCATGAAAAAGTCGGGATATTGCAAAACAAGGCCTTTTACTGGACCCACGAACCAAGAGACGACATCGGTATCTATAATATTGACAGGCGTATCGACCCTATTATGAAGAAGTTACAGCGCATAGAAGGGGGACTTTTCGGCCTGGCAGAACTAGTTTCAAGATTAAGTAAGTTTAAAGAGTAACCAATATGTCAATCTGCAAAATCTTTAAATATAAGTAAGCTCTAATTATAGTTTGCACGTGAACGGCGTTGAAGTAAGATTTGGTCCGTTATAGGGCAAAACGGCCGGACTAGGCGGTCTGTGGTCGTTGGATGCCAGGGCCTGTCGCGATTGATGATGACAGTCGTGGCGAAAGATGAAATACTTCTTTTAGTTCACGTAACATAGCTTGAACCCAGAGTAGCGTTCTGGGTAGGTTTTTTACATTTGCAAGGTTGCGACACTGTTTTTTATCGCGGCCTTTCGATGGTGAAACCTAGAGGTAGAACCCGCCAATTCTGGTTGATCCTGCCAGAGGCCATTGCTATCCGGGTCCGACTAAGCTATGCAAGCTGAGAGTCTTCGGGACTCGGCGAACTGCTCCGTAATACGCAGATAACCTACCCTTGAGTGGGGAATAATCTCGGGAAACTGAGGCTAATGCCCCATAGGTATCGGTCGCTGGAATGCTCCGATATCCAAAGCTCCGGCGCTCAAGGATGGGTCTGTGGCCTATCAGGCTGTTGTTGGTGTAATGAGAACCGACGAACAAAGTTCGTCGGAGCGTACAAAACCAACAAACCTATAACGGGTACGGGCTATGGAAGTAGGAGCCCGGAGATGGATTCTGAGACATGAATCCAGGCACTACGGTGTGCAGCAAGCGCGAAACCTTTACAATGCATTCACGTGCGATAAGGGGACCTGGAGTGCTCTAGCACTGCTGGAGCTTTTGTTCACTGTAAATAGGTGGGCGAATAAGGGCTGGGTAATACAGGTGCCAGCCGCCGCGGTAATACCTGAGGCCCAAGTGATGGCCACTATTATTGGGTCTAAAGCGTCCGTAGCCGGTTTGGTAAGTTCTTGGTGAAATCCTCCGGCAAACTGGAGGGCGTGCTGAGAATACTACCAGACTTGAGACCGGGAGAGGGCAGAGGTACTTATGGGGTAAGGGTTAAATCTTGTAATCCCATAGGGACCACCTGTGGCGAAGGCGTCTGCCTGGAACGGGTCTGACGGTGAGGGTCGAAAGCGTGGGTAGCGACCGGGATTAGATACCCCGTTAGTCCACGCCGTAAACGATGCCCGCTTGGTGTTACAGGCTTCTTGGGAGTCTGTGGTGCCGGAGCGTAGGTGTTAAGCGGGCCACCTGGGGAGTACGTCCGCAAGGATGAAACTTAAGGGAATTGGCGGGGGAGCACACAAGGGGTGGGCACTGCGGTTCAATTGGATTCAACGCCGGAAATCTCACCAGGGAAGACGGCAGGATGAGGGTCAGTCTGAAGGGCTTACCAGACAAGCCGAGAGGTGGTGCATGGCCATCGTCAGCTCGTACCGTGAGGCGTGCCGTTAAGTCGGTTAACGAGCGAGACCCACATCTCATGTTGCTACCTGTGTTTTCGAATGCAGGGCACTCATGAGAGACCGCTGGTGATAAACCAGAGGAAGGAGTGGTCGACGGTAGGTCTGTATGCCCCGAAATTCCTG